>Ga0209444_10000059_pt1 | contig 58001 bp, 48 predicted proteins | sample LauGreFaBDMM15DN_2_FD_188215 | JGI IMG/M metagenome (GOLD analysis project Ga0209444, IMG submission 188215) | Freshwater lake microbial communities from Lake Michigan, USA - Fa13.BD.MM15.DN (SPAdes) (version 2) | ecosystem: Environmental > Aquatic > Freshwater > Lake | place: Lake Michigan... | reverse complement strand
AAAAGAGGCCGAGCTGTTTTACCGCGATCTGTAATTCTTCAGTGATGACACCAGGTTCGGTTGTGACTTGTAGGTTGTCGGTATCAATCTTTAAAATTCGATTGAATTTCTCCATCGACAAAAGGACGCCTCCGCGGATTGGTAGAGAGCCTCCGCTCAGACCTGTACGTGCTCCTGCGGGCGTGACCGGTATTTTTTCTTGGTTGCAATAGGTGAGGATTTGTGATATTTCCTCAGGGGTGCTCGGTTTTATGACAAGGTTAGGCGGAAAATTTAGGTCCTCTGTCTCGTCGTGACCATATTCCTTGAGTACTTCAGCCGCTGTAAAAACAGGTGCTCCGATGTTCTTTAATGCTTCGTATTGGTAGGCTTCCATATTCGATTCTTCTTGCAAAAATGGGAATAATAATTCAATCCGTTGGGATTGGAAATCCTCGCAAATGTTTATTTTTACATCAAATTGAATGTTTTGAGTGAGGTTTACATCATTGATGGCGTACGTACGCCGATTGGAAGTTTAGGTGGGAGTTTGTCCAAGGTACGGGCAGACGATTTAGCAGCTTTGGTAATGAAATCTTTGATGCAAAGAAATGCAGACTTGGATTTCGCCAACATCGAAGATGTAATTCTGGGTTGTGCAAACCAAGGAGGAGAAGACAATCGCAACGTTGCAAGGATGGCGCTGCTTTTGGCAGGAATCCCTCAAAATGTAGGCGGTGAAACCATAAACCGTTTGTGCGCTTCAGGAATGGCGGCAACAATCAATGCAATGCGTGCCATTAAAGATGGCGCTGGTGATTTATACATCGCGGGCGGTGTAGAACACATGACACGTGCACCTTATGTACTGTCAAAAGCAGAAGGACCCTATGGTCGAGATCAAAAAATGTACGATTCTTCTTTTGGATGGCGATTCATTAATCCTTTAATGGAAGAAATGTTTGGCGTAGACAGCATGGGGATGACCGCAGAGAATTTAGTAGAAAAATACAACATCACCCGAGAAGATCAGGATGCCTTTGCGGCTTGGTCACAAGAAAAAGTCTCCGCTGCAAAAGCCTTGGGTTATTTTGATGGCGAAATTGTTTCCGTAGAAATTCCCCAAAGAAAAGGAGAGCCGGTTGTGTTTTCAAACGATGAATTCCATAAGCCAAAAAGTACGATAGAAGCCCTAGCAAACCTGAAGCCTGCTTTTAAAAAGGGCGGTTCCGTTACCGCTGGAAATGCTTCGGGATTGAATGACGGCGCCGCAGCCCTATTGGTTGGAAACGAAAATGGCGTAGCGTTGTCAGGAAAAACACCCTTGGCAAAAATCATTTGCGGAGCTGTGAGCGGAGTAGAACCTAGGATCATGGGAATTGGACCGGTGGTAGCGTCTCAAAAGGCATTGAAAAACGCGGGCCTCACACTGGACCAAATGGATATCATCGAAATAAACGAAGCCTTTGCGGCTCAGGTGTTGGCTTGTACGCGAGCGCTCGGACTTGAAGATAGAGACCCGAGAATCAATCCAAAAGGTGGTGCAATCGCTTTGGGACATCCCCTTGGCATGAGTGGCGCAAGAATCCTTTTGACGGCTGCGAGACAGCTTCAAATGACAGGAAAACGCTATGCTTTGGTGACCATGTGCATTGGCGTTGGACAAGGGTATGCTACCATAATTGAACGCGCGTGAAAAAAATCGGCTTCATCCTCTTCTGTAGTTTAGTTTTACTTACCAGCTGTAAGAAAAAAGACACTTTTTGGCAAACAGATTTGAGTGCGCCCATTGTCAATGATACCTTGGATTTATCTAAACTCACAGCTGATTCCATTTTGGTAGGGAATGGAAGTGGTTTCCTCGACCTCGATTTCACAAAGACCTTGATTGATTTTGGATTGTCTGACATAGTATCCATTCCAGATACAGAAGTTGTGCAAACATTTCACCCGAATTTCACCTTAAATGTACCACCGGGTTTCGATGTCTTCAACCAAATAGAACAGTACTCCATTAACATCCCCAATGTTCAATTAAAGAAAATCAGGGTATTTGGCGGGAAAATAAAACTAAAGGTTTACAATCCCATCGCGACCGGAGTAACCTTCGATGTTTACCTTCCTGGGGTTGAAAAAAACAATGTTCCTTTTCATGAAACCTTTACCGTAGGAGCTGGAGACAATGCTGCGCCGGCAGTAGTCGAAGCAGAACTGAACCTCGCAGGATACGAGATGGATTTGAGAGGCACCAATGGCATTTTGTTCAATACCCTTCAATCCCAAGTCGTTGCAAAAACCGATGTAAACGGTCCTACCGTTAGCGTGAGCCCATCCAATGTTTTTAAAGTTGAAGCAAACCTATCGGACATTTCGGTTGACTACGCCAGAGGATACTTTGGTCAACAGGTTTTTTCCGATACCAGCAGCTTAAATCTTTCCTACCTTAACCAGATTGCTTCGGGCAGCCTTGATCTCAATGCGATCCAATTGAATGTTACTGTTTCCAACGGACTAAAAGTACCCTTGAAATCCAAACTGACCTTGGTGCAAAATGCGAATGCAAATGGAACTTCCGTCAATTTATCTGCACCTTGTATTGGACAAGAATTGTTTCTTTCTCCAGCAACTGGAACTTGGAACAACCTGCAGTCTGCAACGCAACAGGTCAACATCAATTCGGGGAACAGCAACATCGAACAGGTAGTAGAAAACTTAGGTTCGGACTTGAAAGTGGGGTATGTGGTTGAACTCAATCCCTTGGGAAATGTCAACGCAGGATGGGATGAAGTTTTCTCTACCAGCAGGGTAAAAGTGATTATGCACGCGCAAATGCCCTTGCAATTCCAAGCAGACCAACTCACCTTGGTTGATACTTTTCAGGTGAATTTAACGCAAAACACTTCGAAAACCCATGTGGTTGGCGGTTACTTTACATTAGATGTTTCGAATGCCTTTCCAATGCAAAGTCAAGTTAAGATGTCTTTCTTAGATGCTTCCGGTAACATGATTGAGGAAATCATTGGCGATGCACTCATTTTGAGCGCTTTAACAGGTTCGCTCAACCCCAATGGACTGTTGGTGAAAAATTCAAAGGTCAATTTTCAAGCTACCCCTCAGTTGATGAGTCATGTGAACGATGTGAAATTCATTGGAATTGAAGCGATATTGGATACGCCTAATTCTTCAGGGACATCCAACCAAATGGTTTCCATTCCCGTTGGTGCGTTCATGCACGTGAAGTTAAAGGCTCATTTACAAACTGAAATCGTTTACTGATGCAAAGCACACTCTCCTTTCTTTTTGTAGTTTGGGTGTCTGTGCTGCAGGCCCAAATGCTCAATGGCATCGATTACGATTCAAGCAATGCAGCAAAGTTTACGGGGATTGTATCCGGAAACCTTGTGTATGGTTCTTCTTCGCTTACAAATTCAATGCTTGACCCACTTGCTTTTGGGGGATTTATTTCTAATCAGGTGAAAGAGAATGTGCAAAAAAACCATAAAGAATTCAATGTTATTGGGTTGGAAGGGAATGCATTTGCCTCCTTGTATTTTGGTACTAAAACTTCAAATCCCAAACTTCAACGTTGGATGCCTGGTGTAAAGTATTCTAAGCAGTACCTTGCTTCTTTGGTTTATCCTACCACACTTTACAACCTTGCGTTTTATGGAAACGATTATTTTCTTGGGAAATACTGCAACGTATCGAATACCAAGCTTCAGTATCTGGATTTTCAGACCCTAGGGTTTTCTGTAATGGATCGCAAGACGCAATCTACCCTTAGCCTGAACCTTGTAGGAATGAACAATGCCCAAAATGCCTTTTTGGGTGAGAATATGAATTTTTACTACACCGAAGCTGGAGACAGTTTGTATGGCATTGTACAGGGAAATTGGAGTCAGTCGAAATCTCCTGCGTATTTCAAAGGTTTGGGCGCAAGTGTAGACATGAACCTGCGTTTTCCGGTTACCTTGAATGAAGATAAATACACGACAATGGAGCTCAGCATTGCAAACCTCGGTTTCACCGTCATGAATGATTATCGTACGCTGACCATTGATACTTCCTTTGCTTTTGGTGGCTACACCATCTCTCAACTCATCAACAGGGATGGCATGTTGGCGGAAGGATATTCCATTACCGACAGTTTGCTGGTGGAAACGACAAAGAAATCGAAATGGATGGCTTTGCCTGCATCAATCATGCTTACCAATGTGTTAGATCTTCATAAAAAAGACGTACTCCAACCTTTGTATGGATTTAAAATGATGCTGATTGCTGGGTATGTTCCCTATGTTTATGGTGGATTGGCAGTGAAGCTTGGGAACAATGTGCATACAGGTTTATGTGCTTCGTATGGCGGATTTACGGGTTTTAAAATTAATGCTTCGGTAAGTGTTCATGCAAAGAAGTTTAACCTGGGAATTGCTTCGGAAAACGTCCTCGGATTGATGCTGAAATCCGGATTTGGTAAATCACTTCAAATCAGACTGCGATGCGATATATAGCCTTTGGAATCCTTCTTTTCTTTTTCTCATCTGTTTCTGCACAGGTAACCTTTTACAAGCAATATTCTGGAAATGAGTATGATTTTGGCAACGGCGTATGTCAATTGCCAGACTCATCTTATGTGGTTACAGGTAGGAGTGGGAGTTGGGGCGTGGATGCAGAGGCATTTTTATTGAAATTGACCAAAACCGGAACCTACGAATGGAGTCAACATTATGGGTCCATTGAGTTTGATGAAGGAAGACGTGTGCTTTACAATGCAAATTTAGGGTATGTTGTCGCAGGATCATCCTTGCAAAACCCTTTGAATTCCTATGATTTTTACCTCTTCAATACCGATCTTTCAGGGAACTTGCTTTGGGAAAAACGAGTGGATTTAGGCGGATTGGAAACCACCAACGATGCCGTTTTCTGTGCAGACAGCGGTGTAATCGCCGTTGGGAAATCGCAAAATGCTTCGGGAAATGGAGACAAAGGTTTTCTGGTTCGTACCAACGTGGCTGGGGATACCCTTTGGACCAAATACTTCGGTGCTACAGGAGAAAATTCAGTGAATGCCGTACTTTCTTACCAAGATTCATTGTTCATCATCGCTGGTACGTATTTTAACCAAGATTCTTCCATGACAAAAGGTTTTCTGGCTTCAATCCACGAAAACGGTACAACAAATTGGTTCGTAGAAGTAGGGGATGTAGGTGCATTTGGGCTTACGGACATTACGATGAATTTAAACCGCATTAACATCGTGGGTTGGCATTGGGATCCCGTATTGCAAAAACACGACAACTATTCGGGAAGGTATGAATTAAATGGAACCTTGTTTTATGAATCTACTTTTGTAAACCAAATGGACGTCCGGTTGGATGAAGTAACCTTGAATGGTAACCAAACGAAATTGTATGTTGGGTATCGCAACGAAAACACGAACGATGCTGCCTTTGGAATGGATGTAGCCTTGGGTCGCTTTAATACCAATTTCGATTGGGACAATGGACCGATTTACATCAACCACGCTGGGGATGAAAAAGTGGAACAGTTTATTCCAACCTCAGACGGGGGTTTGCTCGCTGTAGGCTACATAACGTATCCCATGAACGGCGGCAATTCTATCTTTTTAATGAAAATTGGTCCCAATGACGAGGCTACACAAGTGACAGGGAACGAGCCCATGAATCCTTTGGTTCAGGTGAATGAAATGCAAAATGAATGGTTTCATTGCTTTCCAAATCCTTTTGATGATTTGTTGACGGTGGCCAATCCTTTTACAGTTCAAGTGGAGGTTTCCTTGGTTGATTTTTGTGGAAAAGTACTTTCATCGCAAAGATTGATTCCAGGCATGAATTCCATGGATTTTTCGCGCTTGCCTTCGGGAATCTATTTTCTGCAATGTGAAGGAACTACAAACCCTATAAAATTGCTAAAACATTAAGATGAAATTCGTTACAACCCTGTTTTTGCTGTTCATGGTTTCTTTTGCACACTCACAAACGCTAAGTGCAAGCCGCAGGGTAGATTGGACGGTAGCCGGGTTAAACGATACAAGCACGATTGGCTTTACCCATCTTAACGCGACTTCTTTCGGGATGATTGGAGATGGTGTAAGTCCTAACGACCAGGTTTTTGACAGCTTACTCGCGTTGAATTATCCGAATGGTGTTCATTTTTATTTTCCGGCAGGGACCTATGTCTTCAACCAGACCAAAACGCTTCCTTCCAATTGTTGGATTTCTGGCGATGGGGCAGGGGCAACGCATTTTACCTTTGACTTAAATGGGACAGGACACGCGCTTCAATCGAGTGGTCAAGTGGTAAGTGGTGATTCAAGCTCCTTTTCAACGGCAGGGAATAAGGGGGATCATTTTATACGCGTCTTGAATACTGCGCAATTTCAAGCAGGGGATTGGGTGAAATTTCAATTGGAGGATGGTGATTGGGTTACTTCTTCTTGGGCACTTAAAAGTGTAGGTCAAATCGTGAAGATTTCAAGCATTGCAAACGACACTTTGTATTTGGCATCGGAATTAAGAATGGATTACCCACTCAACCGTTTCCCTAAAGCCATTCGATTAAATATGAAGCGTAACATTGGCATCAGCTGCTTGTCGATTGAAAGAATGGATAATACAGCGCCAGAACAAGCAAGCAACGTACAGTTTTCCTATGTGGAAAATGCGTGGATCCATGGCGTAGAATCTTCTAAAACCACTTTTGCACATTTTGAATGTGAGCATGCTTCCAATGTATTGGTTTCAAATTGTTATTTGCACGATGCATTTGACTATGGTGGAGGGGGTCGTGGATACGGGGTTGTGTTGCATTTTACAACCAATGAATGTCTGATTGAAAACAATGTTTTTAAGCACTTAAGGCACAGCGTCTTGCTTCAAGCAGGATCCAATGGAAATGTAACTGCATTTAACCATTCATTAGATCCCTATTGGACCAATGGGAATCCTTTGTTGTCAGGGAATTCGGCGGGGGAATTGGTGTTGCATGGCAACTATGTATATGCCAATTTGTTTGAGCACAATGTGGTGCAGAACATAGTGATAGACAATTCTCACGGACCCAATGGTCCTTACAATACGTTTCTTAGAAATCGGGCTGAATTGTATGGGATTTTCTTCTCCGATGCAACCAGCCCTTCCCAAAATTTCTTGGGAAATGAAGTAACCAATGCCAATTTTCCCTACAGCGCCGTAAATTATTCTATTCAAGGTGTGGACCAGTTTTCTTATGGCAACAACAATAAGGGGACGGTGAGTCCTGCAGGTACTTCAAACCTCATGGATACAAGTTACCATTACCTAACCAAACCGGGGTTTGTACAAGGGTATCAATGGGGAAAAATTGGGCTGCCCAATGCGATGAATGCTGAAGGCATTCCTGCCAAGGACCGTTTTGAAGCGAATGAGGTATTTGCAGGTGCTTGCGGAAGCGAGGATTTTTATGCGAACATGGCGGTCGTTGAAACGGGTAGGTTGGGTGTGTATCCAAATCCTTGCAAAGACTTCGTTACCATTCGTTCAGATGAGCAAATGGAAAGTTTGACAGTATATGGTTTTAGGGGTGAAATCCTTCAGTCCGTAAACCATTTGAATGCCAAACAAAGCACCTTGGACGTTTCTTATCTTAAGGAAGGTTTCTATATAATCACGGTTAGGCTCCCCAATGGAACGGTCAAATCTGAGAAATTGATTGTACACCCAAATCATCCGTAATGCAAAAAAAAAACTAGGGATTTTGTAAAGGAATTGTTGATTCGGTTTAGGATTGATTTAACGAGAAATATTAAATATGATCGGCTGACAAGGATAATTATTAGCACATCCATTCGCGAAAATGACAATTGCATTGATGTTGGATGTCACAAGGGTGAAATTTTGGATTTAATGCTTAAGTCTGCACCCCTTGGAAAGCATTATGTGTTTGAGCCCATTCCCTTTCTTTATGACCAGTTAAAAACCCAATATGAGGGAAGAGCCCATGTTTTTCCTTTTGCGCTTTCTGACAAAAACGGTAAGAGTACATTTCAACTGGTTAAGAACGCTTTTGCTTACAGCGGGATAAAAAAGAGGGCTTATAAATTAAAGGATCCTGATATTGAGGAAATCCTACGTATGGAGGAACAAGGCGGGCGAAGCACAAACTACGAATTGCAAGCATTCTAGCATTAACTAAGGAAGTACAGTCAAATGTCCTGAGGCTACCTTGCCATCGTTTGTAGTGATCTTGTAAAAATACACACCTGGTGAGAGATTTTCCCCTTTGATATCCTTCCCTGCAAAAGGTGCGGATGCATTGTTCATTTCATACACAACCACGCCCCATCTGCTTAAGATGATTAAGTCGAAGGAAGTACAATCCAAAAATAAATTCGAAAAAGTCAATTCATCATTGATTCCGTCTCCATTGGGTGTGATTACATTCGGAATGTCCAAATTATCCAAGGTCACAGAAGGCAAAATGGTAAATGGAAGTTGCGCGCTAAAGTCACAATTATTGGTTCCTTCAATGTTAACCGTAGCGATGTAATTTCCTGCGTTGGCAAAAACGTGTTCAAATATGGGGAAAGCAAAATTCCCTTCGTTTGGAATGCTCCAATACAATTGGTCGAAAGTATAATTTCCTAAGTTAAGACCTACGCTGAAGTTTGCCAATTGTCCGCATTGAGGCTCGATTTGTGGGTTAAGTACAGGAACAGAAACAATCGTAAAAGAGGTGGTGTCTACCGTGCTGCATCCTTCTACGCTCGTAACCGTCAGCGAAGCTGTGTAAAAACCAACAGAATCAAATGGATGCGTCCCGTTTCCTGCCAAAACATTTTGACCATCCCCATATTGAAGGTTGTAGGTGCAGTTGGCATTTGGAGGCACATTGCTATTCCAACTGAGTTGTGAGGTAAAAAGGGCTGTCTGACCGTCACACTGTGGCGTGACCGTTAGCAACGATATTGGGAATGGGTGATAGGTGATGGAGAAAGTATCCGAGGCCAAACAACCGTTGTTAGTGGTGAGTACAGCCCAATAGTTTTCAACGGAATAAGCGCCAGAAGTTGCCGTGATGTTCGATATGTTAACTCCACTGCCAAGGTTTCCGTTTGCATTGTACCAAGAAATGTTTTGCATGGAGTCCATCACATCTGTTTGAAATACAGCTGCAAATCCGATGGAATCGCCACAAATTTCTGATAAACCATTGTACTGAACGGACGGTGAAGAGTAAACCATTATGGTGTCAAACGTAGTAGGAGAAATGCATGCGCCTAAATTCGAAGTCAAATTAATGGGGTATGATCCTGGGGCTAATTGGGTCACAGACATGGAGTCGTTCTGAAACAAAGTTCCATTGTCGAAATCCCAATTAAAAGTAAACTGACCATTTAAGGAAGTCGAAGCGAACAGGGTGTCGCCAAGGCAGAGCGGGCTGTTGCTCAGGATGTTGGGAGCGTTGGGGGTTGAGATCACGTTGATGGCTACCGTGTCGGGTAAAAGTTCACATGCGCCAACGGAATACCCAGAAATCACGTAATTCCCGGATTGGTTGGGATTTACATTGTTCAGTTGCAACGAAGCACCGCTGGAAGTAAATCCATTAGGACCTGTCCAATTGTAAGTTGCTCCGGGCAAAGAGTCTGTAGCCAACTGTAAAGTATCGCCGCTGCAAAGCAAATCTCCATTGGTTTCAATTTCATATTTAAAAGTGGCAAAATCACTGAAGTACCCGTAGCGACAACCAGAGCTTGATCCGCCATGAATAACCCCAAGGTGAAACTTACTGTTTGGATTTTCCATTCGGCTTGCCTGAAGAACACCCACAAAGGCGCTGGCATCTATTTGTGCATACATCCACGTATTTGCCGTGCCTGGAACCGGTTGGAAAAGGCCAGGACCTACGTTTGCTGGTGAGCCGTTTAGGGTGAAGGAATTCTCTCCACCGGCTGGAACCAAAATATTCAGGGCAAAAAACTCATTTGTAGATCGTACAAAGACCACAGTGTTTGAGCCTGTACAAACAATCGGAGGAACCAAGGCGCCTCCCAATTCGCATCCAAAGCCAGTGTTGTGTAATACATATACGGGTTTATCTGCTTGGATGTAAGCAGTGGCGTTGGGTTGGGTATGAACATACATGTTCGTTGCGTTGAGCGAGCCGACACTCACTCCGTCCACCATAAGCTGTGTGTTGTTTTGTGTAGCTACGACATACACTTTGTCGGGACCGTTTAAATAACCTTTTAGCGTAATGTATTCTTTCCCTGTAACAGGTACAGGAATGATTTGATCACCCATTAAATCCGCACAACCGCCATAAGGCGCGCCGGAGGCAGAATCATCATTGATCGTGATCGCAATTGGTTTGTCGGAAATCACGGTAGAGCCTGATAAATGTTGATTGGCGGCAATGGAAACCGCTTGCGCGTTGTAGGTCTCACCTTTGTTTAAAACAATGTTAAAAGGTATGCCTGCCGCATGACCAACAATGTTGTTTGAGGGCACAATCGTTATGCTTGTATTGTTTTGTGTGGCAACAATGTCAAACCCTGACTTGGCATAGGATGCATTGTTTAGGTAATTCTGTGCGGGAATGATAAAATTTGTGCCCAATGCATTTTTTCCTTTCAAAGCGAAAATGTCGGGGTTGCAATTACAGGAGGTGACGATTTCGTAATAGGCCATGATGGGCGCAGTAGAATGAATGCGGTAACCGTAATTCAGAATGGTATTTGGTGGTTTGTTTTCACTGATGTCAATCCATGGCGTGATGTCCAATGTTTGTGCGGCACTAACCCCTAAATTTAAAACCTGTGTAGGAAAAGCTGGGTTGGCAGGTTGTGAAACCGTGATGGTAGCTGGTGTGTTTAAGGTTGCAAATCGAAAGACGACTGGACGATCGCCGTGACTTTGCGCAGCTTCCGGACACACAAAATAAAACAAGGTGTCAAATTGACCATAGGAAATGCCTAATTGCAAGACAAATAAGGAAAAGAGTAAGATTTTTTTCACGACCCTAATTTACTAAAAAATCAGCTAAGCCAAGAACAATCACATTAAATGATTATTACCTAAATGCAAATCGTGGCAAAGTCTTTTCTTTTTTAGGGTGGAACGAATTTTTGTGATGTTTTTAGGCGTAGGAATTAGAAAGGTTTCATTTCATCAAATCAATCAAAAATCAATTCATCTAAAAAGAGCCAAGTAGGATTCCCTGCACCCAAGTGCCAATCAGGACAAACCCCTTGATTTCGTATGGTATATCGAATGTATTTTACTTTATCGATAACAACCGATTTGGCAACGCTTCCTAACCCTTTTTCTTCCGTTCCTTTCGTAGCTGTTCGAATTACAAATTCTGCTGCTTGCCGGTAACTTATCCCGTCTTCAGAGGTTTCAATGACGATCTGGCTTGGTTCAAAAATCCATGAATTAAGGTCTTTAAGCCAGGAAACGCCAATGGAATTTATGGTTCGGGCTTCATTAAATGAAACAATCGCAATCACGTCCTTTCCTTGATATCCTTGCCAATCTCCAGTTCTGAAGTCATTGCTGCCTTTGATTTTGTCAATTAAGGTATTGGGTCCCGCCGCAGCATAGGCTGGTTCATAAGTAGATTTTAATTCAAGCTGGCAATTCTTTTCCTTTTGTTGAAATACTGAGGTTAGGGTAGCGGAGTGCGTTCTTTGTCCTGAAATGTCTTTTGTGCCGCGTGAATGAATTTTACACGAAGAATGAATGGTAAATGGCTTGGTGTAGGTTTTCCATTCGCCAATCACTTGGTTTTCTTCAATGGCATATTCTGTGAATTGAGGTCCGTAGTTTAAGTTGACCATTCCCATCTCAATGCGTAAACTATCGGTGAACACTCTATTCTCAGTACTGATAAAAGGAACAGGGATTAGGTTTTGCAATCCACTGATTTCGTATAAATCCTCGTTCAGGTATGTTTGAATCGGTCTTGAGCTCATTTCAAACTCCAGGATTCCACCCTGCATCAATTGTGAATGATCTAAGCTGATGATTTCAATCCCATTCAGCCGAACTGCACGAATGTACTTTCCAATCAGACCATTACGCTTTATCTCTATTGATTTTCCATTTTCAAGCCTGATCGTTGCTTTTTCGAATATCGGATGACCAAGTTCATATCGCGTATTTCCTGGGGCAAGTGGGTAAAAACCGAGCGCAGAAAGTACATACCAAGCGCTCATCTGACCGCAATCTTCATTTCCGGATAAACCATCGGGCGCATCGTGGTACATTGAACGCTGGATCGAATCAACATAAACCTGCGTTTTCCAAGGAGTTGCAGAATAGTTGTACATATATGCCATGTGATGTGATGGCTCATTTCCGTGCGCGTACTGTCCGATTAATCCGGTGATATCCGCTTGTTTTCTGCCTGACAAACTGCTCGAGGTACTGAATAATTGATCGAGCCACGTAGACAGCGCTTTTTTTCCACCAATTAAATTGGTTAAAAGGTAGGGTTGCTGTGGCGCGTAGAGTGAATATTGCCAACTGTTGGCCTCTGTATAATTGAAATTTACCTCCGTTGGATTAAATGGGTATACCCATTGTGCACCACGTCGAGCCCGCATGAACTTGCTATTTGGGTCGAAATGATTGATAAAATTCAAACCAAGTCGATCGTGGTTTGCAGCGATTTCCGTTTTACCTAATCCACGTGCCATTTGAGCTATACACCAATGGTCATAGGCATATTCAAGTGCCTTGGAAACCGATTCCGATTCCCAATCGGATGAAATTAGACCGTAATCCCGAAAAAGCGTTTTCCCATATTCATTGATGTTCGAAGTGAAAACCATGGCATTTAATGCTTCTTCAGCGGGAAAGTTATTTATTCCTTTGACATAGGCATCTGCAATAACGGATGCGCTGTGAAACCCAATCATACATTCGGTTTCATTGCCTGCCAATTCCCAAACAGGTAGGTCTTTTCCTTGCTGGTATTGTCGTAAGAAGGTATGAATGAATGCGTTGGTTCGTTTTTGGTCGATGATTGTGAATAGGGGATGGGTGGCACGATACGTATCCCACAAAGAAAATACGGTGTATTGTGGAATTTTTTGTTCTATGGTATGAATCTGAAAATCTCTGCCTCGGTAGCGACCGTCAACATCAGAAAAGATGTTTGGCGCCATCATCGTGTGATACAACGCAGTATAGAATATTGTTTTTTGAGTGAGGTTATTCGATTCGACTTGAATTTTAGACAACTCAATTTGCCAAGAATTCTTAGCATTTTCAGTGAGTTTGTCAAATCCCAACCCTTCGGTTTCATGTAGGAGATTTTTTCTTGCACCCGCTTCGTCAACTGCCGAGATGCCCACACGTAATTCGATTTGCGTTACTTTTTTGTCGAAATGAAGAACCAGGAGATGTTTTCCTTCTGATGTAATTTGCTCAGCCTTGGTAAAAGGGATTGAGGAATTGAGCGCGAAATAGAAGTGCTGTAGTTTTGCCCAAGCTTCAGATTTACGGTATCCGGTAATCTCTTGCTTTCCGTTGATTGTAAATCCTGCATCAATTACCTTATCGCGGTAATCTAAGTCCAACACGATGTAGCGCTTGCCTTTCCCTTTAAAAGTATATTTATGAATACCTGCGCGTTGCGTCGCGGTTAGGATCACATCAATGTTTCCAACAATCAAATGCACCTCGTAGCGTCCAGGACTTGCCCTTTCGGTTTTATGATCGAATCTTGATCCATAGGTTGCTCCAGAAAGATAGGAAGGAACCGATGGGTAGGTACCGCAAACGGGGGTAATTAATAAATCCGCATAGTCGGGGACGCCGGTTCCGCTTAAATGGGTGTGACTAAATCCGTGTATAATTGAATCAGAATAATGATAACCGCCGCAACCATCCCATCCTTCCATGCGGGTATCTGGACTCAGTTGCACCATCCCGAAAGGCACGGTTGCCCCAGGAAAAGTGTGACCGTGCCCACCCGTTCCTATAAACGGATTGACATAACTGAGCAAATTAGGGTCAATGTTCCGTGGGGGATTAATCAAGGAATGCGCTCGATCGCTTGCCTTCTTTAATTCATTGACTTGTGCGTTGAGTACGATTGGAATAAAAAATATAAATGCTAGTATATTGTTTTTCATAGATTAAGGTCAGAATACTTATTCTTTTTCTTTAAGAAATAATCAATCACAATGTTGCCTTTGTACATCCCGAATACTGGATGTTTTGTTTTTGTACGTTTGCCAATCAAATAGGGAAGTGCACCATAAAAAGCCATGTGGGCGAGAAAGACTTTCCAAAAAAGCAAGGGTTTTCCCGTGACAAGGAATTGTATGGCGGCAAGGCCATCCAAAGCCATTCGAATAAAAAGTTTTCCAGGCCAAAAACCTTCCACATTTTTTGCCAACATAAAGAGGTTGTTCCTGAAATTTAGAAAAACTTTCTTTGGGGAATCATAGGCTAAGGTTCCCCCGCCCAAGTGATAGACTACTGAGCCGGGGGCTACCCAAATTTCATATCCGGCTTTTTGCATCCGCCAACATAAATCAATTTCTTCCATATGGGCATAAAAGGTATTGTCAAATCCTTCCATGGTATGGTAAAGATTGGCTTTGACCATCATGCACGCCCCCGAGGCCCAAAAAACTTGCGTTGCATCATTGTATTGTCCTTGGTCTTTTTCACATTCGCCGAAAATACGACCCCTACAAAAGGGAAATCCGTTCCGGTCGATGTATCCACCAGCTGCGCCTGCGTGCTCGAAGTGTGTTTTGCGGGAATGGCTCAGAATTTTTGGTTGAACTGCAGCGACCTTATCCTTGTTTATTTGTAATAGCAGCGGTGTTAAAAAGCCTTCGGTAGGCTCAACGTCAGAATTTAGCAATAGGTAATTTCTAAATTCTCCTTGAATGTGCTTCAGTCCTTCATTGTAGCCTTTGGCGAAACCAAAGTTTGTTTCAAGCTTGATGAGTTGAATGTCAAAAAAATGGTTGAGAATGAATTGACAGGAGTCGTCTGTGGATGCGTTGTCTATTACCACTATGGTGTGCGCATCGGCATGTTCAACGACGGCAGGGAGATAGGTTTCGAGGTGCTTGCGACCGTTGTAATTTAAAATTACGATTGCCAGTTCTTTCATCTTAATATTGCCGGAATAAATCATTGCTGTCTTGTCCCCAATGTCTTTGGTTAAACAAATTCGGGTCGTCGACCGTTCCGTTGTTGGTATTTCGTTTGGACAATACTTGCGACCAGCCTTGGTTTTTAACTTCTCCGATTAAGTCGCTGTGAAGCAATCGATAGGAATTATTAGTGAGATCAGGGTTGTAAAATATAAATCGTTTGTTGCTGAAGTTATCAATTTTGTTGTAAAACCAAATTTCGTAAGGATATTCTGTAGGTGATGTTTCACGTTCATTCACCGTACTCGGTGCGCCGTATCTTAGGTAAACCCTCCCTCGGTCGGTTTCATAACCATGTTGATAGTTTGTTTTGTAAAGTTGCTGGACATAAAGCACTTGTTCCTTATATCTAATCCACGCTTCGTATGCGTCGCCTGGTTTTGTATTGTTCCAAAAGGCTTGGATGTATTTTCGAATCGCAGAAGCATTTTTTCCCTTTAATAAGGTGCGGATGTTTTTGTTTTCCGCAGCTCTTGCAATGGGTAACAAGCTTCCAAGGAAGTAGTGCAAACTGTCGTCGCTGATCGATTTTTGAAATGCAGGGTCTAAGACGACCTCGTTAGACCGAATGGTGTCTGTTAATTCAAAACCACCCCTTTCGAAGGTATAGTTCTGTGTAGAAACCACCTTTTTATTGCGATCCGTTAGCATGAATTTCAGCATATACTCACCTGTAGGTAAATTTCGAATGTTGACATTCCTAAGGAAAGGAAGAACATCTCCTTTTTCCATCACCGGTGTGGAGAGTGAATATTCGGACATGATTTCTTCGGTTGCCACGTTGAGAAGGGATTGTTCCAAAAAGTAGGCGGAATCGGTATTGGAATTAAATCCATTCAATTCAAAGTAGACAGGAAGGTTGTTCAATCCGGTACCATAATAATTCGTGAGTTTTGGAAGAATGTAATACCCATTTTTTTGATAAAGACCATTGCTTGTATCGGCATAAGCAAAGTCGATGGCTTCTATTTGGGAAAGGTTGGGTTGTTTTGTAAGTTCCTCAACAACAATCAATTGGCTACCTTTGATTTCTGAGCTTTTTACATTGAGGTCACCCATTTTTAAGTTGATTTGATACTTTCCGGCCTGCAAAGGAATACGTCGGAGTTCGTAAAAATCTTCTGCAATGCTGTCGATGAATAGAGGGGAATTCAAAGCGTATTCATCCCTAAAGTGAATTTTCTGTAAACTGTCTTTAATTTCAATGGATAGGTAAATCTTGGATTGAATGCCCTCGGGACTGGTAGCGAATTTTAGAGATTTCGCATCGAACTGAAAATGCAATTCTACGTAATTTCCAATTTCCGGCGCGTAAAATTGAACTGTATTAAAGTAAACCCTCAGTTTGTTTTTTTGTCCAAACGATGGTTTAGCCAAGCAAACAGTGAACAATACGAAAACAATAAAACGCTTCATTTGAACTAAGGTAGGAATTATCTTTTAATCATCGAGGTTGAGTCGGAGCTTTTGTGTGAGCTGTCGATTGTAGGTCTCCATGAGGTATTTCAAATAGTTGTCGGTAGATTTTGAAATGCACCGGGTGTAATTTTTCAATCTGTGTTCAATGTGGTCCTGCAATAAAGCCTGCGCTTTGATTCCTTCGTCGAGGTTAGGTGCTTTTAAAGAAATGGCTTCAAAATGATTGTTTAAGGAGTTTTCTACAGCGAGTTTCCCCTTGATTCCGGCATCCAAACATTCATAATAATTCTCTTTGATGTTAAAAGCCTCCAAAGTCACCAGGTCAAAATACGCATCTAATCCCCTTGGAAACTCATATTCAACCTCAAATTCCATGTCTTCCATTTCTGAAATGCGAGATTCCAAGAATCGGTCTGGAAAACGAAATGCGTCCTGCCAATTCACATGGTCTTGCCAATAGCCGAAACGTCGTACATTGTTACCTAAATCAATTACCTGAAACTTGTCCTTTCCTGGGATTCTCCTGGAACCACGTCCAATCATTTGGTGGTAGAGCGTTAATGACCTCGTTGCCCGATTTAAAATAACCGTTTTCACACTGGGCTCATCAAATCCTGTAGTCAAAATGCCCACTGAGGTTAAAATGGCATCAGGGGTATTTCGGAACCATTTGAGGGTTTCTTTTCGGTCTTTGTCGCTGAAGGTGGAATCGAGGTGTTTTACCTTGTATTTGTTCTTCTTGAAAAGTTCGTACACATGCAATGAGGTTTCAATCCCCGCATTAAAAATCAAGGTTTTTGTACCTACCGAAATTTCCTCGTAGGCAAAAAGCAATTTCTCCTGCATAAAATAGTTGCTGAAAACAATGTCAGAACTCCCTATCGTAAAATCCCCATTGTTTCCAATCTTCAAACCATGCAAATTCACATCGTAAGAAAAGGTCTCTGCATCGGATAGGTAACCCATTTGAATCAAATTGGAGATGCTTTCTCCCGTGATGAGTTTGTTGTAATGATCTTTTAATGGAAGTGAGCGATTGCTGCTCAAAGGCGTTGCGGTAACCCCCAGGATATTTACGCCTTGAAAATACTGGAATATTTTTCTAAAACTGTTGTAATGTGCTTCGTCAACTATAACCAATCCTACATCCTCGATGAATTCCTTGTTGTCCTGCAAACGGTTGTTTAAGGTCTCAACCATGGCGATGTAACAATCATATTCTGTTTGATCTTCTATGGTTTTTACTTCGGAACTGATGACTTTGTTGTTCACGCCAATGGCTTGCAACTGCTTGGATGTTTGTATTGAAAGCTCAATCCTGTGGGTTAGAATCAATACCCTTTTTTTCCATTCCTTGATGTATTGTTTCGCAATGGCCGAGAAAATCACGGTTTTACCACCACCGGTGGGAAGTTGGTACAATAAATTAAACTGTGAACCTTGGGTTCGGAGCTCGTCCAAAACTTGGTTTACGGTATTTTCCTGAAAGGGATATAATTTCTTCGCCTTATAAAGGTCGGTATCGATCATTGGCTATGACTAAAACGCAAAGGTACATTGCTTTTCTGTAATAGGTACCGAATTGAAATTATTTTATTGACCAATGCGCACAAAGGATACCACAGGCAACAGCGGCATTTAACGATTCTGCTTTTCCAATGCGCGGAATGCCAACACTATGGGTTATTATTTCTGAAATTTCAGGGGATATACCGTTCCCTTCATTTCCTATCAACAGAAGACCATTGTTTTCAAATTTGATGTGATGATAGGGCTCTCCGTCCATGGTTGCGGCGTAAATTGGCAACGTACTTTTCTTTAGGAATTCAGTTAAATCCACGTAATGAACCTGTACCCGAAAGATACTTCCCATGCTTGCTTGGATGGTTTTTGGGTTAAAAACGTCGACGGTGTCGTTAGAAGCTACAATGTCGTTGATGCCAAACCAATCCGCAATCCGCATAATCGTACCCATATTCCCGGGGTCTTGAAGTTTATCTAAACAAATGGCCCGACTTATTATTGGGTTTTTGACTTCGGGGATTTCAACAACGGCCAAAACGTTTGCATGGTTCTTTAGGCAGGTAATTCGCTGCATTTCCTTTTCTGAAGCGTACATAACTTGGGTTTGCTCCTCGAGGTGCAATTCTTGGTCATAAGCGGAGCAAATGATCACCATTTTAAAGCGGATGTTTGGCGTCATGATGGCCTCATCTAACAATTTTCTTCCCTCAATCAGAAAACAATTTTCTGCACTTCGGTTCTTTTTGTCGTGCAAGGATTTCACCCATTTAATGTCGGCAATCGTTATCTTTTCCATTTCTTGTTTTTCTTACCTTTGCGATGAAAATATGAAGCAATCAACTCTTTTACTTTTTGTTCTTTTAATGCTCACCCTAGGTGCTTGTCGAATCACCAAAAGTGTAAATAAAGGACAAAGCCTGCTTTATAAAAACGCTGTGAATTTACAACTTTCAGAAGGAAAGCTAAGTGTTTCGGAAATTCAGGATGTAATTCGTCAACAGCCAAACCATACTGTCATTGGAATTCCGTTTCGTTTGATGCTCTATAATTCAGTGGATTCTGCCAAGGTAGCAGACAAGCGATTTCGTAAAAACCAGAAACTGAAAGCAAAGGAAATTCATCAAGCAAAGAAAATAGAAGAAGTCAATGCCCGACGAATCGAAAAAGCAAGAAGAAAGCATCGGGAATATTACACGGAAAAGCTTATCCCTGTAGACAATGGCTCGCGGCAAAGGTCCTTTTTCAGGGAATGGCTTAAGTATAAATATGGTGAAAAACCTGTGTTGTTTGACACCATTTTGTTCCAAAAGTCCATTGATCAAATCGGCATATTTTTGAAGAAAAAAGGATACTATGGCGCTCAAGTTTCTGCCCGAATTTCAACCCAAGACGAAAAGACAACTGTATTCTATGAGGTCAAAACCGGATTACCCTATGTGATTGATTCTGTATATTTCACGGGTGCACAGAACATTATTGACAATTATGTCAAATGGAATGGTAAAGAGGAGCGAAAAACAGGAGAGAAATCTTTACTCAATCGAAATTTGGACATGGACTACTTGTCTTCCTACAGAGAGAAGATTGCAAGGGCCATGCGAGATCAAGCCTATTTTGGTTTCGTGGCGTCCAGTGTTGTTTATGTGGCTGATACAAGTGGTCGTAACATGAAGGTAAAGTTGGGACTTGAATTTCAACCAAGAACGGTATCTCATCCTGTTATTAAAGACAGTTTAACGACCGTTCCGTATTCCATTTTTCGCGTTAGAAATGTTATTTTTCACTTGAGTGATACGACCCAAGTCAAGGAGTCCTTCAAAAATTACTTGGAAAAAAACAACATCTCTTCCCTTTATGATCCCTTGGAAACTTCGTTTCTTGCCACGGTGAATTCCCTTGGTTATGACGATATTCTTTGCGACAAGAAGGAAGCGAAAAAATTTAACCTCCCACTACATACACCTCATCCCTTTCGTAAAGTTGAGTTGAAATTCAATGGAAGTAAACCCACCGTCAAGGCCAAGTTGCTTGAATTGCAGAATTACCTCGAGCCCACCAATTACTACAAAGAATATTACATCGAAAGAAGTTACCAATTCCTAAATCAATTAAACCTTTTCTCGAGTATCAAGCCAAAATTGGTCGAAGTTCCCAACCAAAATCTTTTGGATGTACATTATTTCTTAAGTCCTTCTAAAAAACAATCCTTTTCCTTCGAGCCAAAATTCACCTCTTCCTTCGGTTTACTTGGGGTCAATGCATCCATTGATTATTCAAATAGGAATTTGTTTCATGGTGGCGAAAAGTTAATGGTTACCCTAGGAGGTGGTTTCGAATCCCAACCCATCGTATTTGAAGGAGGCGGAAAAGGAGGAAGGGTTTTTAATACGATAGAGTTTGGCCCCAGCATTAAGCTTGAAGTTCCTGGGCTCTTTCCTGTCCCTGTTCAGTTCATCTCAAAACGACAAAAACCAAAGACGCAATTTGCTGTAGGACTGAATTTCGAAAAACGAGACATCTTCACCCGAAGGGTTTTTCAGATGAACTATACCTGGAAGTTCTTGGTGGATAAAACACAACTCTTTACCATCGGTTTGCCCTTTGCTTCCATCGTTAAATTCGTGAAAATTGATAAGTCAACCGATTTCGATGCCCAAATTAATTCCTTAAATGACCTCTTTCTTAAAAATACATACAGCAACCAGCTCATTTGGGAAGATTTTAAATTACAATTGGAATTTTCCAATGCGAAACGCGAGTACCCAACATCAAAAGGCAAGGACCACAGTTTCCTTAATTCCATCATCCTCTTCAATAGCTCGGTTTCTTTCGCAGGAAATACCCTGTCTTTTTTGACGAAAAGTCAAGATACAATGGCCAATGGCCAAAAAGCGTTTCTGGGAAATGGCTTTGCACAGTTTTTTCGAAACGACAACCAGTTAATTTTGACCCGAAATTTTAAATCGAAACTTCAATTGGCTACACGTTTAATGGCTGGAGCAGGGGTGCCTTACGGTAACTCTAAAACTTCCATGCCTTACGACTACAGTTTTTTCGCAGGTGGGTCTAATGACAATAGGGGGTGGAAGGCGCGTAGCCTAGGTCCTGGGAAATACAAGTACTACAGAGATTCGTCAGGAACGGCGACTCAAATTGGAGACATCCGCTTGGGTGGGTCTGTGGAATTGCGTATTCCATTAGGTTCAACCTTGAAAACAGCTGTCTTTGCTGATTTTGGTAACATTTGGACCTACAAAAAAGACATCAATCGTCCTGGTTCAGAGTTTACTTCTGAATGGTACAAACAGTTGGCCTTGACTTTGGGTACTGGAATTCGCTTGGATTTGGGGTATTTCCTAGTACGTTTGGATGTTGGTTTTCCTTTCTGCAATCCTTCTCTCCCAGATAACGCGCGTTGGGTGTTTCAAAAACGAGATGCCTATTATTTAGACGGTGCTGAATATTATGGAATTACGTCGGGAACGGATGCAGAGAAAATCACCCAGGCAAAACCATTGATGGCTAAGCCTTTTTTACCTTCATTAAATTTTGGCATTGGCCTTCCATTTTAATTTCTATGTATAAATTTCTATTTTTTCTTAGCGTATTCCTTCTTTCTACCGCATGTATGAAAGGTAAAAAAGTGGACCTGATTGTTCACAATGCGCGCATGCATGTGATGGACGATATGAATACCATCGATCAGGCAATGGCCATAAAAGACGGTAAGATCGTGGAGGTAGGTCCCGAACGACAAATTCTGAACAAATACCGAGCGGATGAGGAAGTGGATTGCAAAGGCAAGGACGTTTATCCTGGATTTACTGACGCGCATGGGCACCTGTTTTCCTACGCAAAACAAAAATTGGGAATTAACTTGACAGGTGTAAAATCATGGGGGACTTTACTTGTTCTGGTTGAAAAGCACCAAGAATCGCGCAATGCAAAGTTTGTCATTGGAAGTGGGTGGGACCAATCCCTTTGGACTTCGGATGTTATGCCAACAAACACCGACTTGAACCAGCTTTTCCCAAACATACCCGTAGCGCTTTACAGGGTGGATGGACACGCCGTTTTGGTGAATGATTTTCTTCTAAAAAAAGCAGGGATCAATCAAACTACAAAAGTTCAGGGAGGTCAAATTCTTCTCGAAAATGGGGTTTGTACCGGATTGTTGGTAGACAAAGCAATGGACCTGGTGAAATCTCATCTTCCCGATTACAAAGAAGTTGACTATCAAAAAACCATCTTAGAAATACAAGAAGAGTTGTTTCAATATGGAATAACAGGCGTACATGAGGCAGGAATTACCCAAAGGGAACGTGTGATTTTAGAACGTATGGTTCGTGCAAACCAACTGAAATTGAACGTTTACGCAATGCTTTTGGCAAACGAGGAGAATTTTCTTTTTGCACAAAAAAAGGGTGTATATGAATACAAGAACTTAAGCATTCGAAGTTTTAAAATGTTTGCCGATGGTGCATTGGGTTCGAGAGGTGCCTTGTTGAAACAATCCTATGCAGACCACGCAGAGGATCACGGATTGTTTACGCCTACGGATGAAATAGCCGAATGGGTGCGTAAGGCAATCAAGGTCGGTTACCAATTGAACACACATGCCATTGGTGATTCCGCCAATTCATTGGTGTTAAAAGCCTACAAAGCGGCTTACGATGCAAATAAAGACCACCGTTGGCGGATTGAACATGCCCAAGTTGTGGATCCATTGGATTTTCATTATTTCGGAGATTATGCCATTTTTCCTTCAGTTCAACCTACGCACGCAACGACAGACCAACGATGGGCTTTGCAAAGGTTAGGGCAGGGGAGGATGAAAGGCGCGTATTCGTATTTTTCGCTGTATGAACAGTTTGGAATGATTGCGTTAGGTACAGATTTTCCTGTAGAAGGAACCAATCCATTTATGACATTGCGAGCTGCTGTTTTACGTCAAAATGCGGAAGGATATCCCGAAGCCGGATTCAGGAAGGAAGACGCTTTACCACTTGACATTGCATTAAAAGGAATGACCCTTTGGCCCCAATATGCATCTTTTTCCGAACAAAGGAGGGGGAGTTTGAAAAAAGGGATGGAAGCCACGTTTATGATCTTGCTTAAACCTTTAATGGAAAGCAACATTGCAATCGACAACTACGCAATCAAAACGATTGTCAAAGGCAAGCTGGTTTACGATTCCGAGAGCCTGGATTAGAAGGACGGACAAGAAATTTTACGGAAGTTTTTAGGTTTACGCTTGCAAGCAAAGTTGAAACCTAATGAAACTTCATGTGAACCTCCAGAAACGCCATTTCCAAGCTTAGAAACAGTGATGTCGTAAGAGTAGCCAACTTTGAATTTTGGGGTGGTTATACCTAAGCAAAGGATAAAAGCATCTCTGTTTCTGAACCATGCACCCGCAGTAAAGTTTTCATACTTGATGTACGTACCTACACTTAATTCTTGAAAACCATTTTGGTTTTGGTAAATCACATTTGGCATGATGGAAGTAGAATTTGAAAACCTTCCACGTCCAAGCTTAATGTTCGCCCCTGCGTGTGCAGTATATCGAATGGGTAATTTACTGGTTCCAAGAATCATGGATTCGTCTGGACGGTTCAAGTGATGCGCAGCCAAACCAAAATAAAATTTATCGGTGTATCCTACAAGCCCGGCAGATGCATCAAAAAATCCCCTTCTACCATTTCCGCGGGGAACATCTCCAGTTTGGTAAATGAAACCTCTTCGTGGGTCAATCATGTCGCCAAAAGTCAATTTATTCCAATCTAAGAATTTCTGGTAGTAAGCAGCGCGTGCTCCAAACATCATCGAGAATTTCCGAGTAACTTTCAAGTTGTATGAATAGATTGCGCCAACCATGGTGGTTGAAATCGTACCCCTTCCTTGTTGGTCATGCGTTGCAATGAAACCCAATCCCCCAGAAATGCTTTTAACATAACTGTCATAAGCCAAACTGTAGGTAACATAATTCCCTGTCAACGATGGCCATTCATTTCTATAATTCATCGAAACCCTCGGGCAACCGGTTGAACCAGCCAAGGCAGGATTCAAATAAATCGGATTTGCATAGAACTGTGTGAACGTAGGGTCTTGTGCACTTACCTGGATTCCTAAGGCGATAAATACCGCTAAAAAGATTGAATTTTTAATTTTCATGGTTACAAATATAAATAACGTCTTGTTTTTCGACTAATATTAGAATTAATTCTTAAGGTTAACTGGTGTGTATAACTGTTTGGCTGAGACAATACATTTCGCATTTTTGTAGACTGCATCAACAATGCAAACCGCTCGGACGTAAATCCAACCATGCAAGAAATATTTTTATTGGAACCGTAATTACCTCCAATTACCAAATGGTTTAGCTGCAAAGTTGCACTGTATTGCGTAATTACATACGATGCGTTGCGCTCATGATAAACCGTTGGAGAAAAAACAATCAATCCTTTTTTGGCTTTGAAATCAGTTCCACAAAGAATGCCATACGTTCGATTCGCTCGGTTGACAGTGTCAAAATCATTTGTATTGATGTTGTCTTGGTGTCTTAATACATTCGTTACCTGTCCACCCACATAAATGGGTCCTGCATTCACAAGCATACCTGCACTAAGGTCTCGGTACCAAAGCTTCTGTCCCACAGGCAAACTCATGTTGTAATTGAATTGTTGGACTTGGTTTGAATTGAAAGCGAAATTTTGAAGGTTGTTTATTTTATTGATGTTCACAGATTTGCGTCCAAGTTGGTAGCCGATGGAAGGGGAAAGCGATACATATTGACCAATGGCTATTTTTGGAGAGTAGAGTACATTGACATTCCAATCTTGAATCGCGCCGGTACCAAAGTGACTGTAGTTAGCGGTTACGCCAAGACCACTTTTGACATTGCGAAGGTAGGTGTCAAAACTAAGTTGTTGTGTGAGTTTCTGGTTGGGGGTTTGGTTGAACCATCGTACGATGCTCGTGGATTGAAATCTGTTTTGAGACATGTCTCCAGCCAAACCCATGTTTAAGTCAAGGTGTGATTTTTCAGGTACCAAATAAATCCGGTCTTTTTGAGAGGAGGCAACAACATCTTTCATCAAGTATTTTGCAACCCGACTGTTTTTTGAAATTTTTAAGGTTGGAAGATTGAATTGGTTTTTGCTTTTTTCGATGGCGATGTCTTCGCCCGTTGAAGTGCTTTCTGAAGCGATGCCTTGGTCGGCAATGTCTGAATGCAGTTCTTTGATTTTGTTTGGCGCGCTTAAGGTTATTTTTTCCATTTGCCTTGGCGCTTCCAAAATGGAGGGTTGGTTTTGAATGTTCGCTTCGATGGTTGAATTTTTGTCGATGGCTAACGCGGCATTCGTCTGTGAATTGTTAAAATTGTTTTGAATTTTATTAACAGTGTTAGCGTAAGCCCTTGAAATCATTGGTTTTGGTTGCGTTACATTGGCGTACGCTTTTGAATGGCTTAAGTTACGGTTGGGTTTATTTAGTACAATGCGAGATGAACTTGTGTTGGCAATTCGTTGCATAGACTTCGGAGTACTTGCGGTCTTTTGCTGTGCTGGATTCGTTGTGAAGTAAGGAATTAAGAAAAGAAACGGAAGTAGGAGCATTGGGAGCATCCAAAGTATAGCGCGGCGTTTTTTTGATTTTTCCTCGGGAATTTTAATTTCAACTTGTTCAGTAAATTCAGGAAAACTAAGATTGGCTTGCTGCCATAAATCGGCATCGATTTGATGTTCAGGGTGTACCAAGAGAAATTCCTCCAGCATAAAAACCTGATCCGAACTTAAGTTTCCTTCAGTCCAGTCAAACAGCCAACGATCTATATTTTCTTGATTTGGGTAATTCACACGAATGCTTGAATGGTTTTTAACTGATTCTTTATTTTAAGCCTGGCGCGGAAAAGATAAACCTTTACTTGTGATGGACTTAAAGAAAGCATGGTTCCTATTTCTTCGTAGGAATACCCTTCTAAATCTCGCATAAGTAAAATACTTTTCTGAACCGGGGGGAGAATGCTCACCGTTCTTTCAATCACCTCTTTAGATTCGTAACGATGAAATTCATTCGTTACAGTGTCTTGTTTCAATTCAATTGAATGCATGTAGTTCATACGGGAATGTTTCTTTATGAAATTCAACATTGCGTTGTGCGTACATGTATACAACCAATTTTTAACTTTTTCTTCTTCAACACGGTCAATATTCAACCACAGCTTCTCGAAAACATCTTGTACAATGTCCTTGGCATCTTCCTTGGAGCCAAGAAAATTCAACGCATACCGGAGTATGCTTGCATTGTGCTGTTGAACGACCATTGTAAATTCAGATTTTCTCAAAACGATTTCAGTTAAAAACAATTCATTACCTTGGAAAGTTACAGCTTTGGCAACTTACTTTGTGCAAATGCCAATTTAAATGTATGATTCGTCCTTTTCATCGAATATAACTGGGCTTTCAGCGAGGATTCATTTTTTGACTCTGGTCATTTATTTTTCGAAAAAGTAGTGTTTTTGTGCAAATGACTTGAAATTTTCGCACCTTTTTACTTGTGTTAGTCTCGATGAATGGTGAGACTGTATATCTTTGATTTTAACTACGTGCGTTTTACGCAATGTAAAATAAACCTAAGCTATGATCTTTATTGTCGAAAGTGGTTCTACAAAAAGCGATTGGGTACTTGTGAATGCGCATGAGAAACGCAGGTATTTCACCACCATGGGCTTCAATCCTTTCTTTCATTCATCTGCTTTTATTTCGGATGAAATCCGAAAAAACGACGCCATTCATGGGCTAGCTGATGAAGTGAACGAAATCTATTTCTACGGAGCGGGTTGCTCCAGTCCTGCAAAAAACGATGTGATCTTGGTTGGATTGTCGACGGTTTTTAAAAATGCAAAGATTCATGTGGATCATGATTTGGTTGCCTGTGCTTATGCAACGTATCAAGGGAAAAATTGCATTTCATGCATCATTGGAACAGGGTCGAATTCATGTTATTTTGATGGCAAGACCGTATCGGATGTGATTCCAGCCTTGGGATATGTTCTTGGAGATGAGGGAAGTGGAAGTTACTTCGGAAAAAAACTACTTGCGGCTTATTTGTACGGGCATTTAACGGTTGAGCTGAGTGCGGATTTTGAGCAAACGTTTGGGATGAATAAAGAACAGATTTTAGATAAGGTATACAAAGAATCCAATGCGAACGTCTTTATTGCTTCGTTCATGCCATTCGTTGCAAAGCACAAAGCGCATCCGTTTTTTCAGCAAATGATAGAAGAAGGGTTTTATGAATTCATGCGTGTACACGTAGGATGCTATCCAGAATTTACATCGGTAGACGTTCATTTTGTTGGAAGTCTTGCGGCTATTTTTGAAGATTCACTTATGAAAGCAGCCAAACGCTTGTCCATTCATGTGGGGAGCATCATTCAAAAACCCATCGATGGTTTGGTGGATTATCACTTGAATTACTTGCTGGATAAGAAGTATGTAAATGCTTAAACCTTTGGCAGGTTAATCACAAATTCTCCCGAAATTCTTGTCGTTGTGAAAGTGAGCGTCCAAATCTTTCATTTCCTTAAGCAGTTCAGCGGAAGGTTTTTGGTTTTGTAAGGTGGTGAGGTCAGGTTGCCCTGCGTCGACCCAGGCAGTGTACCAAATGCTTCCAACAGCAATGATGGATGTCTTAAGTCTTCGCTCGACCATGCCATTTAACATTTGGTGATACGACGAACAGAATTCCCTTGAGTAGGTTGAAATGGTGGTGTTTCCTCGTTGCTCATAACTGTATTTTCGATCGGAAGGAAAAGTTTTTGTCAATTCTTTTTCCATGGATAGCACAGAATCTAGGGCTGCGTGAGACCCACGAACTGCATTCCAAGCAAAATCTTGTACATTCTTTTTATAGGATGCTTTGCCAACGAAATAATCGTAATCTTCCGCATTGATTTCTACCAATCGACTTTCCCAAAGTCCATGAATTCCTTTTTGTCCCGTCTTTTGACCATTGTAGTTTTCGGTCGTATGCAAGGGGACATGGGAATCCCCAATGTAATGCCCGATTTCGGAAGAATACTTTAATATCAAATCGATGTTTTTGTTTTCAAATGCCTTCTGAAGTTTGTATTTCATTTGTAAGACGTGCCAAGGAACAATGCCATAACTTCGCAAGGAATCTTCAGAATATTTTTGCACCGCATCCTTCCAATATTTCGGTACAATTTCAAAGGGGTCTTCACCTGGTTTGTAGTAGTGATCTAAATCAATGTAGTGACATTCGGCTTCACCGGTGACGGCATACCTTCTTTTGTCAGGGTCTACGGCGTGGTCTGTTAAAAACTCTATGTTTTCTTTGTAAAAGCCAAAGATTTCAGGCGGGAGCGTAAATACGGCCATACGGTTGATTCGCTTATGTCCAAAGAATCCCCATTGTGGCCTTGAAGTCTCCCAAGGTTTGTAAGAAAACAAAAATGGAATGCTGGAAATTCCTAGAACGACCAAGCTATATCTTAACCAATTTGCCATTTTTTAATTGAGGGATTACGTCCGTCTGATTCGGGGTTAAACAATACTTAATATCTTCATTCAAATTTAGGTTTTTCAATCGACGCCTATGTGAACTGGATTTTAAATAACCTAAATAATTGTCTTTTGCTGATAGGTATAAATATTTTGCGGCAATCGAGGAGTCTTCAGTTGAAACAAAATTCCCTGTAGAGACTAGGTAATCTGAAATGGCTCCTGCGCAAATGGTGTCTTCGAGGTTAAATTTGTCTTGCCATCCCGAACATAGACACAGAATGTTTTTATCTTGCTTTTCAAGCCAAAGGGAAAGGGCATTCAAATTTAAAAAGGACCCTACGACAACGGTGTCGGCATCCTTCGCAACATCAAGGGATTTTGTCCCATTTGTGGTGGTGAGTACGATGTCCTTTCCCCTGAATTCCTCTTTCATGTAACTGAAAGGTGAGTTTCCAAAATCAAATCCTTCCACGATTTTACCCTTCCGTTCTGCCCCAGCTAAATAACCCTTCAACTTGTATTCAATTGCTTCTTCTACGGTGGGAACAGGTATAATCGAAGAAATTCCGTATTCGAAAGCTGTGCAAATCGCAGAGGTTGCTCTGAGGACATCAATGACTACGACAATTTCAAATTCTCCTTTGAAATAGGTATACTCTCCCGGTGTGAAGCAGACTTCAACCCTTTTTCTTGTATCATCCATATGACAAAGTTAGTTTATTTTGTAGGACAAGATTCAAGGGGCTCGTAATTGTGTAATTTTGAATCAAAAAAATGCACAGCAAAGAATTTCAGGAAATCATTGAATTTAGGAGGTCTAATCGAAAGTTTAACCCAGAAATTGAGGTTCCAGAAGAAGTGATGACAAGAAGCTTGGAACGTACCATCCTTTCTCCAAATAGCAGCAATATGCAATTGTGGGAATTTCATTGGATCCATGATGAAAAATTGAAATCTGAATTTGTTCCCTTGTGTTTAGGTCAAAATGCGGCCAAAACGGCTAAAGAATTGGTGGTTTTTGTAACACGGAGAGACCTTTTTAGGAAACGTGCACGTTGGAATAAAGCACAAATCCTAAAAGCCATTGAAGGGAGAGAGCCAAATAAAATGGAGAAACAAGGTCTGGATTACTACGGAAAATTGATGCCTTTGCTTTACGGTCGTGATCCTTTCGGTTTGCTTACCACCATTCGATTTTCTGTTGGTTTTATCAGCGGATTGTTTAAGCCTTCCATGCGATTTTGTGGTAAAACAGACCAACGGATTATGGTTCATAAATCCTGTGCCTTGGCTGCGCAAACTTTCATGCTTTCCATTGCAGCCGAAGGATTTCACAGCTGCCCAATGGAAGGTTTCGATAAATTTAGGGTTCGTAGAAAATTAGGATTGCCTTGGGGTGCTGAAATTAACATGATCATAGCCGTGGGACAGGGTACGGAAGCGGGTATTTGGGGACCACGATTTCGCGTTGACCAAAGTGAAGTAATTGTTAAGCATTAGTTTGATTTGAAATTAATTTTACCTTTGTTAACCATTTGGTTAAACTATGAGGTTAAAAGATGTTCGTACCGAACAAGTTATTCAAGACGCAGCAAAGAGTGTTTTCCTCGAATATGGACTTTATGGGGCCAGAATGCAAGTGATTGCAGACAGGGCAGGAATCAATAAAGCATTATTACATTACTATTTCAGGAATAAAGAAAGGTTGTTCGACAAGGTGTTTGGGAATGCGTTGGAAAGGTACTTTGAAAACATGGAGGTGATTTCCGACCAGTCGTTAAGCATTCATGAACGTGTCCATATTTTTGCCGATCGATTCATTGATTTTCTTGAAGAATATCCACAAATGTCCATATTTCTCATCAAAGAAATAAGCAGCAACCAAGTGCTATTCCATGAGAAGGTAATGCACTACAAAAAAGACAATCTTTCGCTTATTGGTTTGGTAGAATCGGGTAGGAAGGATGGTGTTTTGAAGGAAGTTGACCCTGTGTTCTTCTTCGTTAACCTGATGTCGCTGTGTGCATATCCTTTTTTAGCGATGCCAATGATTAAGGTGATTTTGTCTCACAACCAGGTAGCTGACTCTGAATATTCTACGGAAAAATTAAAGGCGTCGGTACATGAATTTATTAATTTGAATCTAAAATAATGGCAATGAAATTTTTGTTCTACGTATCCTTTTTCTTAGGAATTTCAACGGTCTCCTTCGCTCAGCAAAGTTCTGTAACGTTGGACAGCTGTATTCGCTGGGCGAAATTGAATTACCCGCTCTACAAGCAAAATGAATTGTACAAAGCGCAATCCAATGTGAATTTGAAAGCCATCCAAGAAGCCTGGTTGCCGAAGTTGAATTTTAACCTTCAAGCGGTGTATCAAAGCGAAGTGGTTCAGTTCAACATTCCGGGATTCAACACCAATTTCCCACACGACTCCTACCTTGGTGCATTGTCTGTAGAGCAAACCGTATTCGACGGAGGAATGAGCAGAAACCAAAAGGAAATCGAGAAAATTTCTGCTGAAATCGAAATCCAAAAAAATGAAGTGGAATTGTACAAGTTGGTGGACAAGGTGAATCAATTGTACATGGGAATTTTACTGGCCAAGGAAAGCATAAAAATGTTTGAGTTGCTCCAAGATAATTTGAACAAACGTTCGGTCAATGTCGCTGTGGCGGTAAGCAATGGAATGGTCTTGGCCAATGCGTTGGATGAAATTGAAGTCGAACTGTTAATCGCGCAACAAAACACCATTGAAGCAAAGGAAAACCTCAATGCGATGTATGAAAACCTTTCGATGGTTACGGGGAAAAAGATCGATCAATCTGTTGAGCTTCTCATGGTTCCGGCCGGTGGCAATCAGATGTTTATGAGTGTAATGCGTCCTGAGAATACCTTGTTGATCATGCAGGAAAAATTATTGGATGAGCGCTACCAATTGGCTTTTAACTATGCTTTGCCAAAGATAACGGTCGGTGCAAATGGCAATTATGGTCGCCCTGGCCCTAATTTTATCAACCAAAACCTTAGGTTTTTTGGAAGTGCGAACATCGGGTTAAAATGGAATGTCTCAACACTCTACGGGTTAAACCGAGAAAAACAGAAGTTTGATTTAAGTAAGAAAATGATAGAAATTCAACGCGAAAATCTAAATCGAAACATCGAAACAACGGTCATTACATTTACTTCGCAAATTGCCGCATTGGATCAAATGATGAAGCTAGATGCCACCATTTTAGAAAAGAAAACCGCCATTTCTGCCATCGCCGCTTCCCAATTTGAAAATGGTAAAATTACATCGACGGTATATTTACTTCAATTAAACGACGAATTGTCCGCAAGAATGAAAATGAAAATGCATGAAATCAAACGCTTGAATGCATGGTCAAACTACAACGCAACCATGGGATTGATAAATTTTTAAAATGAGATTATGAAAAAGGAAAAAGAAAAGAAACACAAAAAAGGAACTGAAGGTTACGCTGAAGAATCAGCCAACGTTGTAAATCAAGCGGGATCATCTGAGGAAATCAATGAAGAATCCAGTACAAAAAAGCCGAAAAAAGGAAAGAAAAGGATTTTTATCATTCTTGGCATTGCCATCGTGGTCCTTGTGATGGGTTTGATTTATCGATGGATGTCCCTTGGTTCAGAAACCACCGACAATGCGCAAATTGATGCCGACATCATTCCGGTGCGTGCCAGCGTTTCTGGATATGTTCAGGAGGTGCGTTTTCTGGACAACCAATGGGTTGAAAAAGGAGAGGTCCTTGTCCTTATCAACGACCAAGAATTTGTGGCCCGGGTAGCCCAAGCAGAGGCCGCCTTGGAAAACGCGAAAGCAAATTTAATTGCGGTTAAAAACAATTCAAATGCGAGTGATTTAAATGCGAATGCTGCCTTTTTATCGAGTGAAACAACGGCACAAAACATCGACGTCGCTTCAGCAAGGTTGTCTAAGGTACAAGAGGACTTCATTAGGATTAAAAACATGTATGCTTCCAAAGCAGCTACCAAGTCAGAGTTCGATGCCGTACAGGCTGAATTGGCTGTAGCGCAAGCGCAGTATAAAGCGGCCAAGAACCAATACAAAGCTTCTTCAGCGCAATCGGATGGGGTTAAATCCCAGGCTGTTGGGCAAAAATCGTTAATCGCGTTGGCAGAAGCGCTGGTAAAACAACGAAATGCGGAATTAACCTTGGCAAAAACCCAGTTAGGGTATACCGTTGTGAAAGCGCCCTGCAGTGGCATTGTTTCCCGAAGAAGTGTAGACAATGGTCAGTTCATCACTACGGGAACGCCCATTTGTTCTGCCATTGACAATACATCCCTTTGGGTAACGGCCAATTTTAAGGAAACCCAAATTGAAAATATGAAACCAGGACAAATGGTGAAGGTTGAGATTGATGCGTATCCAGACATGGACTTGGAAGGTGTACTCGATTCTTACATTGGTGCTACAGGCTCAAAGTTTTCTTTGCTTCCTCCGGACAATTCAACAGGAAATTTTGTCAAAATTGTTCAACGTGTTCCGGTAAAAATCAAGTTTAAAAAGTTGACCAAGCAACAGCAAATGATTTTGTTCCCGGGATTGAGCGTGTATGTTTCTGTAAAAACAAAATAAATGTCTCATACCCAAGCATTAACACCCCAATATCCAACAGGTACCGCGCGTGTTATTTTGGTTCTCACGGCGATTTCTTGTGCATTGCTTGAGTTAATCGATGCCACGGTTGTAAACGTTTCTCTGCGGGAAATCAGTGGAAGCATTGGTGCGACAACGACGGAAATTGCCTGGGTGGTAACCGCTTATGCCATTTCCAATGTGATCATTATACCGTTGACTGGGATGTTTTCGAGTTATTTTGGACGCAAAAACTATTTTACGGCTTCTGTCATCATTTTTACTTTTGCCTCCCTAATGTGCGGACTTTCCACAAGTTTGTGGACCTTGGTTTTTTGGCGATTTGTACAAGGATTGGGTGGGGGAGGACTGCTTTCAACGGCGCAAACCATCATAATTGGGGCTTTTCCTCCAGAGAAAATAGGAATGGCAAGTGCGATTTTTGGGATGGGGATCATTCTAGGGCCCACCTTTGGACCCACGATTGGAGGTTTGATTACCGATAATTTCTCTTGGCATTGGATATTTTTCGTGAATGTTCCCATTGGAATCGTAGCCGCTTTTCTCGCCTTCAAATTTGTAGGCAATGATCCTTTTTCGGTTAAGCCCAAGCGTATAGACTATTGGGGCATCTTGTTTTTAGTCGTTGCTGTAGGAAGTATTCAGTATGTTTTGGAAGAAGGGACTTCAAAAGATTGGTTTGATAGTAAGGAAATTATTTTGTTTACCTTCTTGGCTGTGGCAGGCATTGTGAGTTTGATTTGGCGAGAATTATCCATTGATTATCCTGCAGTAAACCTTCGGTTGTATAAAAATTACAATTTGGTTTTGGGAAGCATTTTGAATTTCCTCCTCGGATTAATTCTCTTTGGTTCTGTCTTTATATTCCCCTTGTTTGTACAAATTTCATTGGGTTGGACAGCTACCAAAACAGGGTTGTTCATGATTCCAGGGGCTTTGTGTTCTGCTTTTACCATGCCTATCGTCGGTAAAATGTTAGGAAAAGGGGTCAATCCAAAGAAGATTATCATTTTTGGCGCAATCTCGACGGTAATTTTCTTGATGATGTTATCCTTCTCTTCTCCGGGTTCTTCCCAGGGAGATTTTTACTTGCCCTTCGTCTTAAGAGGCATCGGAATGGCTTGCATGATGTCGCCCATTATTTCTTTGGCAGTAGTTGGATTGAAAGGCAAGGACATCGGCCAAGCCGTAGGGTTGTCCAACATGGTTCGCCAATTAGGGGGTTCTGTTGGAATCGCATTGATCAACCTCTTTCTGATTCAAAAAAACGCGCAGGTGCGAGGTTCCATGTTGGGGTATGTGAATGACTACTCTAAGCAAAGTGTTGAGCGAATGGCGGCGATTAAACAAAACTTTTTATCCAAAGGATTTTCCATGGAGGAGGCAGAAGCAATGGCCTTAAGGTCATTGGAAGGCGCAATCGGGAGGCAGCAAGCATTGGTAAGTTATGACCAGGGTTTTTTCGCGGTAGGATTGATGGTGTTGATCATTTTTCCTGTGGTATTGATGGTTCGCTACAAGAAAACCAAGAAAGCAAAAGTAATTTCCGACGCGCATTAGCATTGACGAGGGGTGTTACCTTACAATCAACAGCCGTATTCGATGGGTACTAAGTCGTGAAGATCAAGCCAACCCGCTGTATATTTATCGTTTTCTTCATTGTAGTATTCCACGTATCCAAAACCGTTGCTACTCATGCGAATTATCCTGATTTCATTCCCCCGTATCAAAAATTTACGCTTGTAGATGGTTTCAGCCCTTGGCTCGCTGTGAAAATACGCCCTTGATTTGTTAACCATGGCTAGATCCGATTGACTAAATTGGTCTTGCAACCTTGCGTTCTCCTCGTCCTTTTCTTTTTGAATTTGCGCAGCTTCACGTTCTGCTTTTAATGCCAATCGCTCTTCCTCCAATCGATTGCGTTCAGCCTCGAGCTTATCAGATGCAGCAGCTGCTTCTTGTTTCATTTTGGCTTCTAATTCAGTTTCCAATTTGTTTTGACCATCGGAACAAGAGTAACACAATCCAAGCGCAATAAGGAATAGAAAAGTATTTTTCATGGGTTTTAATTAAGGTTAAAACGAAGGTAAGAAAAGTATTCACATGCAATGCGCGTGAGTGAAGGTTTAGGTTCCGCTCAAGGTTTAATAATTCTTCCCCATTTCTTGCAACAAAACAAAGGCGTTTTCCCAGGTTGGAATTACGTCGGATTCGAAACCGTAGGTTTTGCCAGTTGCAATGCGATGAAAAGCTTTCATGGCTTTAAGGTGTGGGCCTTCTTGTAAAAACACAAGCATGCTTTCGCGGTCCTCCCAAGCGGTCAGGGTGCATTGATATCCTTCAATTCGTTTGACTTGGCAGTACTTGTTTCCCTTTGCCGTCGATGCTTGCTTGAAGGTAGGTATTGCCAAGGTCCAAAATTTTAGGGTGGACCAAAACCCCTTTGGTTTTAAACCTGTGATGGAAATATACATGTTCTAAAGCTACAAAGTTTTTGAGATAAATCCAAGAGAAAAATGGGTGTGAATTTTTCAATGCAAAATCCTCATGATGCACCTCGCAAAGTCAACATAACACGTCCGTGTGATTAAATTACTAATATTTGTCTTTTGATAAACCTTTCAATGTTCAATGCAACTACTTCAGTTTCATCGGTTCACGAACTCGATTAAACATGAAGAAATTCTACATTTTAAAGTGAAGACCTAAAGCCACTTGTTGACAAACAAGGGATATAGTGGAAGAATTAAGGGTTGAATCAATCCTTTTTATCCTTTTTATTTGAGGTGTAGATATTCCATATGGTGAGAGCCATATAGGATGAGAATATCACGAACCCGACGATGTACATTGTAATACTCATTTCGAATCTTTTCTTCGTTGTCTAATTGCAATGGCGAACAACAAGATTGTCCCCGGCCAATGCGCTGAATATTGAGCCCCTGCCGTATCGCCGAAAATACCCAAACCTATTGAGTAAAGCATGCAAATAAAAGCAATAATTATAGGATACCAAGTGTTGATGAATTTCATTATTTGTCTTCAATTAAATAATTACGATGCAATTTACGCATTAATTTTAAATCCTCAATTCGAGTTGTAAAACTTAATATTTTTCATCCACATGGAAATCTTTAGAAAAATTGAAACGCTTTGAAATGAGACGCCAAAGTGAAAGTCGTATTAGAAAATAACAATGCGCTTAGTGATGGTTCGCAGGAATTTTAAAGCTTGAACTAAGAGCAAAATTGTCTTTGGCAAAGAAACGACATCGGTCTTTTAATCTTGCGTGTTTTCCTCACTAAAATCCATTTCCTTGTTTAACATTTTTTCATATTTATCATGTATCAGAATCATTAAAAGACCAAATAAAACAGCGGAAACAATGAGTAAGGTATTAACAATGCCACTGACAGAAAATGAAATTCGAATGAGTATGGTTGAAATAACGAATCCTGAATTTCTAATTACAACATGAAACTTATCCGTATTAAAAAATGAAAATAACAATATCAATACCTCAGCAATGATCAAAATACTAAAAAACTGCTCAAAGAAAATATTATTAATGTTTTTAAATGAAACATGATTAGATGTTTGCCAGATGATTCCAGAGCCCCAATCCAAGAAGGAGTAAATTGCCGTAATCAGCAGTATGGGTACCAAAGCAGCTGCGATCCACTTTTTTGCAAAAATAAATTTTCTTAGACTTTGGTAATTGCTTGTTACTTTTTTAACAGGGTGATCTGTTTTCTTTTGTTGTTTATGAAACACGAAAATTAGGTAAAACAACAAGCCTGATGCTACCAGGTCAAAAGTAAATTGTAAATCTCCTTTGTTTTTGAACCAATCCGCCGTCAAAGACAATTCCGAAAAGTCTTTAAACATTCGTCTAATTATTATGAGAGCTACAATTTCATATTGTTTTGCGATGTAATTAGAAAAAGATTTCGGAAGGAAATAAATTAAAAGGTAAACCTCATAGACCAATATAAATGAAAAAGGAGTGTAAATGGCAGCTATGGGATTTTGTAAAAGATTTGATGGCTGATTCATGTCCAAAATATGAAAATGAACCAAAGCGATCAATACCAAGTGTATAATAAAACTAATTATAGCAACTGTGAGTATCGTTCTTTCGAACTTTTCTTTAAAAGGTTCCGATAGAAATTTTTGATTAAGAAATTCTGCAACATTATTTAAATTCATGATTGTGGTTATATACGATACTATAATCCAAACATATACATTTTGCAGACATTTTAACCCATTTAATTTAAATAGATTGACATATTAGGCCATTTCAAAATTGGTAGGATACACAAGAGGGTAAGAACCGATAGGTTATTTGTCACTGGATAAAGGATAGATAATTTAAATAAAATAGGTCATCCTACAATAAAAAAAGCCTTACGTTTCCGTAAGGCTTTTGCTCCCCCTTCAGGACTTGAACCTGAGACCCTCTGATTAATCCCGCATGTGCGGGACTCTAACCAACTGAGCTAAATAACCATTTGGAGTGAATTGCGAATCACACAATTGCTCGATTAATTTTCTGGATTTTTGTTTTTTAATGAAGCGCTCTAAGTGAATTGCAGCGGATTCATTTTCTGCTTCGAAGGTTGATTTTAATACCCAATCAGTGGCCCTTCCGGTATACTTGTCTTTTGAATTTGAATTATGTTGGATAAGACGATTCCAAGGATTGGATGAGTATCCAACATAATAACGATCAATGCAAGTAGAATAAATAATATAAATAAAATTGGTCATCCTACAATAAAAAAAGCCTCACGTTTCCGTAAGGCTTTTGCTCCCCCTTCAGGACTTGAACCTGAGACCCTCTGATTAACAGTCAGATGCTCTAACCAACTGAGCTAAGGAGGAATTTTGTGAGGGCAAATATAAAGAATTTTACTTAATTCAAAATGAAATTCATGAGAAATCTCTAGAAATCCTCGTCAGATAAAGTAAAATCGTCAAATTGATTTTCATAATCCACATCGTATTCCGTAGTATCCAATAAATCATCTGCCGTTTCATCTTCCCTATGGGCTGGACGTAAAATATTGGTATCAGAGACATTTAGTCTTATTTCTGTCCGAATATTTCCGTCCTCCTGCGTGTACGCCTTCGCGAATGGGGTCCCTGTCAACTCTACCAACGCTCCCTTTTTAAGAAAGTCCACAATTCGCATATGACTGCCTTCTTTTTTCCAAATGGTGCAGTTTACCCAAGTCGTTTTGGTTTTGGAGACACCGGTTTTTTTGTCCCTCCAATTCTTGTTGTGTGCTACAGGAAAATTTACAGCGATGATGCCGCGTTCCATTTGTTTGACAAGGGCATCTTTGCCGATGTTGCCAATCAAGCGGGTTTCAAATACAGTGGCCATGATTATTTAGTATTATTAATTTTACAATTTCTTAACTTGTAAAAATAACTAAATAATCTTTGTTTGACTTTTCTGTTGAATATTAACGGTTGTGACCGTCTGGACCATGTACGTGTCCATGTGCAATTTCATCTTCAGAGGCTTCACGAACTTCCAAGATTTGACCTTCAAAATGCAAGTCTGTTCCTGCCAAAGGATGATTAAAGTCCATTTTGACAACATCGTCACTAACTTCCATGATGGTACCTCTCAATTGGTGACCTTCACTGTCGCTCATGGGAATGATTTTACCAACAGAAAACATTTCTTGGTCAAAATTCCCTTGTTCGTCGTGGAATACATTGCTTGGAATCATTACGATTTCGTCGTTGTTGTGCTCGCCGTACGCGTTGTTGGCCGTGATTGCAAAATCAAACAAATCTCCTTTGGCTTTGCCAAGAATGTTTTGCTCAAAATCTGGCAATAAAGCATTGGCTCCAAACAAAAACACCAAAGGATTCTCCTCGTCAGTGATTTCAATATGGTCGCCTGTTTTGTGGTTGGACAGCTTATATTTCAAAGAGACCACGGTGTTTGTTGCAATGTTCATGTTGATTTTATTTTGAATTTATGATTTAAAAAAATTGGTTTTACTTCTTGACTAAGTCGGCAACAAAATTTGGAAGCGCAAAACTTGCGGTTTGCAATCCATGGTTGTAATACCGTAGGCCATTCTCGGATACGAAAGAATCGATAACAGGCTTCTCTGGTACTTGATTTTGTCCAACATTTCCTTTCAGTCCGTATTGGAAACTCCACATTCCTGTAGGGTAGGTGGGTACAAAAAATAAGCTCACGGGTGCTTTGTCTGTTCCAAAGATTTCTTGCAACGTAAAATTCAATTCTTTAAATGCTTTCTCGTTAAATTTTGGAGATTCTCCTTGCGCAACCAAAATCCCGTCCTCTTTCAACGCATTAAAACAGTTTTGATAAAATTCAGTCGAGAACAACCCTTCAGCTGGACCTACAGGATCAGAACCATCCACCAAAATCAAGTCATAGGTATTTGGAGCGGCTTCTTTCGCAAAGGCAATTCCGTCGCCCACGATTAAGGTTAATTTTGGATGATCGAAGGAAGATGCGATTTGGGGTAAATGTTCTTTACATGCGTCAATTACTGCGCCGTCAATTTCTACCATGGTCACCGTTTCTACGGATGTATGTCTCAATACTTCACGTATGGTTCCACCATCGCCGCCGCCAATCACCAAAATGTTTTTAGGGTTAGGGTGCATATACATACCTGGGTGGGAAATCATTTCGTGGTAATGAAATTCATCTTTTTCTGTGGTCATCACCATGTCGTCCAAGGCCAACATTTTACCATATTTGTAAGATTCTAAGATCCGAACCCTTTGGAAAGGAGATTGAACATCAAAAAAGACTTCACCGGTAAATCTCAAGGAGAGAGCTTGGCTTTCGTCTTTGTCCGTAAACCAAACGTTACGCGTGTAAAAATCAGGATTCACCCACTCGCTTGCTTTTGAACGCATGGTGGTAATGTCGAAGTCGTTTCTGGTCAATAAATTCACCGATCCTCTTTTGATTTCAATCGCTGAATAAGATTTACTCTTGAAGCATTCCTTTAAGTGATCAAATGCGATCCAAGAATTCATGTCACCGCAGGTAAATACATCTACCGCTGCGTAACCGTATTCAGGCCAGGTATGAATGGCTAAGTGACTTTCTTGAATCACAACCACCCCTGAAACACCGTAAGGTGAAAAATGATGAAAGGTTGAATTGATTACCGTTGCCTCAGCCTTTTTCGCCGCATCTACCATGTCGCGTTCTATCGCAGCAACGTCGTTCATGATGTGCGGATCACAATTCATAAATTCCACCAAGATGTGGTTACCAAGTGCTTTACTCATATTATTGTTCTATTTTTAATGCTGCAAAATTAATTGTTAAATTTGGTTCTATGTTAAAAATGGTAAGGAATCCACGATTATTGAGTCTGTTTTTTGTTGCAATGGGTCTTTTAATGGCCTTTCAATGCGATAAATACACTCCCTCCCAATGTTTAAATGCTAAGATTTCCAGCTTTCAAAATGATTGCTGTGCCTCAGGGGCTTCCGTAAAGGAGTATACATTTCAACAAGAAAGCGTATTTGTGTTTGACCAAGGACCTTGCGGAGCAGATTTCGCATCCTATGTATTGACATCCAATTGCGATACCCTTGGTTTTCTTGGTGGTTTTGCGGGAAACACTGTCATTAATGGGGAAGAATTTTCAAATGCCGTATTGGTGGGTACCGTTTGGAGCAATTAGTTTTTTATCCATTTATACCTTCCGTAAGGTGTCTCTAGAAAGTATACCCCTGAAGTAAATCTTCTCACGTTTATTGTTCCGTTTTCTGGGGTCAACGCCATGGTCGCAACAAGCTTTCCTTGCGCATCCATAACTTTTACTTGGATCGCTTCATTCAATCCTTGAACTTCAATTACATCGTTTGCTGGATTTGGCGTGATGAGAATAGTCGCTGTGTTATACATTTCAATCCCTGCACCCGAGACCACATGGATGACACTGGAATCACTGGAAATACATCCGTTTGAATCTGTGATTGCGTATTGGATGGTGAAGAATCCAGGACCGGTCAAAGTCGGGTGGAAGGAGGTTCCAATGATCCCCGAGCCGCTGTAAACCCCGCCGCTTGGAGTGCCTGGACTTACGTTGAATGGATTCGATCCTGTAAACACATTTACCGTCGTTTCATTGTATTGAACGGGGTTGACATTGAACAATGTTATGGTGGTGGAATCACTCGCTTGACATCCGTTTGGACCCGTTCCAGTTACATAAAACGTTTGGTTTTGGGTTGGGAGAAATGCCTGTTGATTTACCACACCACCAGACCAAGTGTATTGGATTGCAGTTCCTGTACCTGTAAGGGTTACGGGTACGCTAGGGCAGGTGAAAAAACTTGCGCCTCCATCAACATAAGGCAATGGCAATAAACCTAAAGTAATCACTGGTGAATGGGTATAACATCCAACGCTGTCCTCGATTTTTATGGAATAGGGACCAACGATGGCCGTGGTTAAATTCAGACCACTGACACCATTAGACCAAAGCGCATCGTAAACTGTGGCATTTGTATGTGCTGTTAACGCTGCTGTTCCTCCGGTGCAAATGCCCGCAACGGAATCGATGTAGACATTGATGTTTTTGGAGAGTATCAACGCATAGGCATCGGCTTTTCCAAATCCATACCCATTGTTAGGTGTTACCCCTGTTGCCGCGTCTGTAACCGCATGGCTTGTTAAATCATTTTTAAAGGACTGGTAGTTCGAAGTGCGGCATTTTTGTAGGTAGAGGGCTGCTATTCCAGTTACGACAGGAGAAGCCATCGAAGTGCCTCCGTTTCGAACGTGGAAACCTCCTTGGTCTATGGTGCTGTTATTGGCGGTATTGCTCAAATACCAGATAGGGCCTGCCGAAAGCGTAACATCGCCTGCGGCTGTGATGTCCGGTTTAGTAAGTCCGTGACGGTTGGGGCCTTTGCTACTGTTTTCGCTTAACTTTCCAACGGGCGTAGTGGAAGCAGGGGTGTAGTAATTGTTGTTTTTATCAATGTATCCTTTGCGATTTCGCATGTTGGCAACAGAAACTACCTTTTCTGAACAATTCCATGAGCTCACAATGGTTTGCAAAGAATCAGGCATCACATAATCTTGTATCGCCGGATATTGAAGCGCCGTCGGGATACTAGTGGAAAAATTGCTCAGCTGAATCCAACTTCCGCCCCAGGCATCGTATTTCCCTGATCCCGTTGTCATGAACCGATATCGATAGGCCATCGAATCAATGGTTTGAAAAACGGACAATAAATGGTAATTGGCACCAACAATTTCCCGATACGTTTCTATGCACGCAATCCTTTGACCTACAGCATTGTATATGGTGTCATACAACGGTACCGCTGCCATGTTGGCGGTGGCATAACGAAAAGTGGAGTGTCCTCGATAAGAAAAGTTCGGAGTGATTTTATCGGCTCCATAGGCGAAATGGTAATGCGCATCTGCAGTGTCGGACCAAAGGTCAAAAACAATTTTATTCGGACCGGCAACGGTAGCCCCTGTGTTGGGAATGTTCCAAAAGAAACTCGTATCTGAGGTAATCGCTGCATTTTTTACGTGAAATTTGCCTTGGTTTCCTGCATTTCCTGCGGCACAAACGACGATTCTTCCGTCCTGCATGTCCAGCAAAGATTCTATGTAATCGGCAGCCGGGTCATTTCCGTCATGGCTACCTAAATAATCTCCAAGAGATAGGTTGATCACAGCGGGTTTGTTCAGTGAATCTGCTACTTTAAAAATGTAATCACAAGCGTCAGCAATGGTTAAGGTCCAGTTTGCTAAATTGAAATTCGTTTCTACCACAATGATGTCAGCCTCCGGCGCAGCACCCTTGTTCTTCAAATTCGCTCGTGCATTTCCTGCTGCCATTCCTGCAACCGTGGTTCCATGCGCAGTGACGGTTTCTAAACTTGTACAGGTTCCATTGTTGATGGAAGAACTGTCCCAAACGGTTCCGTAATTGTAAGGCTGGGGAGGGTTTGGACCATTAACCGTATGATCCCAATACCTCAAGACACGTGTTTTACCGGTATTCGTTTTAAAGTCTGGGTGATTAAAATCAATTCCTTGGTCGACAATCCCTACAATGATTCCCTTACCGGTGTAATTGGTGTCTATTCCATTCAATCCTTGATGCACCCAATTGACCTTGTGTTTCAATAATGAGCTGTCTCCTAAAGATTTGGGTCTGGAAAATGAAAAGTATAACCCTTGAATGGATTGATTTTCCTTTAAAGAAGAAAGTTCCTTGTGAGAAGCATTGAAAAACAAGAAGTTCGGAGATTCGTATTTTACCTGAATTCCGATGGATGCCAAAGCACGTTTGTTGGAAGTCGAATTTGTAGCACTTAAGCAAATTTTTTCTTCTGGATGCTTGCTTGCAAAGGTTTCAAAATTAAAACCTAAAAAATCACTCGTTTGTCCCCAAATCAGTCCCAAGTTTAATGCTGTGAACAAAAGGAGTAAAGCTGTTTTTTTGTATTGAAAGTTAAAAATCGTCATGCTAAAAGGATTCCAAGTAAAAATAAGCGTTATTTTTGAAATCACTGAAAAGATATTTTCCATTGTCGAATAATTAATTAATAAAAGAGATGAAGTTCACTACCGTTTTGTTTTTACTTTTTGCTTCCTTGTATTCCGTTTGTTTTTCTCAACCCATTGAAGGTACATTGAATTGGTACAATGGAAAGGGAAATGGGATGTTTACTGAAATGGCGTACAAGAAAATTCTTAAAAAGAAAAAATCAATTCCTGTGATTGTTGCTGTGATAGATTCAGGGGTAGACATTGAGCACGAAGACCTTCAGGGAAAAATCTGGACCAATGCTAAGGAAATACCAGGCAATAACAAAGACGACGACGGCAATGGGTATGTGGATGACGTACACGGATGGAATTTCTTAGGCAATGCAAAAGGTGAGAACCAAGAAAAAGCACGATTAGAAAAAGCAAGGATTGTAAAGAAATACCAAGATAAATACGAAGGCATTGACAGTGAATCCCTTTCGTATGACCCCATTTTTTACATGTTTCAAAATGCACAATCTTCTTTAGCTGAGGATATGGCAGAATTTGAACCCTACATGGATATGTTAGGAAAAGGAATGTTTGATGAAGAAACTGAGAATTACATTAAAGACCAAATGTTGGTAAACCTGAATGTTGACTATGATGACAGAAGTTTGATAGGCGACAACCCAAATGACTTTGAGGATAAATTTTATGGAAATGGAAATGTGGAAGGTCCTGATGCATTGCACGGAACCCATGTTTCTGGTATCATTGGTGCCGTTCGTGGAAACAAGAAAGGTGGAGACGGTGTATCTGATAATGTGCAAATCATGTCGGTTCGTACCGTTCCCAATGGCGATGAAAATGACAAAGATGTCGCATTGGCCATTCGTTATGCGGTTGACAATGGTGCGAAAGTAATCAACATGTCTTTTGGTAAAGGTTTTTCTCCCTACGAAATTGAAGTACAAAATGCCATCGAATACGCCGTTTCAAAAGACGTTCTAATGATTCACGCAGCGGGTAACGATGCTATGGACATTGAATATTCTGACAATTTCCCGAAGAAACCTTATTACAACTATGTAGATTCCCTTAACCAAAAGTTGTTTCTTAACATAGGTGCCAATACCAAAGACGGTGGAGACGCTTTGATTGCATCCTTTTCAAATTATGGAATTACACAGGTTGATGTTTTTGCACCGGGATTCGAAATCTACAACACCATACCTCAAAGTCAATACAGAAACTTACAAGGTACCTCAATGGCAGCGCCGATGGTCGCAGGGGTTGCAGCATTGCTAAAATCTAGGTTCCCACAGGCTACGATGTATCAAATCAGTGAGGCAATCACCAATACGGCAACCAAACACGATGAGTTGATAGGTTACTGCAGTACATCTGGTGTTGTAAATGTTTACAATGCGGCGGTATACCTAAAGAATCTATTTAAATAATTTCATGAGAAAAATTGGGTTTCTTTTCCATGTTTTCTTTTTCTGTTTTGCCACATTTGCCCAAAACGCAAAAGATGTAAAGGCCTTGAATTTCTTAATGGATAAATGGCACAAAGATGCTACCCAAGCGAAGTTCGAAGATTATTTTGGCGCTACAACCGATGGATTTATTTTCTACGGTACAGCACCTGCCGAAAAATGGGATAAAAAATCGTTTCAAACATTTTCAAAACCTTATTTTGACAGCCTTAAAACATGGAGGTTTACACCTACCAATCGGGTTTGGAACTTTTCAAAAAATGGAAAGACAGCATGGTTCGATGAAGACCTGCAAACGTGGATGTTGGATTGCAGAGGTACAGGGGTTTGTGAAAAATCACACGGCGTTTGGAAATTATCTTACTACAACCTCAATGTGGTCATTGAAAATGAGAAGATTCAAGAATTCATAAAACTTCGTAAGTACTAACGGTATGAACTTATTCGAATTTCGCAATCTCTTTAATCTTGAATTACAGGAGGTGTATGACGAAAGGGAACGTAAATCTATTTTTCAACGGATGGTTAAGCATCGCTTGGATTTAGACGGTGCCGATGTGCTTCTTGCAAAACTCTCTTTAATTGGTCAAGTTGAACAAGAGGTTCTTTTTACAGACCTTGAATCCATTAAGTTAGGAGAACCGATTCAATATGTTTTGGGCGTCACAGAGTTTTATGGTTTGGACATTCAATGTGATTCATCTGCGTTGATTCCACGACCTGAAACCGAAGAATTAGTGGGTTGGATTGTACAAGAAAACGGTGAAAAACCTTTGAATGTATTAGACATTGGTACCGGTACAGGTTGTATTCCATTGGCCTTGAAAAACGTACGCAAGGGTTGGGAAATCGCTGGGCTCGATGTAAGCGAAGACGCGCTTGTTTTGTCGAAAAAAAACGGCTTAGCATTGAACCTGGATATTCAATGGGTTTTGTGCGACATCTTAAAGGAATCCGCAGGAGAAAAATTCGCAAAGCCCTTCGATTTAATTGTTTCAAACCCACCCTACATTCCAGTCTCTGAAAAAAAGGATATGTCTTCTTTGGTGGTAGAATTTGAACCAGAAATAGCCCTCTTTGTTCCGGATGAAGACCCCTTCATTTTTTATAAAAGCATTGCCCTTTTTGCCAAGCAGAACCTTAAGCCGAATGGATCAATCTACTTGGAAATCCATGAGGACAGCGCCATTGAAATGGTTGATTTATTGAAAGCATACGGATTTGGAAACTTGTTCATGAAAAAAGATATGCAAGGAAAAAACCGAATGATTAAAGCACAAATGTTAAATTTAACACGTGAACGCTGAAACAGCTAAAATCGAGATCGCTGCATTGACCGAAGTGCTCAATAAGCACAATCATTTGTATTATGTCCTTGCGCAACCAGAAATCTCTGATTTTGAATTTGATTCCCTTCTTAAGAAATTATCGGATTTAGAAACGCAATTCCCCGAATGGGCCTCTGATAACAGTCCGACCAAAAGGGTGGGAGGGGACATCACCAAGAAATTCGAAACCGTTGCGCACCAATATCCCATGCTTTCCCTGTCCAATTCCTACGATGAAAACGAGATTAGGGAATGGGCAGAACGGGTTTCAAAATCAACAGAGTCTCCCTTTGCGTTTGTCTGTGAGTTAAAATACGATGGACTTGCCATCGGCATTCGCTATGAAAAAGGTGAGTTGGTGAAAGCCGTGACCCGAGGAGATGGTGAAAAAGGCGAAGACATTACGGCAAATGTGAGGACCATTCGTACCGTACCCTTAAAATTAACGGGCGATTTCCCTGAAAACATCGAAATTCGAGGCGAAGTTTTTATGCCGCATGCGCAATTTCTTAAGCTGAACAATGAACGTGTTGACATGGGGGAAGATCCCTTTGCCAATCCAAGAAATACAGCCGCTGGTTCTATGAAATTACAGGATTCTGCGGTGGTTGCATCCCGCGGATTGGACACCTTTCTTTATGGTGTTTACGGCGAAAACTTGCCTTTTCAAACGCATTTTGATTCCGTAGAAGCAGCGGGTAATTGGGGGTTTAAAATCCCTCCGGTATCAGAACACTATATTCTTAAAACACAAACGGTTCAAGGCATAATGGATTTCATCAAGTATTGGGATGAAAAAAGAGAATTTCTTCCCTTTGACATTGATGGGGTGGTTGTGAAAGTAAACGAATACATGGTCCAAAAACAACTGGGTTTTACCGCGAAATCTCCCCGATGGGCTACAGCTTTTAAGTTTAAAACCAAACAGGTAGAAACACAATTGATTTCTGTGGATTACCAGGTGGGAAGGACCGGAGCCATTACGCCTGTCGCAAACCTAAATCCCGTTTCCTTGGGAGGTACCACTGTGAAAAGAGCTTCCTTGCACAACGCCGACCAAATTGAGCGACTTGGATTGCACCTAAAGGATTGGGTTCAGGTGGAGAAGGGAGGAGAGATCATTCCAAAAATCGTGGGAATCAATTTAACGTTGCGAGCCGAGGATTCGGAAAAAATACATTTCTTAGAGCGTTGTCCTGAGTGTGATTCAATTTTGGTGAGAACCTCCGGAGAAGCTCATCATTACTGTCCAAATGAAAGTGCCTGCCCCCCTCAAATCATTGGAAAAATACAGCATTTCGTTTCCAGAAAAGCAATGAATATTGATGGGTTCGGGGATGAAACCGTTGTCCAATTTGTACAAGAAGGATTGCTAAAAAATCCTTCAGATATTTTTGTGTTGGACGAGGCTCAAATGCTCAACTTAGATAGAATGGCACAAAAATCTGTCGATAACCTATTCTCTGGCATCGCAGAAAGCAAATCAACACCTTACCATCGCGTGCTTTTTGCATTGGGCATTCGGTACGTTGGGGAAACCGTAGCAAAAAGATTAGCCAAAGCTTTTCCATCCATTGATTTACTTATGAATGCAAGCTTTGAAGCCTTGCTGGAAGTGGATGAAATTGGGGAGCGCATCGCCAATTCCATTCTTTTCTACTTTGCTGTAGATAGCAACAAACAATTGATACATAAATTAGTAGGGGCTGGCTTGAATTTTCAGGCTGAACAAGTGGAGCTAAGCTCTGAGTCATTGGCGGGGATGTCCATCGTGGTTTCGGGCGTATTCCAGAATTTGTCGAGAGATGAGCTGAAATTATTGATAGAAAAGCATGGTGGAAAAAATGTAGGCTCCGTTTCAGCGAAAACTGACTACCTTGTAGCAGGAGAAGGAATGGGTCCTGTGAAACTTAAAAAAGCAACGGATTTAGGGGTGAAAATCATTGGTGTAGATGAATTAATGAAAATCATCGGTTATGAAGAATAATAGCATTTGGTCAAATACCCAATCCTTGATGGTGGTATTTAATTATGCAAATGATTTGCAGCTTAAAGAATACCGTAAAGCGTTGGACAGCATGCTGGATTCCAGCCACGTGAAAAACCTTTTGATCATTGTTAATCTTCCCAAAGAAATTGATAAAACCAAATTGCCTCCCCATTTTTTGATTTATTACAACAGTCCCAATGATTACTCTTTCATGGGAAAACTAAAGGATGTCTTGCTGAAAAGAGAATTTGTGAAAAAATTCGACCTATTGATTTGGCTTGGGTCCACCGAGAAAAAAGTGTTCAATGAATTGAAAAATACTTCATTCGCTCGCAAGGTAGTGGTGAATGGCTCAGATTCGTTTTTTGACTTGGTATTGAAATCAAACGAAGAAAATCCAACAGATTTACTTTCCTTTGTAACCGAAACTTTAGATAAAATTGAACGCTATGACTAATATTTTTCATGGAACCGGTGTCGCATTGGTTACGCCTTTTCAAAAGGACCTTCAAATAGATTTTGATGCACTTGAAAAATTGGTTGAATATCAAATTGAAAACGGGACCGATTTTTTAGTCGTTTTAGGAACAACCGGCGAATCACCAACCTTGAGTAAAGAGGAGAAATGGGAGGTTTTAGATACGGTTCTGGATGTAAATGAAGGACGTTGTAAAGTCGTTTTTGGGGTTGGGGGTAATGACACGATGGGTGTTGCCCGTACCCTGGAAGAAGTGCCCGAAGGTGTTGATGGAATTTTATCCGTTTCGCCATTCTATAACAAACCCACCCAAAAAGGAATTTTGGCACATTATCGAATTCTTGCAGATTCAACCGATTTACCGATTATTTTGTACAATGTCCCTGGCAGAACTGGGTCCAATGTGCTTGCAGAAACTACCTTGGCCTTGTCTGAAATTTCAAACATAGTAGCCATAAAAGAAGCTTCGGGTGACCTGTCTCAAATTATGCAAATCTTAAAACACCGCCCGAAAGGCTTTGCTGTTTTGTCCGGAGATGATAATTTGACGGTTCCGATGATTTCCCTTGGTGCTGAAGGTGTTATCTCTGTGGTTGCAAATGCATTCCCGCGTTTATTCTCTGAAATGGTGAGCTGTGCCCTTGAGGGTGATTTTGCCAATGCCAAACAAAAACACTTTGAATTGTTCGAAATCACGAATATGTTCTTTGAACAAGGAAATCCTGGAGGCGTTAAAGCTTCTTTGGCAGCCATGAAAAGAATGGAGGAAAACATGCGGCTTCCTTTGTTCCCTATAAACGCCTCGTTGAGAAGCAAAATCGAAAAAGAAACCCACAGAATTTTATCCCTTTAGGTTGAGGTTCATTGCTTTTTTGCTGATTCAAGGATGGTTGGCCTCTTGTACATCGCCTGTAGAAAAGCCCATAGACATTACGTCCCCACAGGTGTCCGCGGAATTGGAAAAAACACAGTCTGACGCAAAAGAAGCATTGCTTCCAAATAACATTGTCGCGGTTTCACAATATTGTCCAGGTGTCAAAGTAGACTTAAAATACGCCACGCCAGAGAACTTCATGAAACAAGTGCTGTATACTAAATGGAAAGATGCTTACCTTCAAAAAGAAGTAGCAGACCAGTTAAATACCGCGCTGCGTACCCTAAAAAAAACAAATCCTTCCTACAGTTTCTTGGTGTACGATGCTGCAAGACCCGTGAGCGTTCAAAGAAAAATGTGGATTGCTTTGGATACCATTCCAGTGAAAGAAAGGGTGAAATTTGTCAGCAATCCTAACAATCGAAGTTTGCATAACTATGGTTGTGCTGTGGACATCACCCTAATCGATGCGGATGGAAATCCATTGGATATGGGGGCAGGGTATGATGACATCAGGTCGATCGCCTATCCCTCCATGGAAACTTATTTTTTGAAGACGGGAGCACTGACCTCAGAACAGGTTTCCAACCGTAAAATTCTTCGAAAAGCAATGTTTGCTGGCGGTTTTACAAACATACCAACGGAATGGTGGCATTTCAACGCATGCAGTCGGAAATTTGCTGCTGCGCACTACGAGGCCATTTTAACCGAAGTGGATTTTTAGTAGGTAAGGTAAAGCACCGTTGTGTCGAATGCCGTGGTATTCACCTGCAAAACCCCCGTGTTTGATGTGCCAAAAACTGCATATTCTATGGAGTAAGGTTTGTTTCCATCGTTCACGCAAAAGAGAGAGGTGTTTTGAGCACCGTAATAATGCTGTAAGCCTGAGCCACAACATTCGCTGCAATTCGCTTTCCCAAGCTGACGGATAAACTGAAGGTGGTCTGAACCTACCGGATTTGTGTTGTTGATGCGAATTTCTACCCAAGATTTGGCGGTTGTGGTGTAGTTTCGCACGTTGTCATCTTTCAATGTCAGCGATGAATAGTAAATGTCCTCTTCCAATGTGAAATAACCATTTTTAATCACCTTCAGCTCGTATTTCTCAGTTCGTGTTCGAGGAAAGGACAGTTGGTATTTTCCTGCATTGTCGGTGATTCCACTTGCCACCATCGATATTTGATTGTTTCCTACCGATACACCATACAGTTCAATTTTGGCATTCGCCAAAGGACTTTCGAAAGAGTCGTCGTAGATCGTGCCTGTTACCGTAAAAGTACCTGCACCTTTTTCACATCCTAAAGCCAATAAAAATACAGTTGTGTATAAAATGATTCTTTTCATTACGCATTGAATTTAGTGAAAAGGGCCGACATTCGTTCTTCGGGAATGAACAAAAAGTCTGAGGTTTCCTTTTGTTTCCCGTTTTCCTCTATCAACTTGTGGTTGTAAATTCCAGTTTGAACGTATCCCAATTCTTCAAAATAGCTAAGAAACAAAGGGATGTTAACCTCCGAGATCTCTACCTGAACCACAGGTCTTAACCGAGAAATGTGTGGTTGAATGGAATTAAACACTACCCATTCGTAGCCCTCAATGTCACATTTTATATAGTCTAAGCGCTCGATGGATGCTAAAAATTCGCTTGCGTTTAGGACGGGTACCTCCAATGGATTTGTGTGGTTGGCAAGGTCACTTGGATCTATCACGTGTGGAAGTCCAGTGCGTAAGGTACCTTGTTGTACAGGCATCACCATGTACAAAGTACCGGCCTTTTCTCCGAAAGCAGTGTACAGAGGTATGGCGTGTTTGTATTTTGAAAGAATGTTTTTTAATCGATTGAAAAATAAGGGTATAGGTTCAATTGCATAAAGTTTTCCTTTCCGATTTAAGCGAGCAAAAAGCATGGAAAAATAACCTAAGTTCGCGCCGATGTCTAAAACGATGTCGTCCTCAGCAATCAATTTTTTGATCCCGTAATGAAACTTGAAACGCGAATCGTTTTTAAGCAGCCCTAAATCATACAGAAAAATAAAACCTTTTTGCATTGCATACAAATACAACGAGGTCGGCAATATCCGGTATAACCACTTTTTGATTAGGTAAATCATTGTTGCGAAAGTATGGTTTTTGTCGCTATTTTTATCGAAAATTCTATGCGATATACGATTCTTCTCATAGCTTTGTTAAGCTTTTTTGTCGGTTTGGCGCAACCTGCCTTGGATTTGAAAGAAATCATGAAAGGACAAGCGTTTACCGGTTTTTGGCCAGAATCCCCGTCTTGGAACCTTCAGGGCACTGCCATTTACTTTCGTTGGAATAAGGACGGTAAAGAAGAAGCAGAACCTTACGTATATTGGGTTAAGGCTGCTGTATTGAATGAAATCAGTGAAAAAGATTACCGCGAAGTGGTGTTTTTTGACAAGTCCCAAGCAAAGTTTCCAAATCAACTTTCCATCCTCGGAAATAGCCTCGTGCTCACCGACCGGAAAACAGGCGTATCGAACATATTGTTTCAAACAGATCATCTTTTGTCAGATTTGACAAGGGTTTCGAGCAATTATGCCTCCCTGCGCATGGACGATGATTTTTATGCGTTGGATTTCTCAGCCTCAGGCACGAATCGTTTTGTGCAATTGACCCATTATATCGGACCTATAAATCAAAAAACACCAGATTCAACCTATTTACAGCGACAACAAGTTGAATTGTTTCAATACATAAGCGATCACTCAAAGAATTCAAAAAGTCCAATTTATTCAAGGTTTGACCTAATAAAAGAAACGGAATTGCCATCTGATTTTGGTTCTATTTCAGGACGTTTTTTACAACTTCCTAACAAGGTGGTTTTTCTTCGGGTTGAAGACCCTACCAATGAAATATCCACTTCGGTTCCTGCCTTTATCACTTCCGATGGGTACGTGCAAAGCATGGATGCAAGGGCGAAAGTGAGTAACAACGAACCCAACCAAAAAATGTACCTGCATATGATCAGCCAAGACACCCTTGTTCAGCTTGATTTTAGTGCATTGACGGACATTCGAAAAAAACCAAGTTACATGGATACAACGGGTGGGATGTTCTTAAAACAAGATCGCAATTTGTTCATCCATGATCCTGTATTTGCCGATTCTAAAGCGTTGGCATTGTTGGATGTTCGTGCCGCAGACAACAAGGATCGTTGGATTGTACTCGTAGATTTGAAAACAGCGAAAGTTACAGAGATTGAGCATCAGCATGACGAGGCATGGATCGGAGGACCTGGCATTTCAGAGTGGAACATGGAGGGAGGTACGCTTGGTTTTGCACAACAGGATGAAGTGGTCTTTTTTCAATCTGAGGAAAATGGATTTTCTCAGTTGTATGAATGTCAATTTTCCAGCAAGAAAAAGGATTTGGTTTATCCGGGGACAGCTGATTTTGAAATGCATTCCGTTGCGTTAAGTAGCGATGGAACAAAGTATTTTGTGACAGACAACCTTTCAAATCCAGGGGTGGTAAACTTGGCTTCCATTCACCGCATACATAAGAAAAGGGTTCCGCTCTTGCGTATCAATGAAGGTGGGGTGAAGGATGTTGCAATGTCGCCAGATGAGCAAAGTTTCGCTTATTTGTATTCAACAGCGACCAATCCTTGGGAAATTTGCTTGAAAATAGGGGAGAGACAAGTAACCCGGGTAACGCATTCTCAAAGTCAATCTTTTAAAGATTATTCTTGGAAAACCCCTAATTACATACGTTTTAAGGCCAGTGATGGAAAGGATGTCCATGCGCGAATGTATGAACCAAGTCCCGAAGCGAAAAACGGTGCGGCTGTTCTTTTTGTCCATGGTGCGGGCTATTTACAAAATGCACATTCTTGGTGGAGTCAATATTATCGTGAGTACATGTTTCATAATTTGTTGGTGGACAAAGGTTTTACCGTATTGGATGTAGACTACCGTGCAAGTGCAGGCTATGGCAGAGATTACCGCACCGCTGTGTATCGTCACATGGGTGGGAGGGACGTACAAGATTTCATAGATGCAAAAAAATACCTCGTTGAAAAATTCAAGATTGATTCAACCCGTGTTGGAATCTATGGAGGTTCTTATGGAGGATTCGTTACGTTGATGGGATTGTTTCAACATCCAGATGCTTTCGCGTGTGGAGCAGCTTTGCGTTCGGTTACGGACTGGGCGCATTACAACCAAGAATATACCTCAAACATTTTGAATTATCCAGAGACTGACGCCTTGGCTTACCGAAGAAGTTCACCCATTTACTACGCTGAAGGATTGAATAAACCTTTGTTGATGCTGCATGGAATGGTGGATGACAATGTGCAGTTTCAAGACATAGTAAGGTTGCAGCAACGACTCATTGAACTGGGTAAGAAGGATTGGGAATTGGCTGCTTATCCCGTTGAATCTCATGGTTTTCAAGAAGCGTATTCTTGGCACGATGAATACAGAAGAATCTTAAACCTTTTTGAAACCCACCTCACCCTAAAGAAATAGCGATGGAGATAAGAGAATTAAAAACCAAGGAAGAGATGTTGGAATGTCTCCCGATTTTACAAACCTTGTATCCGACACTCATCTTAGATACCTATGCTGAAGAACTGGATTTTATGTTGCAGCACAATTACGGACAGGTCGCGGTATTTTTGGAAGGACGTTGCATCGGACTTTCAGGATTTTGGTTTGGCAATAAATTATGGTGTGGGAAGTATTTGGAAATCGATAACATCGTCGTAGATCCGAAGCATAGAAGTTTAGGGGCTGGTAAAACAATGGTTGATTTCCTAAAGGATAAAGCGATTTCACTTAAGTGCAACATGGTTGCGCTGGATTCATACACAAACAATTTTAAGGCACATAAGTTTTTTTACAACCAAGGATTTGAACCCAAAGGATTTCATTTTATTTTGACACAACATGAAGAAAACATTAGGTAATTACAGAGTCATTTTACTTGGGTTGGGTCTGTTCGTATGGTTAGCGCTTTCATGTAACCCTCCGCAAGCTAAAACGAGCACACCTAAAAATACAACACAACCACAGGTGCAAGTTGCGGATACAGATTCCTTGGTACAGTTGCCAGTGGATGAGATTGGTTCCTTAGAAATTCCCGCACTCAACGTGTCTGCGCCCATCCTTCGTCACCTCGGTTATGCCTTTCAATACGCTGAAAAACAAGAGCAAGCCTATTGGGTGGCTTATGAACTCACAAAGGAAGAAACACAGAAAGGCTACGAAAGATCAAACGATTTTAGAGAGGACCCATTGGTTTCGACGGGTTCTGCGCAAGATGCAGATTACAAAAGGTCAGGGTATGACCGCGGACACTTGGCACCAGCGGCCGATATGAGTTGGTCGCAGCAAGCTATGCAAGAGTCTTTTTATTACAGCAACATGAGTCCGCAAGACCCCAGTTTTAATCGAGGGATTTGGAAACGATTGGAAGAGCAGGTGCGTTCTTGGGCGGTTGAAAATGAAAAGATTTATGTGGTAACAGGTCCTGTACTTAATGGAAAGCTCTCTGAAATTGGACCCGATGGCGTAGATGTTCCGAAGTATTATTACAAAGTGATTTTGGATTACACAGGCGAGGAAGTGAAAGCCATAGGATTCATCATGCCCAATGAGGGAAGTAAGAAAGACATTCAATCCTATGCATACGCAGTAGATCAAGTTGAAAAGGTCACTGGGATTGACTTTTATCCAAAATTAAAGGATGCTTCGGAAAACAAATTAGAGTCGAAGTTGTGCCTTTCATGCTGGACTTGGGGCGCGCGATATGTAACCAGAAGCCATTCATCACGAACGCAAAAAGGAGGAAATTCGACTTCGAGCCAATGCCTTGGAACCACCAAAGCCGGAAACCGCTGCAAACGAATGACTTTAGATGAAAGCGGCTATTGTTATCAGCATCAACCTTAAAGTCAAAAAGTAAGTTTTTGTAACCTCGGTCAACTTCGTCCGTAAGACGTCTCAGTTTAACAAAAAATACTTATGACAACTTACAACGAAAACTTAAGAAGCAAAGGATTAAGACAAGCGAAATTGAAACTTTCTGAGCATAGAGAGAGAGGCTCTGGATCTGACTTGAATGTTTTGCAAGTAGCAGATTTAATGGATAAAATCAGGTCGTGGTCTACGGAAACCGAAGCGAATAACTCAATTTTCTTCTCAGTTAACTTAAACTAGTAGGTAATACAACCCGAACCCATGAGTTCTTCGCCCTTGTACCATGCAGCAAATTGTCCAGGGGCAATGCCTCGCTGAGGTTTCACAAATAGAATGTACAATACTCCGTCTTTGTTGTACATTCTCGCTTCTTGAAGTCCTTGTCTATATCGAATGCGAACCTTGCATTTCCATCCCTTAATCAAATAAGATTCAGGGATTTTTTGTATCCAATTGATTCCTTCTGTTGAGATTTTTAAAGCTTTGTGGTACATCCCCGGGTGTGCATCTGTTTGTCCAGAATAAATCACATTCGTTTCAACATCCGTTGCCAATACAAAGCTCGGATTTGGTCTCCCCCCAATGTGCAATCCTTTTCGTTGACCAATGGTGTAATAATGCGCACCTTGATGGTCAGCTACTTTTATTCCATCCTCCTTTTGATATACAAAAGGGGCTGACAATGCTTCCAAGTGATCAAAGTCTTCAGGCAAGGCATTGTATGTTTTATAAATCGCTAAATCTGAGGGTACTTCGATGATTACACCTTCTTTCGGTGCCAACTGTTGCTGTAAAAAGATGGGTAAACTGATTTTTCCTACGAAGCATAATCCTTGAGAATCCTTCTTTTCAGCGGTAATCAATCCCATTTCTGCAGCAATTTTCCGAACCTCAGATTTTTGTAAATCCCCAATGGGAAAAAGCGCCTTGCTCAGTTGATCTTGGGATATTTGACATAAAAAATACGATTGATCCTTCCCTTGGTCCAATCCATCGCATAGGCCAAAAGTACCGTCTTCGTGACTGATTTTCCTGCAATAATGTCCCGTAGCCACATAATCTGCTCCCAAGGCCATCGCTTCCTTCATAAACACATCAAACTTAATTTCACGGTTGCAAAGAATGTCTGGATTGGGCGTTCTTCCTTCGCTGTATTCCTTGAACATGTAGTCCACAATCCGTGTTTTATAGGATTCGCTCAGGTCAACCACTTGAAATGGAATGTTAAGGTGTTGCGCTACCAGCAAGGCGTCGTTGGCATCGTCAATCCATGGACAGTCGTTGGAAAGGGTAACAGATTCGTCGTGCCAATTGCGCATAAACATGCCAATGACTTCATACCCTTGTTGTACCAAAAGATATGCTGCTACACTTGAATCTACACCTCCGGACAGACCGACAACCACTCGTTTCATTTTGTAAAGGTAAAAAATTAAGCCGGAAGGGTTTTCAGTGCCTTGCTAAGGGCACGCAAAAAATAATAAGTACATTAGCATACAGCCAGCAACCCTTGCAGAAATATGGATTTGTTTACGAATGACATGGACAGCCTAAAAAACCTATTGCCAAAGGATGGTATGGTTAATTATTTTGGTAAATGCTTTGGCAATCAAGAATCTCGTCACTATTTTGAAAGGTTGTTAAATACGATTGAATGGAAAAACGACGAGGCCATTATTTTTGGAAAACGAATGGTTACAAAACGAAAAGTCGCATGGTATGGCGATACTGATTTTGAATATACCTATTCCAACATAACGAAACGAGCTTTACCATGGACCGATGAATTGTCGGCGTTGAAATTACATTGCGAAGTACTTTCCGGAGAAAAATTCAATTCTTGCTTACTTAACCTCTACCACGATGGAGATGAAGGAATGGCTTGGCACAGCGATGACGAAAAAGACCTGAAAAAAAATGGAGCTATCGCATCGTTAAGTTTTGGTGCTGAACGTAAATTTGCATTTAAACACAAGGAAACCAAAGAAACCATTTCAATCCTTTTGGAGCATGGCAGCTTACTGGTAATGAAAGATGCTACGCAATCGCATTGGCTGCATCGTCTGCCTCCCAC
>Ga0209444_10000058_pt1 | contig 58298 bp, 47 predicted proteins | sample LauGreFaBDMM15DN_2_FD_188215 | JGI IMG/M metagenome (GOLD analysis project Ga0209444, IMG submission 188215) | Freshwater lake microbial communities from Lake Michigan, USA - Fa13.BD.MM15.DN (SPAdes) (version 2) | ecosystem: Environmental > Aquatic > Freshwater > Lake | place: Lake Michigan... | reverse complement strand
AATGATGGTGGATGCCAAGCGCATGGGACTTGTGAAACGCTTCGCTCCGTGGGGCAGTTATGTCGAACCACTGCTCCTGCACAGCAAGGCAGCGATGGAGAAACACCCGCACGTCATCTTTCGACTTTATCTGGCAGCGGACTTGGATTTTCTCATCCCTGAGCTCACGGCATTGGGCTGGGAAATTTACCTAATGAAAAGCCCGAGCATCCGCTATTCTCCCGGCGGCTTCTGGCGCTTTCTGGCATTAGAAGATAATGCTCTTGTAACTGTGATCGATACCGATCGCATGGCCGATGTATCTGATGAAATCGAACGCACCGAGGGCATGCACCAGATGGGTCTCGGCCTGTGGCGGGTGCCTGGCTACTACAATTCCGATTTCAGCAAACAAGTGCGCTACCGCCCGATCCTAGGCGGGCACTTCGGTGCTCACGGTGGTGACATTCCCGTGCGCGAATTGATCGAATGCTTCGTCTGGCACTGGAGACATCGTACCTTGCCTGATACCGCCAACATCCCTGGCCTCGGCGTGAGGCCGATCCAATTCAGCGAGTGGCCGCACTATGGCTTCGATGAATGGTTTCAGCTCGCCGCGCTCTATCCACGCCTCGTCGAACGCGGCACACTGACCTTCATCCCCAGCGATGCCAGGTCACTCCTCCTACCCATCGATATCGAATACTGCATGTGGGCCAACCCACGCAGTGAATCGGTATATTTTTAGGGAGACACATGATTTTCAGACCTAAGACCTGAGACTTGAGGCTACAACCTACAGTCCGACGCCGACGCCGACGGCAGCAGGCTGCCTTTCTGACAAGCGGCAGCTCGGCTGCCGCAGTCCAAGGTGAAGGCCCTTCACCCCAACTTCTCCAACGCCGCGAGGCGTTGGCTGAGGGGCGGGTGGCTGTAGTCGAGCACGATGCGCAAGGAATGTGGCGTGGGGTGTGAGAGATTGTCGGTGGTGAGTTTTTTCAATGCTGCGATCAGAGGCGCGGGTGAACCAGTGTGCTTGGCAGCGTAGGCATCGGCCTCGAATTCATGACGGCGTGACCATTTGTTCGAGAAAATTCCTAACAGGCGGGAGACGGGTGAAAACAACAAACCGAAGAGCACGAGACCGGCGTGGGGACTGATGGTTTTCACGCCGAAGGCATCGAAGAGCATGCGGGCAAAGGTGCCTTGCGGATCGGTGGCGAGGCCGATGAGGAAAAAAATCACTGCGGACTGAACCATCGATGCCACGAGCCGTTGGGGGATGTGTTTGCAGCGGAAATGACCAATTTCATGCGCAAGGATCGCGACGAGTTCTGCGGTGCTGTGCTTGGCGATGAGGGTATCGAAAAGTGCAATTTTTTTCGTTTTGCCAAGACCTGTGAAGAAGGCGTTGGCCTTGGTGGAGCGCTTGGAGCCGTCCATTACAAAGAGCCCGACGATGGGGAAATTGCAGCGCTTGGCCATGGCTTCGATGGCTGTGCGCAGTTCTCCCTCGGGCATGGGCTCGAATTTATTGAACAAAGGCAAGATCACTGCGGGGGCGAGCCACATCATCAGCAATTGAAAAGCAGATACGCAAGCCCAGGCCCAGAGCCAGGCCTGAGGGACGTTTTGGAAAATCCACAACACCGCCGCCATCAAGGGCAAGCCGATGATCGCCGCCAGCAAGAGTCCCTTGAGCTGATCGATGAAATAGAGCTTAGGCGTTGTTTGATTGAAGCCGAATTTTTCCTCGATGACAAAAGTATCGTAGATCGCCATCGGCTGCGAGATCAGATGTTGCGCCGCAAAAAGCACGCCAAGAAACAACAGGCCGATGGCAATCGGCGAATCGGCAAACACCGAGCGCGTCCATTGGTCCAACCAGCCGAAACCGCCGAGTGTCCAGAAGGCGAGAACGAGAAAGAGAGAAAACGTTGACTCGACGATGCTAAACCGCGCCGAGGTGGTCGAGTAGGCGCGGGCTTTTTCGTAAGCCTCGTCGGTCCAGAGATCGCGCAATTTCGCGGGCACCTCGGGATTGAATGCCTTGATGTTGAGTATGGTGGCAAGAAATTCCAGTTTCCACATCAAGAAGAAAATGATGAGGATGCTCAGCCCCAAGAATGAGACATTGATTTCACCTAAAAGAAGCATTTCTGTGAGTTCGATCATCATAGCACGTGGCAGCATCATCGCCATGACGTTGATTTTGTCAAACTGTGAGAGCTTAATCGCGAAAAAGAATACCTATGCCGCTGCGGGACCATCGCGCAAGGTAAACGGAGCTGCGGTGCGCATGCAGGTCAACTCGCAAGGAACGGCCCATGGGATCATGGCCTACAGCAGCGATCGCAAAAACTCTAGCGTATCCCATGCGCACTATAAAATTCCCGACCTGCTGCAAGTCACCTCGGTAAACGATGGCAAAACTTGGGAAGAAATCGAGAATCCGAGTTGGGACTGAACGTTTTGATTTATTGGCCGCAAAGAAACACAAAGTTCACAAATTTCTTCTTTTTGCGAGTTTTGCGTTTTTTTGTCGCTAAATTCTAGCATCGAAAAGCATACAGGGGATGATTTTGTCGCCCGCGTTTGACCTAACACATTCTCATGACTTCACCAAACTGGCGATCAATTTCTCTGCTGCGGGCGTGAGTCGAGATCGACGCAGCTTGAGCAAATGGACGGGGCGCTCCATGCCCTTGCCGGCGAAGGCGCGGCAGACGATGTTCCCGTGAGGGATCGCGCGCGATGCAAGTTTCGGCACGATCGTCACGCCCATACCAGCAGAAACCATCGCTAATGCAGTGGAGATTTGATCACACTGCAGGCGATAGTCTTGCTTGCAACCGCGCCAGATTCTTCGCGTGCGATCTGCCAAGCAATGCCCCTCGCTCAAGTGAATCAATTCGCTCGGATCAATCTCCTCCGGATGCGGCAAGTTTTTTTTCACGGTCAGGGGATGCCCCACTGGTGCGGCGAGCAACAAAGGCTCGCGAAACAATTCACGCAATTGCAACGTGGCTTTGCGGCGATCTTCTGCCGAGGCTCCGCTCAAAATCGCGAACTCAATCTCGCCCGAGATCACCATGGGAATCAATTGGTCCGTGCGCGATTCCCGCACCGATACCATCACGCCGGGATGGGATTTGCGGAATGGCCCCAGTAACTGCGGCAACAAATATGGAGCCAAGGTGGGAATAATGCCAAAGGAAAAACTTCCACTTTCCAGCTCACGGCGACCTTGAAACTCCCCTTGTAAGCGCTCGGCCTGCGCGAGCATTACACGCGCATGTTCGAGAAGTAGCTCACCCGCCGCCGTTGGCTCGATCCCTCGCGGATGCCGATGCAGCAGAGTTTCTCCCAGCTCCTGCTCCAGTGCTTGTAATTGCTGACTTAGCGCCGGCTGCGAAAGATGATGCCGCTTGGAGGCGGCACTCAGCGAGCCCTCTTCCACGATCGCTACGAACGACTCCAATTGACGCAATTCCATGCATCCATCTTACCGATTTTCCGCTATAAGTCAAACCAATAGCTCCAATCACAAAATGCATCTTTGCAAATAGCTCGTTATTGACTATTATAAAAGTGTGAATGCACCGCATTCCCCCACAACAACATTTAGAACACACACACTATGCAAGGAATGGAACAAAGCTCTGCCGGAAAATGTCCGGTCATGCACGGAGGTCACACCTCTGTCGGAAAATCAAACATGGACTGGTGGCCGAACGCGCTGAATCTGGACATCCTCCATCAGCACGACACCAAGACCAACCCGATGGACCCCGATTTCAACTATCGTGAGGCAGTCAAAACCATCGACGTCGAGGCGCTGAAAAAAGACCTGCACGTAGTCATGCACGATAGCCAAGAATGGTGGCCCGCAGACTGGGGAACCTACGCAGGCTTCATGATCCGCATGGCTTGGCACTCCGCTGGCTCCTACCGCAGCGCCGATGGTCGCGGTGGTGCCAATACCGGCAACCAACGCTTTGCCCCGCTCAACTCATGGCCTGACAACGTCAGCCTCGACAAAGCCCGTCGCCTGCTCTGGCCGATCAAGAAAAAATACGGCAACAAGCTCAGCTGGGCCGACCTTTTCATCCTCGCTGGCAACATCGCCTACGAATCCACAGGCCTCAAAACCTTCGGCTTCGGCTTCGGTCGGGAAGACATCTGGCATCCCGAAAAAGATACCTATTGGGGCAGTGAGACACAATGGCTCGCTCCTAGTGATGGTCGTTATGCCGATTTGCAAAATCCCGCCACCATGGAAAATCCCCTTGCCGCTGTGCAGATGGGTCTGATTTACGTCAATCCACAAGGAGTCAACGATCAACCTGATCCGGTGCGCACCGCCGCGCACATTCGTGAGACATTTGCGCGCATGGCGATGAACGATGAAGAAACCGTAGCCCTCACTGCTGGTGGCCACACCATCGGCAAGTGCCACGGCAACGGCGATGCCAGCAAACTCGGCCCTGATCCCGAAGGCGCGGACATCCACGAGCAAGGCCTCGGCTGGCACAATCCCGATGGCAAGGGCTGCGGTCGCCAGACCGTATCCAGCGGCATCGAAGGTGCCTGGACCACTCATCCTACCAAGTGGGACAATGGTTATTTCACCATGCTTTTCAACCACGAGTGGGAACTGAAAAAATCACCCGCAGGTGCTTGGCAATGGGAGCCTGTGAGCATCAAGGAAGAAGACAAACCCGTCGATGTGGAAGATCCTTCCATCCGCTACAATCCGATCATGACCGATGCCGATATGGCAATGATCAAAGATCCGATCTATCGGGAAATTTCTGCGCGCTTCCATAACGACCACGCGTATTTCTCCGAAGTGTTTGCTCGCGCATGGTTCAAGCTCACCCACCGCGACATGGGTCCTAAGGTGCGATACATCGGACCAGAAGTTCCCGCCGAAGACCTCATCTGGCAAGACCCCGTTCCTGCTGGTTCTGCTACTTACGACGTTGCCGCACTCAAGGCAAACATCGCCGCATCTGGCCTGAGCAACGGCGATCTCATCGCCACGGCATGGGATAGTGCCCGCACCTTCCGTTACTCCGACATGCGCGGTGGTGCCAACGGTGCCCGCATTCGCCTCGCTCCGCAAAAAGACTGGGCAGGCAACGAACCCGTTCGCCTCGCCCGCGTAATCTCCGTACTCGAACCACTCGCTGCTGCCGCTGGCGCAAGCGTTGCTGACGCCATCATCCTTGCGGGCAATCTCGGCATCGAGAAAGCTGCTGCTGCCGCTGGCGTATCAGTCAACGTTCCCTTCACTGCTGGTCGTGGTGATGCCACCGCAGAACAAACCGATGCAGAATCGTTCGATGTGTTAGAGCCGATCCACGATGGTTTCCGCAACTGGTTGAAAAAAGACTACGCCACCAGTGCCGAAGAACTCCTACTTGATCGTGCACAACTCATGGGCCTCAGTGCCCGTGAAATGACCTGCCTGCTCGGCGGCCTGCGCATGCTCGGCACCAACCACGGCGGCACCAAGTATGGTGTTTTCACCGGACGCGAAGGTACACTCAGCACCGACTTCTTTGTCAACCTTACCGACATGGCAAACCGCTGGGAACCCGTAGGCCGCAACCTCTACGAGGTCCGCGATCGAAAGACCGGCAACGTGAAATGGATGGCCACCCGCGTCGATCTCGTCTTCGGCTCCAACTCCATCCTCCGCGCCTACGCCGAGGTCTATGCCCAAGATGACAACCAAGAAAAATTCGTCCACGACTTCGTTAGCGCATGGGCGAAAGTCATGAACGCTGATCGCTTCGACGTCATCGGCTAATATAACACCAAAAGCCCTTGATCGGCAACGGGAGGAGTTCGCTTTCATAGCTGCGGCTCCTCTCGTTTTTGTTAGAAGTCATGCCAAATGGGAGGGAAATCCCCCATCATGCCGCGCTTGCACCCTTTGATTGATCGCTAACAGCTAGCACATGATGTTCGACTTAAGATTGTCGGTGGAGAACCGCTGACGCACAGGGCAAGACATCTGGGTCAGATCCGACGTGGAAGTGGAGCAAAAAATACTCCCATCTCCTGGCAAGCAAAACACTTAGCGTCGCCGTCGATGTCATGCACCAGAGCAGATCAGTCAGAAAAATTTACATGCTCAAGGTATGCGGAAAATTTTCCCGCAAGAGGGGTCTTTCGCAAGTGAACCCGAGCGCAAGCCGCGAACGTCGATCACGTTGTAAGGGGTATAGGGGCTCAATACTTCACCGCGTGTGCTCGTGGTCTCAGCATAAGGATAATCGCTTCCAGTAGGCGAACCAAGATTTTGCTGCGGCTTAGGATTTCCGAAGCGGTCATGGCTCTGCTGATTTTGCGCGCTATTGCGCTGATTCTGCTCTTGCATTGTAGAAATCACAGCGCCGAGACCTGCACCGATCGCCGCGCCCTTCAGGGTCGAACGACTATTGCCACCTGCGATTGCGCCGAGAGCACCACCTGCCACACCTCCTACGGCTGCGCCTTGTTGCTGATATGGGGTGCAAGAAACCAGCAAAAGGGTCAACGCCATTCCGGCAGAGATCGTGTATTTCATACGCAGTCTATGACACACCAAATGCCCAAAAGATTCAATAAAAGATTCCGCGCCAAGCACGATTCTTTTCCTGTTGTCCTGATCTGTGAAATAATCACCACTGGATAGCAGCAGCCGCCCAAGTCAAACCCGCGCCAAAGACAACCAACACGATGTTCTCACCACGTTGAAAAGCACCACCACGATGGGCCTCATCAAGAGCGATTGCCACAGCTGCTGCTGAGGTGTTGCCATACTTGTGAAGATTGACGAAAACTTTCTCGTTAGGAACAGTGAGACGATCAGCTATCGCATCGATGATCCGCAAATTCGCTTGGTGAGGGATCACACAAGCAATGTCCGACGCTTGTAGCCCCGCCTGCGTGATCACCGACTCCGCTGCGGCTTTCATGTGATTGACCGCATGCTTGAAAACTTCCTTGCCGAGCATCGCCAGAGTGGCAAGATGTTCATCGGCATTTTCTCTAGTAATCGGCTTCGCAGAACCACCTCCTGGGATGTTGAGCAAATGCGTCAAGCCACCATCTGTCCCGAGATCCATCGCCAAAATGCGCCCCTCACCCGGTTCAGACTTGCGCAGCACAGCGGCGCCAGCACCATCACCAAAAAGAATGCATGTGCCACGATCGTTCCAATTCACAAAGGCCGAGAGTTTTTCAGCGCCGATGATCAGCGCATTTTTCACGGTGCCTCCCGAAATCAACTTGCGAGCGATTTCCATCGCATAGAGAAAACCCGAGCACGCAGCGGAAATATCAAAAGCAATCGCGCGTCGTGCACCAATGTTATCTTGCACATAACAGGCCGTGGCTGGAGTAAGCGTATCAGGCGTGATCGTTGCCACAATAATCAACTCGACATCCTCAGCCGCTAATCCCGCTTGTTCCAGAGCACGGAGTGCCGCCTTTGTCGCCATGTGTGAGGTGAATTCATCGTCTGCAGCAATACGGCGCTCTTTGATTCCCGTGCGAGTCGTAATCCACTCGTCCGATGTCTCAATGCGTTTTTCCAGTTCGGCATTGGTCAAAACTTTTTCGGGCACGTAGCTGCCAGTTCCGGCAATCGTCACAGCGGGTTCGCTCATGCGCGGGAGCATGGAGACAAAGCCCTCCAATGTGAAGCCTGAAAATCAGCTGTTACCAGAAAAAATACGCGCGAAATTTCTCGCCTCAAAGCCGCAACTCACTCATACATCGGGGCGTGACAAAAGCCTTTTTACTCGGTGCCGGTCTCGGCACACGCCTGCGCCCGCTCACCACTCGGGTGCCCAAGCCGCTCGTGCCGTTTTTTCACCGCCCGCTCATCCTGCATGCCTGGCAGGCTTGCCGCGATCTTGGCTGCACCGATTTTGCGATCAATACCCACCACTTACCCGATGTCTGGCAAGATTCGATGCTCGGCCTCGGAGCCTGCGATTGGCGCACTCTCGATGAATTTGGCGGCAATGGTTGTGCCGTAAAACAAGGCATACTCGATGGCTCGCAGATTCGTTTGTTTGAGGAGCCGACATTGCTCGAAACCGGAGGTGGACTGCGAAACATCCGCAAGTGGATTGGTGCCGATTCGGTGCTCGTTCACAATGGCGATATCTTCTCGACCATGGACCTTCGCGCGCTCGTCGATACACATCAGCAGTCAGGACTTCCCGTAACCCTTGGATTGCGTAGCGATGGCGTAGCCAAACACATCGCACTGGATGAAACCGGCGAACGCGTAATCGACATCCGCAACAAACTCGGAAAAGCCGAGGGCACTCATGTCTTTAGCGGCGTATATTGCGTCAATGCCGAACTATTTGATTACTTGCCCGAAGAAGAAATCGTCTCAGTCATCCCTGCCTTCCTGCGCCTCGCTGAACTCGGAAAACTCGGCGCCGTTTTGCTCGACGAGGGCCATTGGTTTGACCTCGGCGAACGCGAAAGCTACCTCGCAGCGCATCAACTTTCCGGCATTGGTCCGATGATTCATCCACTAGCAAAAATTGCTGCTGGAGCCATTGTCGAAAACAGTGCCGTAGGACCGGAAGCCATCATCGAGGCAGCTGCCATCGTTCGCAACAGCGTCGTCTGGCCTCATGCGCGTATCGGCGCCGATGCCGTTCTCGACCGCTGCATCGTCTACTCTGCCAACATCACCAACGGCACCCATCAAAACGCGGATCTTTGAGAAAGAGGCTCCAGATTATCAGACATGAGACATAAGACTTGAAACGCAATTCTGAAGCACTTCAATTCTTCTTTTGCGATTCTTGCGCTATCTTGTGGCTAAATGAGAACCACCGCCGCCACCTCACTCCTTGGTCAACAAACCCGTAATCCATAGTGAATGCATTTTGGCAATAAGGGAGTTTGATCATTTTCTGCTAGGATGGTGTTATTTCTCGAATAGCAATCTGTCGGCAGTGGTGATCGATGTGACGGAAGGCGGCGGCAATGTGTCCAGTAGCGTAGAGCGATGTGCCGGAAGGCGGGACTGTTGTGTCCAGCCGCGGAAGGCGATGTGGCGCAGGGCGGGGGCAATTTGGACGGCAGCGGAGAGCGATGTGGCGCAGGGGGGAGGCTATAGTGACAGGACTTGGGGGTGATCTGACGAGGGGTGGCAGCTAAGAGTTTAGCAGCGAATAGCGCTGAGTCGGATGCGCGTCATATTTCCCTCACTCACAAAATCCTCTGTCATCATGAAAAAATCGTAGCTTTTTTACGTAACTTCAGTTGCGGTTCTCCCAACATCGCGTAAAATCAATCTGTATTATATGCACTCACGCCGCACTTTCCTCAAAAGCATCGCCTCCACCATCGCCCTGCCGATGCTCGAACCCCTTCGCGCCGCCACTGCTTCCGCTGGAGTCAGTGCCGCGCCCCTGCGACTCGCTTACGTGTATATGCCAAACGGCGTGAATACCAAGCTATGGTTTCCCGAAGGCTCTGGGAAAAATTACAAATTTTCGCAGTCTTTGCAACCGCTCGAAGGCATGCGCGAGCACCTACAAGTAGTTCGCGGTCTCGCTCTCGACACCGCCCGTGCCAATGGCGATGGTGCTGGCGACCACGCTCGTGCCAATGCGAGTTTCCTCACCGGTTGCCAAGCGCGCAAAACAGCAGGAGCCGACATCCGCATTGGCGTATCCGCCGATCAGATTGCCGCCAAGCAAATCGGTCGCCTCACGCGCCTGCCCTCGCTCGAACTCTCCACCGACGAACCACGCCGCTCTGGCAATTGCGATTCCGGCTACTCCTGCGCCTACCAGTTCAACTTAGCATGGCGTTCAGAAACGACACCCGCACCGCCCATTCGCGACCCGCGCATGGTGTTTGAAGCCCTTTTTGGCTCCAAAGATACCTCAGGAAATGCCGAACGCATGGCTCGCAAAAAATCGGTGCTCGACTTCGTGATGCAAGATGCAAAGCGTCTCCAATCTCGCGCCACCGGTGCCGACCGCAATAAAATGGACGAGTATTTCACCTCCGTGCGAGAGATCGAGCAACGAATTGAGCGCGCAGAACAACACCGCCGTGTGCAACCTGAGATCGATGTCCCCAATGGTGTGCCTGAAAGCTACCGCGAGCACATTCGCGCCATGTATGACCTCATGCTCGTCGCCTTCCAAACCGACTCGACTCGCGTCGCATCGTTTTTGTTGGCCCATGATGGATCAAATCGCACCTTCCCCGAAATCGGCGTCAATGAGTCGCATCACAACCTCTCGCACCACCAACGCGACGAGCGCAGACTTTCTCTCATTGCAAAAATCGACGAATACTACGCTGCCGAATTTGCCCGATTCCTACAAAACCTCAAGAACACCAAAGATGGCGACGGCACCCTGCTCGATCACTCGATGATCGTCTACGGTGCAGGCATTTGCGATGGCGATCGCCACAACCACGAAGACCTCCCAATCATCCTCGCGGGTCACGGCAACGGCACCCTGCAAGCGGGCCGACTCTTCGAAGCCAATGGTGAAGTCCCAATCACCAATCTCCACCTGTCACTACTCGATCGCATGGGCGTCAAAGCCGAGCGCATCGGCGACTCGACTGGCAAGCTGGACATCTAAGCCCAGGTCCTTCTTTCTATCCTCCCCCGTCACCCTTATCCTCTCCGGCTTTTCCCGCGACAGCTGCACAACCAACTGCACAGCCTCACACGACGTTTATGGCTGAAACGGCAGGAGCACCTCATTGTGGATCACTAACAGAAATTTATTTCAGCAGTTTTATCATGCCCTCACCCAGGGCTTGGCCGACGAGAAAGTAGCTTTCCGCATTGCCGAACCAGTGGTGCCCGTGGCCGGGGTTGGGGGACATTTCCGCGGGTCGTGCAAAGTCTGTGGTTTGGATGAATCGCGCGTTGTTGATCCTTTTGGTTCCGTTTTCCTGCGCTTTTCGGAAGTCATGCATATCGCCACTGTTCACTGGTCCGCCATTGCCCAGTTGTCCGACCACGATGGGCATGTTTGGTGATTGAAATTCTTCTCGAAGATCTTTGGCCAAATTGACGAGGTTATCAGCGTATTCGGCAATCGCTGGTTTTTCACACATGTCGTTCCAGCCCTGTTGCCAGACAAAACCTGCGATCTCGTATTTCTGATCTCCCAATGCCGCGAGGGCCGCGCGTACTTCTTGAATCATTTTTTTGTAACAGGGCCCCACCTGACCGCCGGAACTAGGTGGTCGAAAATCGACGAACAGACTCTTGCCGCCCCAAGCGGTTTTGATCAACATTACCGGTTCCATGATGTGATCGCCGATCACAAATCCGAAGCCCAATTCAGGTCCGATGTGACTGCTGTTGCCATAACCGGTATAGCCAACTGTTAGTCCGCCCTTGCGAGCAGTCTCGCCCACTTTGAACGAAATCTGCACATCGTCGCGCACGACCCATTCGTCCTTATCGTTCTTGAGTTTTTTCATTTTGTCGGCGCTTTGAGAATGTTTCATCGACCAGACTAAGTTGCCCTTGCCGCCGTTGTAGTTTTTCTCGTCAGCCATCGACACGACTCCTTGGCCTTCCATGTTCGATTGACCGGCGAGGATGAATACCTTGAGCGGTTCGGCGGCGTTAGCGGTAGCGATGAGTGCTGCGATGATGAATGAGGTAAAGGATTTCATAGCTGCTGAGAGCGATTGGTTAGTTGATTATTTCTCTAAAGCCAGCAAGGCCTCCGCAAATGCTTTGCCCATTTGCGCGAAGATCTTTGCGCTGCCAAAATAGTGATAACCACCGTTTGAAGCGCCTTTGAGTGCTTCTCTGTCTTTAGGGGAAAGCACTTCCTCCAAAGCGAGGTCGAGCTTTTCTTGGTCGGCTTTGGTGATCCCTTCGATCCGCATATCGATCGCGGCATAGCGCTCTGGGGAATTTTGATCATATTGATCATTGGCATAGACCGCTAATACGTTCTTCCCTTTTTTCAAGTGCTGGAGCTGTTCTTTTTCGAGGACGATGGAGCCGTAAACGGGCTTGTCCTGCCACCAGATGTAGGTGTGAATTTTATGACCATTCAAGTAAACATGGAATCCTTGTCTGGCAAAGTTCGCAATGCGATATGATTCGGAGTCGAGGTCATCGACTTCAAACGTTGTGCGCATCAGCAGGAATTCGCCCTCACCCCATGAAGAGGGAAACTTATCCAGAGTGATTCCACTGTGTTTCCAGACGCCCTTGCCGATGGGAGCTTTGCCGTGCGTCCACTTGCTGTCATCGAAGTCGGGCATGAACCAACTCTCCATCCCAGCAGGCAAAGTGATGTCGCGGAATCTCCTGTCGGTGTATTCCTTCAGCTTGTCATTTTTCTCAGTGGCATTCACGGTAGTGAATCGCCAGGTCCGTTCCTCTGGCAGTGGTTTGCCAACGGGCTTCCAGTAATTTCCCCATTTCCACGCTGTGTCGAGAGTGCCATCAGCTTTGAAGGTGTGCGAGGTACCAACGATGTTGTTATACTCGTCCCGCTTGGGTTCGGCGGCTTCGATGTCTTTATCCCAGAAAGGGGCGGTATCGACAGCAACCACATTGCCCATAAACTCGGGCATGTCAGCTGGCGCGGCCATGGCCTTGCGAAAATGCACATTTTTATCACCGTCGACACCCAGAACTCCAATCACGAAGGGCATTTTCGGCGCGGAAAGCTCTTTGCGAACATCACGAATGAAGTGTGCCAAGAGGCGCGAGTATTCATCGTATTTTCCCGGTTCATCGGGGTCGGGATAGGTCGTGCCGTCGACTAGGTCGTTGAAACCCTGAAGCCAGACAAAGCCAGCCAGTTCAAAGCCAGCCTTTTCGTCATATTCTGGACAAACCCGCTTGGGATCTGCTAGCACCTTTTTCACATGATCGATCATCATGCGGTAAAACACACCCGAGGCAGCATCCTTGTCGTCCTGCCATTTTTTTCGCTCCTCGAGTTTGGGGATTCCGTGTGCGCCTTGGGGATGTTTGTCCCACTGATCTTGGATCTGCTTGGGCAGCTTGTAGGGCCCAGCACTGGGCGGACGGAACTCGGTGTTGAGTGACCGGCCGCCCCATGCGGTCTTGATGATCAGAATGGGCTCATTCAGCTCTTTCTCCATAAAGATGCCGAAGGTAAACTCAGGACCGATTTTACTGCATAACTTAGTGGGTTGATCATCACGTGCACCAAAGCCGGCCGTCAACTTGCCTAGGCCCTCGCCATTCGCACTGCCATCATACGGGCCGGTCAAGTAGGACATCCAGACCTTGTCACATACCCGCGGAGTTCCATCGGGATTGCGCATTTCCTTGAGCAGCGGTGCTGTCAGCGGATCCTTGCCGATGTAGTCAAAGGTGCGTATCTCCGCATGACCTTCCATGTTGGACTGGCCCGCTAGGATAAAAACTTTCAGCGGCTTTGCTTCCAAGCCGCTGGCGGTGAAGAGGGCGATGGCGAGGAATGTGATGATCGGTTTCATTGTTTTCCGGGAGTAGTTTATTGTAAAAGTCCAGGGTGAGCGTGCTAAGCGCTCAATTTTAGGTGAAATTTGCAAAATCAAATATCGACTCGTAACATCGATGAAAAGTTTAGCAGACAAATGAATCTGGGTATTTAGCTACGAGCGAAACATCTCCAAACTTCCAAAAAATGGCAAACTTCTGGCGGATTGCTTGGTAATATCATTTTTCTTGTCTCACGCAAAACTTGATTGATCCACTAAGCATTGCTGAAACCAAAAAAAAACGCGGCCCTGTGAAGGATCGCGTTTTCTGTGTCGGATATCTGATCGCAGGATCAACGACCGGTGCGGCCTTTTTCGACGCGGCGACGCTCGTTAGGATCGAGGATGCGTTTGCGCAGGCGGATGTTGAGCGGGGTGGCCTCGACGAGTTCATCGGCGTCGATATATTCGATGGCGCGCTCCAGCGAGAAACGCAGTGGAGGTGAAAGCTTCGAGGTCTTGTCTTTGCCAGAGGAACGCATATTATCGAGGTGTTTCTCTTTGACCGGATTAACCGGAAGGTCACCCAAGCGTGGGTTTTCTCCTACCAACATGCCGGTGTAGATGGCATCGCCAGCACCAACGAACAGCACGCCGCGGTCTTCGAGAGCCTGGAGCGAGTAGTTGGTAGCGACTCCATTGTCCATGGATACCAAAGTGCCTGTGCTACGGTTTTGAATCTCGCCAGCGTGTGGGCCGTATTCCTTGAAAAGGTGGGACATGATGCCGTGGCCGGATGTCAAATTGACAATCTCAGTTTCCAGACCGATGATGCCACGGGTGGGGATCACGGCTTGAATGAGCGTGCGTCCGCTGGCTTCGGTGTCCATGTTTTCCATGATGCCTTTGCGGTTGACCAGAGCTTTCAAAACACCTTGTGTGTAGTCGCCGGGAGCCTCGATGTAGAGGGTCTCGAAAGGCTCAAGAAGCGAACCGTGCTCATCGCGACGGTAAATCACCATCGGACGAGATACCAGGACTTCGAATCCTTCGCGGCGCATGGTTTCGACGATCACGGCGATTTGCATCGCGCCACGAGCAGAAACGAGGAAGATGCCAGAGGTATCGGTGTCTTCGACTTGAATCGAGATGTTGGTTTTCAACTCGCGCATCAAGCGATCACGGATGGCACGTGAAGTCACGTGCTTGCCTTCGCGACCTGCAAGTGGGCCATCATTGATGGAAAACTGCATCTGCACGGTTGGAGGGTCGATTTCCACGAAAGGAAGTGGCACGGCATCAGGTGTGCCGGAGAGAGTTTCGCCGATATCGATGTTCTCGATGCCAGCTGCGATGCCGACGATGCCGCCTGCGCCGCAACCTTCGGAGTCTTGTGTGGCCAAACCAGAGTAGGTGAAAGTTTTCATCACCTTGGAAGCGACTTTGCTGCCGTCTTTGCGGATGAGCCAGATGTTGTCGCCTTTTTTGACGGAGCCACCGAGCACCTTGCCGACGCCGACACGGCCTACATAGTCGTCCCACTCGATGTTGGAAACCAACATGGAAAATGGCGCTTCAGGATCAGCCGTTGGCTCAGGGATGTATTCGATGATTTTGTCGAGTAGCGGCGCGCAATCGACGCGATCGTCATCGGGATGATTCATGAAGTAACCATCGCGGGCGGAACCGTAGAGGAAAGGAGCATTGAACTGCTCTTCAGTGGCATCGAGGTCGAGGAAAAGTTCGAGCACCATGTCGCGCACCTTGAGTGGTGTGGCGAGTGGACGATCGACTTTGTTCACTACGACGATCGGCGTAAGGCCTTCTTGCAAAGCTTTGCGCAGCACGAAACGTGTTTGTGCTTGGGGGCCACCGGAGGCGTCAACGACGAGAAGAACGCCATCGACCATTTTCATCACGCGCTCCACTTCGGCACCGAAGTCGGCGTGGCCTGGGGTATCGACGATATTGACGGTGTAGCCTTTCCAGAGAACTGCGGTGTTTTTCGCCTTAATGGTAATGCCTTTTTCCTTTTCTAGGTCCATGGAGTCCATGGCGCGCTCGGTGACGGCTTGGTTCTCGCGATAAGTGCCTCCGGCTTGCAGAAGTTGGTCAACGAGAGTGGTTTTGCCGTGGTCGACGTGGGCGATGATGGCAAGGTTGCGGATATTGATGGACATAAACGAATGGAGTCAGTGAACGTGATTCGAGGGGATTGGGGGCGGGGCTATGCACTGATTTTCCGCTGATGGCAAGGAAAAGTAGTGGAAAAGACGATTATTTTCTGGTTTCTGTGAAGATTTTGTAAAAAAAGTCAAAAATGACGCATTGTTAGATTGCATAAGAAACGATATTGCAGCAAGTTTAGAGTGTTTCGAGTGCTCCCTGCGTAACAAACTCAAATCCCATTGACTAAATCCATGAAATGCGCACCAATAATTGTTAGTGTAACCCTGCTTGCCAGCGCCACTTTCGCTACCGCTGCCACTGGTATTTTCGGCGGTTACCTTACCATCGCCGGCACTAAATACAAAAGCAATGGCAGCTATGGCGGCTCAGAGCCCACCTTCAACGGTCTCAATCTTGGTATGCAAAGCGCTGGAGGCACGCTAAATTTGACACAATTTGAGACTCTCGCTTTTGCGGATAGTGGACACTCAACCTTCGATTTTGCGTTCGCTTACCGCATCCGCCTCAATTCCCTACCCACCTCGACCAATCCAGCTGACTATGCATTTGTATCAGCCAACAATGGCGGCACACAGCACGGTGTTTCGATTGGAGGAAACAACGAAAAAGCCGAGTGGACAGGAGCAGTCAATCTTCTCTCGGGCCTCTCCAATGGAGCTTACGCCATTGACGTCATCCACAAAGCTGGTGCCTGGGAAGGTGGCTCCAACTTTGAGCGCTTGGCTAACGTAAACAACACCCAGCCAGGATCCACATCGTGGAGCTCCGTCTCCCCATTTTCTGCTACCTTTACCGTCGTCCCTGAAACGACCACATCATTGCTGGCTGCTTTAGGGACGCTAATTCTGCTGCGCCGCCGTCGATGATCGAAGGTAAAAGTCGAACAGCTACGAGCCATCGGAGTCCGCTCTGATGGCTCTTTTTTTAGACAAATATCGCTCGCATTGAAAGATCAATTCAGCAGTAGCGTAAATACTAACAATGATTCGATTCTTTAGCAAATTTTCCGCCGTTTTGCTCATTGCCTGCCAGACTCTTCCCGCCGAGGGTCTTTCGTGGATTTGGAGCTCCAACCAACCGGGCAATGATGAACGGGTTTATTTCCGTCGCGATTTTGAGGTTCCAGAAAACCTCACCAAAGCTGCCGTCTCGTCCAGCTGCGACAACATTCATCGTTTGTGGGTGAATGGACAACTTCTCGGCGAATATACGGAATGGCAACAAGTAGCTGTGAGCGACGTGATGAAGCACCTGAAGCCCGGCCAACGCAATGTGATCGCCGCAGAAGCCCGCAACCAAGGAGGCTCCGCCGGTTTTGCACTCCAGCTCAACATGACCCTTAATGACGGTCGCAATGTCCGCATCAATTCCGACACCACTTGGTCCATGGCCAAAGAGGCGCCACAAGGCTGGGAGACGGCTGATTTTGATAGCAAGTCATGGGCCAAAGCAACGCTGATTGCTCCGATGGGTCATGCTCCGTGGGGAGATATCATCGATCAACAAGTGCCGCTAACACCGCAATCACTCGCCGAAAAATTCAAGATCGCCCCCGGATTCCAACTCGAATCGCTTTATCAAATCCCCAGCGACCAAGGGAGCTGGGTGGCAATCACCCTCGCTGAAAATGGCAATTTCATCTGCGCGGATCAATACGGCAAGCTCTACTACGTCAAGCCTCCCGCTTATGGTAACCCGAATGAATCAGCTCAGGTCAAAGCGATCGATTCCCCCATCGGCGGCGCACACGGCCTACTCTGGTTCCAAGGCTCGCTATACGTTACCGTTAACGAAGATGTTGGCAACAATGCCGGCGTCTATCGCCTGCCCGATGAAAACAAAGACGGTGTGTTCGAGGCTCCGATTTTGCTCAAAGAGATACAAGGTCGCGGCGAACACGGTCCCCACGCTCTTGTGCCTTCTCCCGATGGCAAATGGATTTATTTCATCGCCGGAAATCACACCGACCTCCCCTCCATGGACGCGAACATGCCCGCCACCACTTGGCAGGAAGATCAACTTCTGCCACGCCAACCCGACCCGAATGGTCACGCCCGCGAACGCATGGCGCCCGGTGGCTACATCACCCGCTTCACTCCCGATGGGAAAAACTGGCAACTCGTCAGCATCGGCTACCGCAATGCCTATGATATCGGCTTCAACCTCGAAGGCGAATTGTTTGCCTACGATGCCGATATGGAATGGGACTTCGGCACCCCATGGTATCGCCCCACCCGCATCAATCACGCCGTAGCAGGCAGCGAAATGGGCTGGCGCAATGGCTCAGGCAAATGGCCAGCCTACTATGAAGATAGTATGCCCGCCGTGGTGGACATAGGTCCTGGCTGCCCAACTGGTGTCGTTGCAGGTAAAGGTGCCAAGTTCCCCGAAAAATACCAACGTGCGATTTATGCTCTCGACTGGACATTCGCCACGCTTTACGCCATCCACCTGCAGCCCAATGGCGCAGGCTACACCGCTACCACAGAGGAAATGGTCGCAGGCGCGGGCCTGCCGCTCAGCGATGCCGCCATCGGCGCCGACGGCCACATGTATTTTCTTACCGGAGGACGCCGCACCAAGTCTACCATGTGGCGTTTGAGCTACATCGGCAAAGAATCCACCGCAGCAGCAACTCCACTCCCTCTCAGCGCAGAAATCCAACAACGCCGAGTACTCGATGAACTCATCCTCTCACCTGATCCCGCGGCACTTCCGAAAATCTGGGAACTTCTCGGCTCCACAGACCGCACCATGCGTTTCAGCGCCCGCGCCGCACTCGAAAAACTTTCCGTCACCGCATGGCAAGACAAGCTCAGCAGCGAGAATGACCCATGGCGCATCATCCACGCCTCCATGGCCCTCGCCCGGATCAACGCCAAAGACCAACGCCCGAACTCGCTCGCCGCGCTGGATCGCCTCGACTGGACCAAGCTCTCCAGCGATCAACAAATCAATTGGCTACGCTCCACCGGGCTATGGGCCATCCGCGCTGGTGCATTTTCACCTATCGAACGAGAAAAAATTCTCACCAAGATCGATACGAAATTCCCTGCTACCAATGACGATATCAACAGCGAACTCTGCCGCCTCCTCAGCTTCCTCCAGGCACCAGGAATCGTAGCACGCACTCTCGCACTCATGGACCAAGCAGCGCCCTCGCCTCTTCCCAACTGGGCAGAACTCGCCAAACGCAACGAAGGATACGGCAGCGCTCTCAAGCGTTTGTTAGAAAAATTTCCTCCCCTGCAAAACACCTTCTACGCCTATTGCCTGCGCGAGGTCAAAGGCCCTTGGCAAGCAGGAGAACGCGAGCGATTTTTCACTTGGCTCGGTGAAGCTGCCAAACGCAGCGGCGGCAATTCTTACGTCGGCTACCTCAATGCCATCCGTTCTGATACTCTCGGCAACGCCACGGAAGACGAGCGCAAACGCTTCGGCCAAGAAGGCACGATGAAAGCCACCGACTACTTCGCCAATCTCCCTGAAATCAAAGGCCCTGGCCGCAACTGGACCGCAGCCGATGTGGAAAAACTCGCTACCGATCTCAAAGGACGCAACATCGAGAATGGCAAAAAAATGGCCCAAGCTTGCCTCTGCGCTGCCTGCCACGTCATGGGTACTGAAGGTGGTGCCGCTGGTCCGCAGCTCAATGCCCTCGCTGGACGATTCTCCGTCCGTGACCTCGCCGAGGCCATTATCGATCCAGGCAAAGTTGTATCCGATCAATATGCCTTCGAGCAAATCGAGAAAAACGACGGCAGCACGATCGTCGCCAAAATCGTTGACGAAAAAGACGGCAAGCTCATCATCGCCAACAATCCCTTCGACATGCTACAGCATAGTGAAATCCCCCGAGCCGATGTCAAATCCATCGCCCCCTCCAAGGCTTCGCCAATGCCACCCGCTCTCATCAACCGACTCAACGAAGACGAGCTCAAAGATCTCCTCGCATATCTGCTAGGTAACTAATTGAGCACACACGTATGGCCGCCCGAGCCCGCAGCGATCATCGCCGCGCAACAGGTTTCCCCGTAGTCTGCGCATCCCACTCTGATCCATACGGTGGCGTTCCACCCAGCGCCATTGATGGCAAAATCAACTTCGAGGCAACTTCCGCCAACCGTTGGACGTCTTACTCCTCACCCAATCCGCCCGATTGGCTCGAGCTTGAGTGGGACAAAAAAATCGCGACCGTAAAAATCCTGCTGCACATCTTCGATGATCTCGGAGGAGTCAAAGCACCGCAGAGCTACCGCATCGAAGTCTGAAAAAAGTGATTTCGTAATCCAGCATTTTCGAACAAAAAAAGCACAACCACATGGGTTGTACTTTTTCGATAATGCGGTGACTTGATCCGCATCAAATGCTCACCGGCTTACCGGATTCGGCGGAGGCGTAGATCGCATCGATGACTTGCATCAAGCGCAGCGCTTGCTCAGGAGTATTGAGCGGCGCCGCTTTGCCCTCGATGGCTTCGATGAAATTCGCGGCGCTGAGGCTGCGACCCATGTCTTCACAGGCGGGCGTGACAATGCTGCGGTTCACGCTGTTGCCATTTTCTTGCACGTAAAGCTCACAGGTATCAATGGCGGTCTCATCAAGACCATCGCGACCAAAAAGTCGCTCGACCTTGCCACCAGCTTTCGTGCCTTGGAATACCACGCTAACTTCCTCACGCTTGATCATTTCGGCCCACGAAACTTGTAGGCTCAACACTTGACCCGACTTGAAGGTCACGAAACCATGAGCAGCGTTTTCCACATCGGTGATACCACCCACACGGTCAGGAATGCCCCACGGACCTTTGAAGTTTTTGTCCTCGATGAGATCGTTGAAGGTCTGGCCCAAGACGTGTGCTGGCTCAGGATAGCCCATGAAATACATCGCTAGGTCCACCATATGCAGAAGATCGATCAAGGGACCACCGCCGGAGAGTTCCTTAGTGGTGAACCAACCACCAAAGCCCGGAATGCCCGTACGGCGAATCCATTTGGCTTGCGCAGAGTTGATTTTTCCGCAATCCCCCGCGTCAATGTATTTCATCATCGCTTGGGATTCAGGACGAGCGCGGTTGTTAAAATTGAACATCAATTTCTTGCCCGACTTGTTTGCGGCGACGATCATCTCTTCGACCTCTGTCGCATTCAAGGCAGGTGGTTTCTCCGAGAATACGTGCTTGCCGGCATTCAAGCACTGAATGGCGAGTGGCTTGTGAAATTTGTTCGGCACGATGATGCTCACAGCATCAAGCTCTTGGCACTCAGCGAGCATCTCTTCTACAGAATCGTAGGCATTCGCAATGTTCCATTTTTCCGCAGCACGGGCAGCAGCATTTGGCGCGGCATCAGCTACGGCTACGATCTCGGCTCCAGCCTGACGAAAACCTGCTGCGTGATACTGCAACATTCCGCCGGCTCCAATAACTCCTACTTTGATTGACATATGAAAATGTATGTTGGGACGTGGGTGAACTTATTGATTCGATTTATCAAACGCGGCATCGAAGGCCACTTGATTGACGGGGAAATCCAGATTGCGCACGTATGCGGCACTCTCGGTAGCACCGTGGAAACGATCCATGCGGCCATCCTCCCATTCCACACTGAGCGGACCGGTGTAACCGATGTCGTTGAGTGCCACGATGACGTCTTCAAAATTAATATCGCCACGACCAACGCTGCGGAAATCCCAGAAACGACGAGCATCACAGAAATCCGTGTGACCACCGAAAACACCAACGCTGCCATCGCCATGACCCCACCACACATCTTTCATGTGTGCGTGGTGAATTTGTGCGGCAAAAGTGCGGATGAATTTCACGTAGTCCACACCTTGGTAGCCGAGGTGGGAAGGATCGTAGTTGAAGCCGAAGCGCTTGTGATTGCCTACGGCATCGAGGGCACGCTGTGCAGATACGATGTCAAAAGCGATTTCCGTTGGGTGAACTTCCAGAGCGAAATAGACATCCTCTTTTTCAAACACATCCAAGATCGGCGCGAAGCGTCTGGCGAAATCATCATAACCTTTTTGCAGATAAGCTTGATTGGTGGGAGGGAAGGCGTAGAGTGCACCCCAAATGCTCGAGCCCGTGAAGCCATTCACCACCGTTTTTCCTGAGCCAGCGGGTTTGCTGGCCATGTAGGATTTTCCCGCATCGAAAAACTTGCGTGCGGCGCGTCCGGTGTCTGCCATTTCCGCAGCAGCACGTTGGCGCACTCCTTCCGCCTCACCATCGCCCCACACGTGTGGCGGCAGAATGCACTGGTGGCGTTCATCGATCGGATCACAGATCGCCTGACCAACGAGGTGAGCCGAGATCGCATAGCAAGCAAGATCATGCTGTTGCAGCAATGCCCAACGTCCTTCGACATAGCCTGGCTGCGTCAATGCTGCCTGCACATCAAAGTGGTCGCCCCAGCAGGCGAGTTCCACACCATCATATCCCATTTGTTTAACGCGTGGGAGAAGCTCTGCAAGTGGAATATCAGCCCACTGCCCGGTGAATAAAGTAACTGGTCGTGCCATAGATCGTATCAAGATTGAAGTGGAAGCATGAGGGAATATACGGCGTCTGACTACTGAAAATTGCGTCACCAGAAAGAAATCTAATTAGCGCTTAGGAATCGTTTCTTTAAGCTGGGCAATCAATTTTTTACACAAAAGCAATCGGATGCTCCGTTAGACTATTACACATGAAATTCAAGCTTCCCTTCGCTCTCATCTGCCTCGGCCTCGGCTTTGGCAGCGCCTGGATCCTGCGCGCGCCTGCCAAGCACACTGCACCCGAAATCACTTCAAAAGTGACCGAAACATCATCCCCCGCGAAGATGTTAGGGGCTGCCGACAACATCAGCAAAGAATCTCAAAACACCGAACTTTCGCGCAGCGCGCGCAAACCTGGTGCCGAAGCCGATGCTGAAAAATCAAAGGCACAGGCCAAAGCCATGACTCTCGATGGCAAAGAAATGATCAAAGCAATCCTGAGCAAAAACCATCAGAGCCTGCTCGAAAAGGCCGCCCGTGATCTCAAACTCAGTCCCGCACAGATCGAAACCATGCGCAAAGCCTTGGATGAGCGCTTGGCAAAATTCATGGATATGGATGGTGACTTCGACACCGAATCCAGCGATGAAATCAAGAACCTACTCAATCCCAAGAAAATTGATGAGCTATTGATGGCGGAAATGACTGAGGAGCAAAAAGCCGCATTTACCGAAATGCGTGCCGCAGAACGCAAATCCAAAATCGATTCGAACACCCTCAAAAGCCTCGGCCAAGTTGCCGAGGCCGTCTCTTTATCGGATGAACAACGCAGCGCTGTCTATGAGACTCTCGCGGAAGAGGAAGAGAGAAAACTCACAGAAAAAGAAAACAGTGCGGACATCAATAACGTGATCATGGATTCCATGGGCATGGGCGGCCAAGATGACTTCGGGATACACGACGCATTGACGGACCCAGAAATACAAAAACAAATCACTGAGAGTTCTGACTCGGAAAATTCCTCCGAGTTGATGACCACGCTCATGCGTGAGTCGATGACCAACAAAGTCAATTCTAAAGTAAACTTGCTCTCGCCGCATCTCACGCCCGAGCAAACCATACAATATCGTCAGAGTCTGGAAGACAGAGTAAACACCAACATGGGAATGATGGAATCGATCAACATTCAGCGCCTCGGCAATTGATCGTCTTACTCATTCGATTACTGGCTTAAGAAAGATATCCAGCAAAGGATTTGGTTGATTCTGATCAAACGGCGAGATCGGCACATCAGACGTGAATGGAGTAGTACGCTCGTCAGTTTTTTTAAACTCACTGGGTAGTGGCGGAGAATCCATTATTTCTGCCTCTTGCGCTGGCTCTACATAAGCTTTTTCGTCACCGGTGTAGGTCAACATGTAGGATCCACTTGCCGTTTTTTCCAGCAAAATATCTGGTAAGACACCACGCATCAAAACTCCATTTTTTCCGATCACAAAGATGGTCTCGATGTACTCTTGATCGCGCTCCTTATGCAGAACCCAAGAATCATCTTTCAGGAAAGGCGCGAAAAGTTTTTTCGCATCTCCTAGCGAATACATCGTCACAATCATCGGCTTCTCCTCAGTGGGCTGTGCTGATAGTATCGCCGCATACAACCCCGCGCTGATCACCTCGTGGGATTGCTCAGAAAAATAGCAAGTGAGATGCGTTACCGTAGCTGACTCGTGGATTCGCCATTGCAGTGGCTCGCGACCCTGCTGCAGAAAATTTACCTGATTTAAGGTCGGAGTCGCAGAATTGAAACGATCATAGAACAAACTATAGGGCTGCGCAATTGCCTCCAACGGTGAGATCACCGTATCCCCCACCCACTGCGGCAAGATCACAATGCGAGCATCATCGGCATCGCCACCAGCCAAGGAAACAGGAATCATGATTGGCTTCATCGGAGTAACAGAAGGCACCATTTTCACCTGAGGAAAAACCACATGCGCCACGCCGTAAACATCCACCTCAATCTTGGTGCCCGGTATCTCCGTGAACTCAATCACGTCCCCTTCCCGATCAGGACGATTCACATATTCGCCAGGAAATGTTTTGATCCAATCTTGATCGCTCGCATTTTGCGATACGATCTGCACCCGCAAAGGCGACTTCGGCGTAGCATGCACGCTGCGGAGTAGGCAATGCACGGTCGCAGCAACTACCTGCTGGCGCTGATACGGACTGTAAGCAGGACGTGCTTGATTTCGGAGCACTAGGCGCACGATACCTTCGTGGATCTGTGTGTCGTCTTCAATTTCTAACGAAATACCAAACGCACTGGCCAGATTCTGATTCAATTCCAGACCACCCTTCCAAGTCATCGCACCACGCAGGCAAGGACGCGGCTCGACGATCACGGCATGCGTGCCGTAGCCGTAATTGCTCTCGATTACCACTGGCCCCAAGGGAATGCGCGAGGGATCTGCCGCGGCGCATAAATTCACCGGCTGCTCAATGGTACCCAATCCCACCACCGTTGCCCGCGCTGATGCTCCAGACAGACATACCCAAGACATCAAACCCAGCCCCATCGAGCAGATTTTTTTCATGATGTCATTACAGCAAACATCATCAGTATGTTTCAAGAACATTACATTTTCCAATCAAGGAAGCATGACGGGAAATGGCTGGCCCGGGAGTAGCCGTTGATCGAGGCTCTGCGCCGGAACAATGCCGCGCAAAGCAGAACTGACGAAAACTTGTTCGGCCATAGCGAGTTGAGCGCGGGTAATGGCCGCTTCATGAATTACTCTCCCCTGCTCACGTGCGACATCAATGATTGCTGAGCGCATGACACCAGGAAGGCACCCTGATGCGAGCGGTGGGGTAAAAATTTCACCTTCAATCTTAAGAAACACATTGGCCATGCAGGCCTCGCACAGTTCATCACGAGTATTGAAAAACAAGCCTTCGTCCGCGCCTTGCGAACGAGCATAGCGTAAAGCTAACAGATTTTCAGCATAGCTCGCGCACTTGAGCCCTACGAGAGGGCTTTGCTCATTGCGCCGCCATGGCAAAGAAATCAGATGAGGTAGGTCCGCCGATGGCACATAAGATTGCACCTGCACAAAAATTTTCCCATCCTCACCACTCGTGATTGCATCCATCGCTCCATGGCCAGCCGTGAGCGTCACACGCGCCCTTGCCTTACCTTTGACACAATGATTGTGCTCACAAAGCTTGGCTACGATGTGATGTAGATCAAGTGCGGCAAGATCCGGTAAGCCCAATCGCTCCACGGCATCTTGCAAGCGAGCGCGATGTCTTGACTCATGCTGCACCACGCCATCCACCGCAAGGATTGTCTCGAAGGCGCCCAGCCCGTGCAGTAATCCACGATCTGTTAGCTCAACCAAGCCACTGCCATCATCCAAAAAATTTCCGTTGCACCAGATCATGGGACTCAGAGTCAATGCGTTCACCAAAGAGCTCAAGGCACGGCCTCAGCTCCATTGGCTTTTTTTTCCTCTTTCGTATCGAGCTCGTAGCCGATCTTATCCTCCGGCACCGCCTTGAAGGCGATCGGCCCTAGCCGTGGGTCCGTGCCCGGAACAATAATGCAAAGTGTGCGCGCATTCGCATCGTATTCCCACACCGCGGAATAGAGCACCTTTTCGATTGACTCCGCCAGCGCAACGCGTGCACCAATTCCGCGCGTCTCGCCACCGAGATTCAGATCTACGGCTTTCCAGCCAGCGGGCACTTTCACCGCCTTCTGCTCCATCTGCACGACGATGTCCTTTGGGGTGGCATTCAAAAATCGATACGAACCCCATGCAAAACCTTTCACGTCATCGTTGATGACCAGAGGACGAATACCTGTAGGATGCTTGGCATCGGGCATCAACAAAATCAACGGATGCTTCATCTCATCGGTGAGCGGAACTTGGATCTGAATCGGCTTGCCATCAGCTGCAGGTGCTTGATCGATTACGCGGACGAAGTAGGGCCCGGCGCCCTTGAGGCGCAGCGCAAAGGTGCGTTTCGAAGGGTGCATGCCGGTAATTTCTAACTGCGCAGTAGAGGAAACGAGGGCCAGTTTTTTTGAAGCAATCTCCTCATCCCAGGCGAGCACACGTGGCGGTGCAGCATGAAGCGACATAGCAATCAGCAAAAAAAACAGCGATACAAAACGATGCATATTTAGGAAGTGGATGCGTGATCTTAGACGGGATTGCCTTCCTTGTCACTGAGGATTTCACGCACGGAAAGAACGATGAACCGACGGCCGAAGACCTGGTTGATCCGCGATTTGAGATCAGTGATCGGTAATTCCGCTTCATCGATGGATTCAAGCCAATTCGAAGTGCGCTGGACAACGGCCTCCAAACGAACTGTGGATATGACCTTACCCTGAGAATCCTTGGCCTCACCGAGGGAGCGCACCGTAAAGGTATCAGAACGCGCTGTGATAAAAGGTGCCATGGCATGCAACAAATCGGCCTGAGAAAGCCAACCGGGGGTGTTCGTGCCGGTGTTAGCATTCAGCAAGGCGTCACGGTTAGGATATGCAGAGGTATCGATGGGAGCGTAGGTGAATTTTTTGTTCAGACCACTCTTGTCTATGGCAGCCTGAAGGGCTCCACTTGAACCCAGGCTGCGATCACGATTGATCTGACGATTGACAAATTCGCCTAACGAGAGAAATGGACCGCGCAACCGAACCTCAACGACGATGTTTTTCGCCAATGTTTTCACCTCGGCATCGGTTAGGGTGCGGAAGCCTGACCAAGGATCATTTTCAGACATGTTCGTCGGCGCCGAGGTCAGAATGTGGCGAAAGCGCGACATCGCAGTCTTCGTTGACGATGCTGGATCTGCACCTCGCAAACTCGAAAGCACAGCCGTCCACGCTTCCTCACTGGTAGCATTGATATTAAAGCCTCCCTCGACTAACAAATGCGCAGCGATGCGCAATGATTTCTCAGGACCATTGAGTCGAGCGCTCAACTGCGTATCGCTGAGACCTGCGCGATAGGGCATCATGCGTGGATTGCGCAAGGGATTGTTCACCGGATCCTTGAAAAACTCTGCGAGCACAGCATTGGCGTTTTGCGATTCAGAAACTTGGCTACTGTCCCAGACACTGGGGCTACCTGCCGCTGTTTTGCGCGAACCAAATTCGGGAGCGACACCCGAGAGGAAGGTCGCGTCAAAAAGTGCTTCATTAGCCAAATAGGAATGGTCATAAACGCTCAGTGCCGGAGAAATCGCCTCTCCATTAGGTGCAGATGTCACACTCTTGTAGACGCTATTTAAAGCCATGTAGGGAGAAGCCCAGGAGTTCGCAATCTGACTGGCTGTGCCGAACGCCGTAGCGGTGATATCGCAGTGTTGGAAGGACCCGAGCGACAAAGTAGGTGAACGAGGGATTTCAAAAAACGCGAGATTGCTGCGCCCCGTCGAAGCACTATGAGACGGACCATAGAAGGCCTTTTGCCCATTAGATGTCGTCTCCATCAACAAACTCGCCAATGACGTGCCACCTTGCAACAAGCTCTCATAATGCGGGGCCGTTTGAAATTTTGTGCCACCTGCATCAGTTCCACTCAGGTATTGATTGATATGTGGTTGTCGGGGATTGGTGGTAAACATCAGATCACTGAGAGGCATTGAACTACTGAGCGCCACTCGGTGATAGGTCAGCAGACTGCCAATGATTTTTGGATTTTCGCGAATTTCTTCAAAACGAAATGGAGGATAACTGAAGGAGTCATTGCCTTTTCCTGTAGCCCGATGACTATGAACTTGAGCATAGAAATTCAAATTCCGCTCCAGCGGCAATGCAGGCAAGCTTCCAAAAGAAGAGCGCGCCTCGACCATCAACTCGACATTCGAATTTTTAATCTGATAGGAATCTGCCATGCTTACAATGTAGGGGTAAGTGCTGCGATCAAATTCCACTCTCGCGGCATTGACCAGATCCCCCGTTTGCAATTTGTGGTTGAAATTGCTCGTGCCGGCAATTGACTTGGTCATGTTGAGAACAATGCCCCCTTTGATCGTGCTCGAAAGGTCGGTTGCCGTGCTAATTGGCCTCATGCGCCAAGTGCGCTGTGATGCTGTTCCGAGAAATTCCAGATCACGTCGCGAGGTATCTGCTAGACCAAATACACGAACTTCTCCTGGTGCGAGCTTGATCGTCGGTGCAATGGTCCGCGTTCCCGATGCGACAGCATTTCCTGCTTGCGTCAGATGCAAATAGAAATACGGGCGCGAGGATCGACCATGCCCCTCGAATCCTTCACCCACAAAGCGGGAAAGCGATGAATTCCAAGCAATGGCATTCGCATTGGCAGGTTTCACATTCCAATTCCAGAAAATCGCCAAGTCGATCCACGGGTAAACCACAAGGCCTTCCGTTTCTACATCCACATTGTGCGGATTCCAAATCGTCACAATCGGACTCATGAGGATGCACAAGGTGCCGTCAGACTTCGCATAAATGCTAAGGATGAAATTGATGCGATCCAAAACCGGTGCGATCGATGGGTGACTCTTCACGCCAAAGGGCCGACCAGGAACGATGTCGCTAGCAATGTGGGAATATGGGCGCTCAAAGGCGGTCGTGCCTCCTAGGGTGGAATTGTACAGATGCCGGTAACTACGATAGTAAGAACGAAGGGTGTCAAATGTGGGCACCCCATTAACGACAAATTTATGATTCACGGAGGCGGGAGGAAAGTCCATCAAGACGCGAGTTTGCGCCGATGTTTGCAAGGGAAACCACAGCGGTTTCTGCCCCTTATACTCGCGCGGAGTCGTGCTCCGGAACGGGTTTTTCAAGCTTCCCCATGTAGTTGACGCAAACTCTGAATCGGTCATGTCAAAGCCAGTCGTCAAGTCCCACTTAAGACCGCCCTTGACCGAGTTCGTCAACAGCGATGCCGCGGTAGTCGTGTAGTCGAGCGCCAAAGAGCCAACGGTGCTCAGCGTAACGCTATATTGCTCATCGAGCAAGGTTTGTCCTAAGTTGAGAATTGTGCTTGGCCGATTCTCCCATTTCTTCCCGTTACTCTCGCCGTCGCTCGTAGGGTGCTTGAGAAGAGCTGAGATGCTGAGATTGGGGCGAGCAGGAGCTTGCATGCGATCATCGCGACTAATGCGCTTTGCATCATTTGCACCAATGTTGATGCGCGCCTTGGTATTTTCCTGAGTAACAGCCCACGCGAAAGAACCGCTTCGATTTTTCTGCGGAACTGGCACTTTTTCGGCGAAGAGATCGAAGCCTGATGTCTGCTTTTTAAATAACTCCGCCAAATCGCCCGACGTTGACTGAGCGCGCCAGCTCAAGTTGCGAGGAGTCAGCTCGGAGGGATGAGATACAAGCCACGCACGGAATCCCGTCTGAGATTTTGGGGCCCGATAATCCACCGTTACTGTTCCCGAGCGAGCCCGTGTCGCAAGGTCGGGAGACCAACCGTTCCACACACCGACAGCGGAAGAATTCACAGTCGGCGCAGTACCAGCTGCGGCAGCAGGGGCAAGTATCGAAGAATCTGCGGTGATCCGACGATCATCACCGACTTCCATTTGCAAGCGGTTTAATGCCATCAACAAGCCCAATCGAGCATTAGCCATAGCCACAGAGCGCGTCTCCAAGGTTGATGAACGACGTAACTCAATCGCTGAGAGACTTAGTACACCCACGGCGATGATGGTGAGCAAGACCAACAAACTGATGGTGATGATCAAAGTAAAGCCGCGCCGCCTGTGTGCGTGCGAGTGGCGTAACCGATGTGGAAAGGGAGCAAAAATGTTATCGAACAGTCTGGAGGTATTTCGATAATGACGCATAAGCCTGCTTTTACATTAGCAATACATCACCAAATGTCAAAGAAAAAAATATGTTAGATTTCCGAACTAATCTTGTAATAGCGCTAGCGACATAGAAGCATTTCTATAATTAATTGAGCATTTTTCCATTTCTTATGCCGTGTGATGGCGAATATCCAAAAAATGAAAAAAAGAAGCATCAATGAGCATACCCAGAATGCCGAAAAGCATTGCTACAGAAATTTTACGCGCAATTTCAGACGAATCGGCCGATTCAGTTTCTGACAGATCACTAAGCGCACGCTGTAGCGCTAGATCTGAGGCGAAGATCACGGTAATCGGATTCAGCAGCAGCATCCCGAAACTCATCCATTTGATCAAACACCGTAGCTATTTTGCCACGCTCGAAGTCGCGCTGCTGCGCTGTGCTGCTGTCGGTGGGCGAAGGTGGATGGTGGATGGTGGATGGTACACTTCGAGGATAAAAAATGTTAGCTAAGATCTTCAAACGCCTGCATCCCGATAGAGTAGGCCCAGGCGTGACAGGCCATCTTCTTCCTCGCCGAAAAGACTGTGCGGCTTACCTTTTCCGGGTTCGAAGTAAGCATAGCGCTCGATCGATTTGTCACGTTCGAGAAATTTCAGTGCCTGCTTGAGAAATGCATAGTTTTCCCGCTCGGTGCCGCTCCATCCATTAAATTCCGTGAGCCACACCGGCAATCGATATTCCTTGGCGAGGCCTTTGAGGAAGTTTTCGAAGTCATCAGCATCGCGACCGCGATACCAGTGCATGGCGATAAAATCGACGCGGAGTTTTTGTTTTTTCGCCCGGCGCATGAACTCTTCCAACCATTGCACCCCCTTGCCATCCGACGATGGGGCAGGGCTGCCTAACGGAGTATTTTTCGCCTCGGCGATCTCTTGGAGCTTGGGCCAATACTTGAGAGCATCATCGATGGAAAGATTTCCCTGATCAAAGCGCTCAGGTTCATTGTAACCAAGCAAATGTTTGATATTTTTCATGTTTTTCACCGCAGCAAAAGAGTTGCCCCCCTCGACATCCTTGCGGTTTTTGATCATCGGAACAAACTCGATGTCCGGGTTATCATTGCCGCCATGCCACCAGGTATAATACCAATGAACACCGAATTTCTTGTGCGCATTGCGATCACCCCCAGCCCAGCCTTTTTTGGTCGTCGCTTTGGAGCCCAGAGCGTAACTCGGATGTAACAACAAGGAAGGAGCAAGGATGCGGAGAGCAGTGCGTCGATTCATAAAGGAAATATGTCAGATTTCACACGCAAATCAAGCACGACTGGCTATATCAAGAAAGGATTGCATGATCGGGGATGACCTGTCACTGAGGGGGGTGGTGCATGCATGGGACATTGTTGCGGTATTTGTGGCAGCAGCTTCGGGAGCGATTGGAGCTCGACGGGCAGGCATGGATTTTTTCGGCATGTTTGTGTTAGCCTTGGTCACCGGCGTCGGCGGTGGCACACTGCGGAGTATTTTGATTGGTGACCTACCGCCGCTCGTGCTGCGGCATCCGGCCTTTGTGATCATCGCGATGGTAGCAACGCTGGTGGCTTTTTCGGGTGATCGCTGGTGGGGCAAGGTGCGACGTCTGGTGTCGTGGGTGGATGCCTTGAGCATTGGAATTTTTATGGTCGTGGGTATGGAAGTGGCGCGTGATCACCATCTGGCATGGTGGGCTTGCCTCGGCATGGGGGTTGTCACAGCAACCTTTGGCGGCGTATTGCGCGATGTATTGCGTGCAGAAGTGCCGCTGATTTTCCGCAAAGAAATTTACGCTTCGGCCTGTATCGCGGGTGGTTTACTCTATTATCTGCTCGAGCATTTTGGCCTCGGTGCAAATATTTGTAAAATTACTACGATCCTAGTAGTAACTGGAATTCGCTTACTCGCATTACGCTATGCATTGCATCAATCGGAAGGGTGATCGCGTTCTCAACTAAGAATTGGAGAGATCACTCGTCGCTGTTTTCTGCGGAGGTTTTTGTTGGACGATGATGTTGGCGACTGTGATGAGCAGGCCACCGCCGATTAAGGCGTAAGTCCAGGTTTCATTGGCGATGGGATGGCCGATCATTCGACCGATAATCGCGGGTAAGAACATCGCCACGATGCTGGTGAAAACGGGCTCAGTGCAATAGATTAGGCCCGCTTCGACAGAGTGAACGAAGCCTTGCCAGTGGTTCATCAAACCGAATGCGGCGATGCTGCAAAGCAAGGACATGGTGGCGACGAGCAGCCAAGATGACGTGGATTGCATAGCTGTTGTGAGATCGCTCGGTTGATCTGCTATGATATAGGCGCAGGGCAATGCAAAGGCCGTGATGCCGAGAAACATGATCCATGTGATCGGCAGGCTGCGATTGTTTTGATAGCGCGGATTTTCGAGGCACAGTATCTGCAGTGTGAAAATGGCAGCGGCGAGAAGTGTCTGCGCCTCGCCTCGGCCCATGTGCAGATCGCTAGGTTTGACTCCGGATAGCCAGGCCACGCCTAGAAGCACCATGATCATTGCGATGATGATTCGCACGTTAGGCATACGGCGCTGTTTGATTGCATGGACAATCGGAAGAAAAACGCAATAACCTTGAGTGATAAAGGCACATGTGGAGGCTTTGGTGTAGGCGAGCGCATCGGCCTGCAACCACATGCCCACGCCACCAAACAGAGCGAGACTCAGACCCTGCTCCCACTCGCGAGCGGTGAAATTTGCCATTTTTCCCACGACAAAAGGCAGCAACAAAATCGTCGCAATGCCGAAGCGTGTGGCCATCAGTAAAGTCGAGAGAAAGAGTGTTGAGGCTCCGGGGAGCAAAGATTTCTGTTCGACGTAGAGGATCTGAACGAAGGGAAAGCTAATGCTCCACAGAAATGTCGCAACGAGCAACCAAAGCAGCGCGCGATGATGAAGTGGATGAGTCATGAGAAGCAGCAATCTGCCAGTGCGTAATGGTTCTGGCAAGATTGGTTTTTTTCTCGTTGCATGAAGCTGATTTCCGCTTGCGGGCAGAAAGAAATCAGCGATAGTCCAAGCAATGGATGTTTTGCCCACACCGCCAGCATTAATTCGGCAGTTCGAAAGAGGATTGCTCACGCGTGATGAATTGCATGAGAAAATGGCAATTCATGCTCGCGCCTTGATCGCGGAAATGGAGGAAGATCATGCCAATCCGCTGGGCAGTTTGGTCGATCGGTGGCGCAACTGGCATCATGCATCGCGCTTGATTGCCAAGCATGGCGAACGTCGTGTGCGCGAAGTTTTTCATGCACTTTCGGAGCTGGATGATTTTTTCCCAGCGACTTTGTTGTGGAATGCCTCGCATTTTCACGTGCCGCTGCATTGCTTCATACGCATGCAGCGCGCGCCGTTGTTTCGGGTGAAAAAAATGTCGATTACACCGAGCAGTGTGACCTTGGAGATTGAATACACCAAACACGCTAACGACTTGCGGCATCGGGAAACATTTCACCTAGTCCGCAATCGTCGTTGGCTGTTAGAAGTCGTCAAACGCAGCAATCAGGATTCCATCGGATAGGCATTCTCACCGTGTTCGGCGCGATCGAGCCCCTCGTATTCCTGCTCTTGGGTGACTCTTACACCAATGGTTTTTTTGACTAAGAAAAACAAGATCACAGTGGCCAATGCCGACCACACAATCGTCACACCGAGTCCTGTCAATTGGATCAGCAATTGTTCGCCCACGGGCTTGACGATGCCAAGACCGCCCAGTGATTTCTGCCCAAAAAAGGCTAACAGAATGGTGCCTAGAATGCCCCCGACTCCGTGAACGGCAAAGACATCAAGCGAGTCATCGATGTGCCATTTTTCACGAATCAAACTCACCGCAAAATAGCAAACTACTGCAGCTAAAGAACCGATCGCGATGGCGCCCATCGGCCCGACATCGCCGGAGGCTGGAGTCACCGTTGCGAGGCCTGCGACTAAGCCAGTCACCATACCAACAACTCCGATTTTGCCATTGCGAACTTTTTCTAACAACATCCACACCAATGCCGCAGCGCAGGCAGAAAGATGTGTCACCAACATCGTCATCGCAGCACTGCCACCAGCTGATAGTTGACTACCGGCATTGAAGCCAAACCATCCGACCCAGAGCATCGCGGCGCCGATGAAAACCATCGCCGGATTGTGTGGGGGATGTGGGTGTTGCGGAAAACCCTTGCGTTTGCCTAATAAAATCGCCAATACTAAGGCGCTAACGCCTGCTGTGGCATGGACCACGATGCCGCCTGCGAGATCGCGAATTCCCATCTCAAACAGCCAACCGCCACCCCAGACCCACTTAGTCACGGGCGTGTAAACCAGCGCCAGCCATAGCGCCGAGAACAGCATTACTGCCGAAAATTTCATCCGCTCGACCACCGCTCCAATGTAAAGCGCTGGCGTGATGATCGCGAAGGTCATCTGAAACATCACAAACAGGAGCTCGGGAATGGAGGTATTTGCCGCTACCGCATCCGTGCCGATCCCGTGCAAAAACGCAGCGCTCAGGTCACCGATCCACTTGCCATCGCCCTTGAAGGCCAGACTGTAAAGCCCAGCGACCCACAGCAGCGATGCCACAAAAGCGATGCCTGCACACTGCCCTAGAACCGAGAGGAAATTTTTTCCCCGCACCAGTCCGCCATAAAACAACGCCAATCCTGGCATTGTCATGAACAGTACCAGTGCCGTCGCGGTGAAAATCCACGCGCTATTTCCGGAATCGACTGTAGCTACCGCAGTCTCCTGCGCCTGCAACAACCCACTCCCCATGCCCCAGATTATCAATGAAATTAGGGCTTTTTTTGTTGTATGATTTTGACTCATGCCCCGTCATGCAAGCACAAAACGTGCCAACTATGAAATTTTTTCATGAAAAGGTGTCGGTTTTTTCAAACGCCAAGACTATCAAATACGGAATAGAGGCGAGGCGATTGGAAAGCGCCGCCAAAACATTACATCCGCTCCGGCACCGCTATCCCTAGCAGCTGCAGACCAGTGGCGAGCGTTAGGGCGGTGACATGGCACAAGGTCAGTCGACTATGGCGCGTGATGCCATCGGCTTTGAGCACGGGGCAGGCCTCGAAGTAGCTGTGGAAGGCACGAGCGACCTCTAACAGATAGCTGGTAAGAATGTTCGGGCGGCAGTCATCAAGCACGGCGGGCACTACTTCAGCGAAGCGAGCAAGCAAACGCGCGAGGTGAATTTCTGCATCTTCGGTAAGTTCGATCGGGGCACCGGCGACGAAGGGCTCTTCGAGCTTGCGGAAGATCGATCGACTGCGAACGTTGCTGTAAAACAAATACGGCGCGGTGTCACCCTCGAGCGCGACCATTTTATCGAGATCGAAGACATAATCGGACAAACGATGGTGAGCCAGCTCGGTGAATTTCACGGCGCTGATGCCGATCAATTCTGCAAGTTCAGCGCGTTCTTCATCGGTATCAAGACGGCTGCGTTCATTGACGGCAACGCGCGCGGCGGCGACGGAATCATCGAGCACATCGGCGAGCTGCGGCAGGTCACCAGCGCGGGTTTTCAGCGGCTTACCATCAGTGCCGAGAATGGTGCCAAAGGCGATATGGCGTAGGTCCATGGATGCGAGCCCGAGACGTCCAGCAACAGCGAAAAGTTGTTGGAAATGCAAGGACTGGCGGTGATCAACCACATACCAAACAGAATCGGCGTTCCATTCGTTTTTGCGGAATTCGAGCGTGGCGATATCAGTGGTGGCGTAGTTAAAGCCGCCATCGCTCTTGCGAATCATCATCGGAAAATCCGACCATTCACCATCACGGCGAATGAGGAAAGGATCTTTCGTTTGATCAGCGACGGAACCATCCGTGAAAATGCACACGGCACCATCGCTCTCACGGGCGAGATTTCCTTCTAACAATTTCTGCACCAGCGGCGCGAGGGCATTGTTGTAGGCGCTCTCGCCGAGCCAGTGATCGAAGCTGACGTCGAGACGTTGGTAAATTTGTTGCAGCCCCTGTTTCGAGAGATCGAGACAGCGCGTCCAGATGGCGAAATTTCCGGCATCGCCTTGTTGAAGCTTTACCAACTCAAGGCGGCAGGCTTCGCGAATGCTTTCATCAGCCTTCGAGGCATCGCTTGCATGACGATACAATCGCAGCAATTCTGCAAGTGGATTGGCGAGCAGAGCTGGCTCATCGAGACTGTTTTTCCATGCCCACGTGACCATGCCAAATTGCGTACCCCAATCGCCGATGTGATTGTCGGTGATGACCTTGTGTCCGAGAAATCGGGCGATGCGCGAGAGGCTATCGCCGAGGATGGTCGAGCGGATGTGCCCGATGTGCATCGGCTTAGCAACGTTCGGTGCGGAAAAATCCAGCACGATGGTGCGCGGATGAGTAACGGGAGAAACCCCAAGGCGCGCATCGCTGGCAGCACTTTGCATGCGTGTAGCATAGACTTCTGCTTTGACGCGGAAATTGATGAATCCTGGGCCGGCGATTTCCACCGTGGCGATGGCGTCAGCAGGCCACGCGCCCACAATTTGCTCGGCAAGAGCGCGTGGATTCATCTTACGCGATTTCGCCAAGACCATAGCCGCATTTGATTGGTAATCGCCGAAACGCAAATCGTTGGCGGGGCTAACGGCCGCCGTGATGGCTTCGCCCAATACCTGAGCGAGTACAGCTGTGAGTGTGAATTCGAGTTGTTGTGCGAGAGTCATACTCTAACAAAAAATGATATTTCAGAAAAAATGAATCGGCTCAGAGGGCGATGGCGGTAGCAGCTTTGGCAACGCGCTCGAACAAGACTGAGCGCAGGTGATCGAGGCCAATTTCTAGCTCTGCGGAAATCGGCACAATTTCTACCTTGGCAAATCGTTGACGGAAAATTTTGAGATTTTCCTCGGCAGTATCCGAATCCATTTTGTTCGCAACCACCATCCATGGAAAGCGCGCGAGTTCTTCATCATACTCGCGGATCTCCGAGCGCAGCACTTCGAGATCGCGCACAGGATCGCGGCCATCAGTCCCAGCCAAGTCGACGACGAAAAGCAGCAAGTTGCAGCGTGTGATATGGCGCAAGAACTCGTGGCCGAGGCCTTTGTTCATGTGTGCGCCCTCGATCAAGCCGGGAATATCCGCAATAGTACAGCGCTTGTATCCCGGAAACTCGGCCACACCGACGACAGGTTGTAGCGTGGTGAATGGATAAGACGCGACCTTCGGCTGAGCGTGGGAAAGTTTTCCAATGAGGGTGGATTTTCCGGCATTCGGGTAGCCGACAAGGCCCACATCAGCAATGCGGCGCAGCTCCAAATAAAACACGCCGAGTTCACCATCTTCACCGAGCGTGTGCTCGACGGGGGCACGGTTTGTTGGCGTCTTGAAATTCCAGTTACCCTTGCCACCTTTACCACCGGCGCAGAGCACAAATTCTTGACCAATGTCGGTGAGGTCAGCGATGGGCTCCATGTCGATCCCCTCTTCGCTGCGCTCCATTTCAACGGCTTCTTGCACGTGCGAGGCGGGGGTGCGGTATACGACTGTACCGGGAGGAACCAGGGCGATGAAAGGCTTGCCACCGCGGCCCGTTTTGCGGACGCCCGCACCATTTACTCCACTATCTGCGACCATTTTAGGATCGTAGTGGAATTGGCGCAAGTTATCCGTGTGCGGAGAAACCTTTAGGATCACGTCGCCACCTTTACCACCATCGCCACCATCGGGGCCACCGCGCGGCACGTATTTTTCACGGCGAAAACTCACCGCCCCATGGCCGCCGTCTCCCGCTTTGGCAAAAACTCGAATGTGATCAATAAACATAATATCCGTTACCGGACGGCAATCCTAGCACAGGCGCAACGGAGAAGTCAATGCAAGGATTTTTTGGCATTATTGGCGAAATTGAGGCAAGCGTTCAATCAGTGCGAAACATTTCCGTGACGAATCATCTGCCAAAGAACTTGCCATGTATCTCTGCGTGTGCTACGAAATGTCAAAAAATTCACATGCTGCTGCGGTTCCGTGAAATCTACGGATATCCCCCACAGCGGCTCAATGGTATCGGGCCGCAGAGCATAACGCAGATCCCCGAGTACTCCCTGCTGCTGCGGATGCCACGCCAACCAGTTATCGGAAAAATGCGCAAAACGCTGAATGTCGCGAGCCAGCACAGAATCAGCGGGCACAGATGAAATTTTTTGCGCATCGACCAATTCCGCATTACTCTGACCAAGAACCTTCACTAGAGCACCGGCGCGAAGACAGACGACGTAAGCTCGCCCACCCTGTTGATAGAGCGCCCGCCACACAATGATGTTACCAAACGACGGCTTAGCGCAAAGGTTTTCAGGCTGATGGCCGCGTTGTTCCGCAAGCGCAGATGCGGCATTAAGCACGCGTTGTTGCTGGAAAAAACACAGCGTTAGATAAGCAACAACATAGCCAAGAGTGATTGCAGAGAGTTTACGCGAGCGTTTAACAACCGCAAAAGGCACAAGGATCAGCAAGGGCAACGTAAACAATGGATCGATGACCGAGATTAAATCCCAAGCCTCACGTGTATCCGCAAACGGCCAAAACCAGCGGGTGCCGTAGCTGGTCCAGACATCGCACAAACCATGACTCAATGCCGCCGCGATGCCAGCTTGCATCAGCACACGTGCATGGAACGCCTTTTTTCGCCAACGCAGCCACGCAATCACAAGATAAGCCATCGCCACACCAATCAACGGCGCCAACAACAACGAGTGGGTAAAGTGTCGGTGCATCGCGAGACCAAACAATGGGTCATTCACCGACCGCAAAAACACATCAAGATCAGGAAACTCGCCTGCAAGAAATCCCACCCATGCCGCCTGCCGACACGATTCGCGTGGAGCGATGCAGACGGCCACCGCCATGCCGAGAAGTCCATGCGTTAGGTTATCCATGCCGCGATTAGTGGGCGCTTTCCAATCGAATCGAGACCGAACGACCGTGCGCATCCAAGCCCTCGACGCGGGCGAATTCCTCGACGATCGGCAGCGATTTTTTCACCGCAGCGAGATTCATTTTCACGATGCTGGTGCGACGTTGAAATTGATCAGCACGCAATCCAGAAAACGAACGACCAGCACCGCCTGTTGGCAATGTGTGACTTGGTCCTGCAAGGAAATCTCCCACCGCTACGGGTGAATGATTGCCCAGATAGATCGCACCTGCTGTTCGGACTTTCGCTAACCATTCGTCCTCTTGCTCTGCGATCAAGGACAAGTGCTCGGGAGCAAAATCATTCACCAACTGCATCCCCTGCTCCATGCTTTTCACGTGTAGCAAAAATGTACCTGTACGCAAAACTTCGTGAATGATTTTCGAGCGAGAGAGACTGGCCAATTGCTTCTGCACGGCTTTCACGACTTTACCGAGAAGTGCCTTCGAGTCGGTGAGGAAGCCGACCACGCTATCTCCGCCGTGTTCTGCCTGCGCGAGGATGTCGGCCGCAATGCATTCTGCATCACCCGTTTTGTCAGAGAGAATCAAAATCTCGCTGGGACCAGGGAGTAAGTCGATCGACACTGCACCTACGAGTTGACGTTTCGCCTCGACGACGAAGCGATTGCCTGGGCCAAAAATACGATCTACAGGAGTAACGGACTTTGTACCTAGAGCTAAGGCCGCAATCGCTTGCGCACCACCTACCTTAAGAACCTCCGTCACACCAGCTGCGCGCAGAGCATAGAGCAATGCCGCATTCACCGTGCCGTCAGCACCGACCGGTGTGGCAGCAATGATTTGCGGCACTCCGGCTGCTTGAGCAAAACCAGCAGTCATTAGCGCGGTGGAAACCAATGGCGCTTTGCCACCAGGAACATAGACACCAACGCGGTCGAAGGGTGTGAAGCGTTCCCCGACGACGGCACCTTGCGCATTGCGGCGACTCCAGTCTGTGCGCATGCTGCGCTTGGCAAACTCGTGGATGTTAAGCAAACTCGCAGCAACTGCAGTGCGGGTTGATGCCTCGACAAGGGCGTCGGCAACAGTAAACTCCTTTTCACTAACAAACAAATGCTTCAGAGCGAGATCCACGCCATCGAAGCGTTTGGTGTAGGCTAACAGAGCAGCATCTCCTTTCTCGGCAACGTCTGAAATGATGGCAGCTACGGTATCGCGCAATTCCATCGTAGGCACAGCCCGGCGCTTCATCTTGGCCGCAACTGCAGCAAAACCGGGATCTTTAAAACTTAAAACTTTCATGGGGTAACAAAATCAATTCAATAATAGGGACGGAGCATCAAATAGCAGATCGGACCCGTCACCGCTACGTAAAACCATAGCGGAAAGGTCCACTTGGCGAGGCGTCGGTGTCGCTGCCGCTGGTCCGCCCAGCCCGCAAGATAGGTGAAAAGAATCATCGGAAAACTCACCGCAGCAGCGACAATGTGAGTAATCAGCAAGAAAAGATACACCATGCGTATCGCCCCTTCACCGCCGAACTTGGTCTCAACGTTGGTGAAATGATAGGCCACATAGCACAGCAAAAACACGGTGGAGAGAAGCATAGCCGTGGTCGTACAGCGACGATGCAACGCAATGTTTCCTTGCTTGATCGCCACAATTGCCAGCGCCAATGAAAGCGCAACAAGCGTGTTGAGGATCGCGTGTATTAGGGGCAAAAATGCCAGTGCATCACCCACATCAATGCGCAGCTCAGGCCGACGCATCAAGCCGACCAACAACAACACCAAAACGGTAACGATCCAAATGGTGAAACGCCATTTGCGATCTGCCTGTGCAGAAATTTTCCCGGTCAATTCGTTCATATCTCGTGGCTATTATTTTGCCAATTCGCGGCGGATGGCTTCATACATTTCCTGCTTCATCGTTTCATAAAGCGCAGGATTTTGCTTGCGAGCTTCGGCCAACGGCCACTTGCCCACGACTTCGAAATTTTTGTTCACCACGGCCAATCCGAGGTCATGCATGTATTTGCCATTGCTCTCGATATCAAGCGGATCGGTCCGCAATTTCACTTTGAAAAACTTCATCGTGCCTTCCATATACTCATGAGCCGTCTGCGTATTGCTCGTCGTGAGGAACCACCAATTGGAAGGATCAGCATTCAGCGCGCTGGCGTATTCCTTGAGTTTTTCAACATTGTCAGTCTCAGGATCAATGGATATGCAAGTGAGATGAAACGCTTTGTCTTTGCCAAATTCATCGATCAAACCACGAAGCTCTTGACCATTGCGCATCGCGCAGTGAGGGCAGATTGCAAAAAATTCACCTACTACCCAGACCTTACCTTTAAGCGATGAGAGCTTGATCTGCTCGCCCGCTTGATTGGTAGCTTCAAGATCTTTATCAATGGCAAAAAGAACCTCCTGCTTTTCGGCGCCGCCATTGACAATCATCGGCTTTTCACGCTCGATCAATCCATTACGCACCCAAAATGCAGCTGCAAGAATGACAACCGAGACAATGGCGGTGAGAATATAAACACCGATAATTTTTAGCTTGCTGTTCATAGATGTTAGAATAATGTGTTAGGGTTCGCTCGCATTGACTTTCTCGTTGAGTAAAATGTCGATGGTCTTCTCTAAGAGTAGTATCATTTCCTCGACATTGCTGCGCTCGGTGCCCGTCTTGATCCCCTGCGCATCCCATTGGGCAGCTTTATCAAAATCAAAGCCGGTGACGAAAGGGGCTCCACCACGTTGCTGAGGCACTACAGCTTTGCGCAATTTCATCTGACGATCGACAAGCACCAAGCTGGTATCGTAATCCCACTTTCCCTCAACCTGATGAGGCAGAGTGCCGAGCTTGAATTTATCCTTGAGGTATTTGTGTAAAATGACTGGTTCCGTTGTGGCAAACCACCATTTGGGCAAAGAGGCATTCTGCGTTGCAGCGGCTTCAGTAAGCACTTTAGTGGCAGTCTCTGGAGCACCGGGATCGATGACCATGCTAACGAAAGCCACATCGGGATTGTCGCGATATTTTTCCTCCATCGCCTTGACCATCGATTGGGATAACGCGCATGACTCAGGCTGGGTAATACTCACCGAATTGACGATCCAAACTTTGCCTTGCAACGTGTCCAATCCCGAGCGCTGCCCATCTTGACGAACTACGGGGAGATTGTGACGCAATTCGCCAACGTAAGAGGGACGATCTTCCCGATTGGCATTTTTAGCGAAACGGGCGTATGCAGAAATAATACCAATGCCGCCCATGATCGCGAACGCCGTCAAGATCAACGCCGTCATGCGTAGTTTTTTTTCGTCCCGCTCGACCGGAACCAGTTGGCCTGTAAATTTTCCCATAGGCGGGGATAAAATAGCCAGATTCTGCCACAACGCAAGCTCCCACCGAAAAAAACTTCAAATCATCATATCGCGATGCGTTGATATATACTTGCCAAATGATCGACCATCCGCTAGTGTTTCGCCATGCCGCAACCTGATCCTACCGCTGAATTGACCGCCGCCTTAAAGGAACGCATTCTCGTTCTGGATGGAGCTATGGGCACAACCATCCGCAGCTATGGGTTGAGCGAAGAACAAGCTCGCGGCAAACGTTTTGGCGATAGCAAAAAGGACATTCTCAACAACGGCGACATCCTCACCTTGACGAACCCCGAAGTCATCGGCGACATCCACAAGCGCTTTTACGAAGCCGGTTCAGACATCGTGGAGACAAATAACTTCTCCGCCACCTCGATTTCGCAGTCGGAATTTTTCGTCGATGACCCTCGTGAGCACGGCGGAAAAAAAGATCCTGAATTTTTCCAAGGGATCATTGAAGACTCGTTCCTGCGTGATCTCGCCTGGGAAATAAACGTAGAATCCGCTCTACTCGCCCGCAAGTGGGCAGACAACATCGGCTCCGACACAGGTCGCAAACGCTATGTTGCAGGTGCGATCGGACCGCTCACGGTGTCGTTAACAAATTCCCCCGATGCCAATGACTCAGGCTTCCGCGTGATCACTTTTGACCAAGTGCTCGTCGCCTACAAAGAGCAAGTGCGCGCCTTGATCGAAGGTGGTTCTGATTTGCTGATGGTCGAGACGATTTTCGATTCGCTTAATGCCAAAGCCGCACTCGTTGCGATCCAAGACGTGTTTGCAGAGGACAAGATTTCACTGCCCATCATCGTCTCGGCTGCTGTCGGCCGCGGTGGCGAAACCATGATTTCCGCGCAGACATCGGAGGCCTTATGGAATGCCGTCGCCCACGTCAACCCGCTAGCTATTGGATTGAATTGCTCGCTAGGGCCCGACCTGATGAAGCCATTTCTCGAAGAGCTTTCGAACTGCGCCACCACTCACATTTCCTGCTATCCTAATGCCGGACTACCAAACCCCTTAACGCCAACGGGCTTTGATATGACACCTGATGACATGAACCGCTGGCTGGCCGACTTTGCGAACTCGGGGCTACTCAACTTTGCAGGTGGCTGCTGCGGCAACACTCCAGAACACGTCGCCGCCATCGCCAAAGCTGTGCAGCACGTCGCCCCTCGCTCCGTTCCCAGCATTGGCTAACAATTTTCCCCTAAGCGCCTTATTTTTTCTAACCAAATGAAAACCATTCCCCGCATTCTGCGCCTCTCAGGTTCACAACCTTACAATCACACGCCCGACAAAAATTTCCTCATGATCGGCGAGCGCACCAACGTGGCTGGATCGCCGGCGTTTGCGAAATTGATTCGCGCAGGAAAACTCGAAGACGCTCTCGAAGTCGCACGCCAACAAGTCGAGAACGGTGCCAACGTGATCGATATTTGCTTTGACGATGGTCTCATCGATGGCAAGGCGATGATGGCACGTTTCTTGCAACTTTTGCAAAGCGAGCCTGACATTGCCAAAGTTCCTATTATGGTCGATTCCTCGAAATGGGAGATTTTGGAAGAAGGTATCAAATACCTGCAAGGCAAAGGAATCGTCAACTCGATCTCGCTCAAGGAGGGAGAAGAACAATTCAAAGAATGCGCGCGACACATCAAGAAATACGGTGCCGCGGTGGTAGTCATGGCGTTCGATGAAAATGGCCAAGCCGCCACCTACGATGAAAAGATCCGCATTTGCGAACGAGCCTATCGGATCCTTGTCGATGAAGTCCATTTTCCGCCACAGGACATCATTTTCGATCCCAACATTCTCACCGTCGCTACTGGCATCGAGGAGCACAATTCGTATGCGCTCGATTTCATCAATGCCACACGCTGGATCAAAGAAAACCTGCCATTTGCCAAAGTCAGCGGTGGTGTCTCAAACATTTCCTTTTCCTTCCGCGGCAACAATGTCATGCGCGAGGCAATGCATTCGGTCTTCCTGTATCACGCCTGCAGAGACGGCATGGACATGGGTATCGTCAATGCTGGCATGCTCGAGGTGTATGACCAAATCAAGCCTGAGTTGTTAGAGAAAGTCGAGGACGTGATTCTCAACCGCCGCCCCGATGCCACCGAGCGTTTGTTAGATTTAGCCGAGTCGTTTAAAAACGTTAGCGGAAAGAAGATCGAAGAAGACCTTTCCTGGCGCAATGAGCCTGTCGAAAAACGCTTGGAGTATGCATTGCTCAAGGGCATCGACCGTTTCATCGATGAAGATACCGAGGCGGCGCGACTCAAGTATGGTGTTCCATTGAAAGTCATCGAAGGCCCCTTGATGGATGGCATGGGCGTTGTCGGCGACCTTTTTGGGGCTGGCAAAATGTTCCTGCCGCAAGTGGTAAAATCGGCGCGCGTGATGAAAAAATCCGTAGCTTGGCTCGAACCATACATGGAGGCGGAAAAAGCTGCCAAGGCATTAGCCAACCCCGATGCGGAAGTCGAAAAATCCACAGCAGGAAAATTCCTCATCGCCACCGTAAAGGGCGATGTTCATGACATCGGCAAAAACATCGTTGGCGTAGTGCTATCGTGCAATGGATTCGAGGTGACCGACATGGGCGTCATGGTTTCTTGCGATAAAATCCTCGCCAAGGCCCGCGAGATCGGCGCCGACATCATCGGACTCTCGGGCTTGATCACACCGTCACTCGATGAAATGGTACATGTCGCCAAGGAAATGGAAAAAGCCGGCATGAACACCCCATTGCTCATTGGCGGTGCGACAACCTCCTCAGCCCACACCGCGATCAAGATTGCCCAACATTATTCTGGCCCCGTGGTTCACGTGCTCGATGCCTCGCGCTCGGTTCCCGTCACCACCTCCTTGCTTTCTGTTGATCAACGCGCAGAATTTGCACGTGCCAATCGGGTAAAACAGGACAAAATCCGCATCGACTTCGAAAAGGGGGTGAACAAAAAAGCGACGATTTCGTTAGAGAAAGCGCGCTCCTTAAAATACACCTGCGATTGGGACAACTACCAACCCGCCGTGCCAGAATTTCTCGGTACTCGCGTCATCGAAAACCAATCGCTGCGCGAGCTTGCAAACTACATCGACTGGACACCCTTTTTTCACGCATGGGAAATCCGCGGTGTCTGGCAACCCGACACGCAAACACTCAAAACCCAGAACGCAGGTGGAGCGGAAGAAGCGAAAAAAATTCACGCCGAGGCCTTGGAACTGATTGAACGCATCATCGCCGAAAAACGCTTCATAGCACGCGGCATTTACGGATTTTTCGCCGCCAACGCTACGGCTGATGACATCATTGTCTGGAACGATACCCAACGGAGCGCCGAGCGATGCCGCCTTCACACACTGCGCCAACAACTCGATAAATCCTCCGGCAAACCCAACGTCGCCCTTGCCGACTTTTTAGCAGACAAAAAAAATGCATACACAGACTACATCGGCGGCTTTGTCCTAGGAATCCATGGAGCTGATGAATACGCAAAAGAGCTCGAACAACAAAATGATCCTTACGGCGCGATCATGGTCAAGGCGATTGCCGACCGATTCGCCGAAGCATTTGCTGAGCTACTCCATCACAGAGCACGCGTCGCCTGGGGCTACGAACGGCCAAACGAATTCAATCACAACGAGCTGATCAAAGAACTCTACCGTGGCATCCGCCCCGCTCCGGGCTACCCTGCACAGCCGGACCACACCGAGAAACCGATTCTTTTCGATCTACTCGATGCCACCAACAAAATAGGTGTCTCTCTCACCGAATCGAACGCCATGCATCCGGCCTCGGCAGTCAGCGGCATTTATTTATCCCATCCCGATAGCCACTATTTTGCGCTCAGCGATCTCCAGCGCGACCAGATCGAAGACTATGCCCAACGCAAAGGCATAAGCATCGAAGAAGTCGAACGCTGGCTCGGACCGTGGTTGGGATATTGAGATTATAGTTTTCAGTTTTGAGATTTCAGTTTTTAGTTTCCGCCCACGCACTTCATGGATTACTCTGCACTCATTGCCCAACGCAAACACCGCTTCATCGAGCTCGAACACGCAATCGGTGATCCCAATCTTTTTGCTGATCCGAAGCGTGCGACGGAAACCTTGCGCGAACATCGTCGGCTCAAGCAAACACTAGAGATCGCAGATCGATTGGAAAATGCCAAACGTCAGTTGGAAGAAAATATCGAGCTATCCAAGAGTGACGATCCCGATTTTGCCGAAATGGCAGCGGCAGAAATCCCTCAACTGGAAAGAGAAATCCCACAACTCACCAGCGATCTGCAATACGCCCTCCTGCCCGCTGATCCGAACGAAGACCGCGATGCATTGATCGAAATCCGCGCGGGTGCTGGTGGTGATGAAGCCTCGTTATTTGCCGCTGAACTGCTACGCCTATACCAGAGATATGCCGAACGGCGCAATTGGAAAACCGAGCACCTCGAGTCCTCGCCATCCGAAGTCGGTGGATTCAAAGAAGTCATTCTCCGCGTCACGGGCGATGAAGTATTTCGCTATCTCAAATACGAATCCGGAGTGCATCGCGTGCAACGAGTACCTGAAACCGAGGCACAAGGCCGAGTCCACACATCCACTGTCACCGTTGCCGTTCTGCCCGAAGCGGAAGAAGTGGATGTGCAGCTCAACCCAAACGATCTACGCATTGAGGTTTGCCGCTCCGGTGGTGCGGGCGGCCAGCACGTCAACCGAACGGAATCTGCCGTGCAAGTATTCCACCTTCCCACCGGCCTCTATGTCCGCTGTGAGGAAGGTCGATCACAAGGAAAGAACAAAGAAAAAGCTCTGCAAATCATGCGTACTAAGCTTTATGAAATGAAGCAACGTGAGGTTTCCGAACAATACTCCGAGCAACGCCGATCACTCATCGGCTCCGGCGATCGATCCGAAAAAATCCGCACCTACAACTTCCCTCAATCGCGCATCACCGACCACCGCATCGGCTACACCGCGCACAATCTCGCCGCCGTCATGGATGGCGACCTTTTCGATCTCACCAACTCACTGCAAAAAGAAGAAATGGTCGAGCGACTCGCCGAAGCGACTGGCCCCAAAGTCTGACGATGATGAAATGGTTCAAACGCCTCGCAGCCGCTCAAACGATCTCATGGTGCAACGGTAGCGCTCGTGACAATCGCAACAAACTCATGCAATGGAAGCTCGATGCGATCGCAGACGCCCTGCGCCAAGAAGGCATTGATGTCGCCGAAATCTGGATCAGTAGCACAGGGTTGATAGAATTCTCCCAAGAAATTCCCGGCCATCTGCATCAGCGCCTACGCAACATGATCATCAGTTAGATGATTAGCGCGATACTTCAGTGCCGATGCCTTTTTCGGTGAAAATTTCTAACAAAAGCGCGTGTGGCAAACGACCATCGATGAAGTGAACCTTGCGCACACCGGCATTCAGGGCATCGAGTGCACTCTTGATTTTGGGAATCATGCCGCCGGAAATCGTGCCGTCAGCAATCATCGCATCGGCCTCCGCACGGTTCACTGATTTGATCAAGGTTGACGGATCACTCGGATCGCGCATCAGACCAGGCACATCGGAGAGATAAACTAATTTTGCGACACGCAATTCTTTCGCCAATGCCGCGGCCGCTAGGTCTGCGTTAATGTTGAGTGACTTGCCCGTAGAGAGCTCCGCAGCCAAAGGCGAAATCACGGGAACAATGCCCGCATTGTGCGCCGACTCCATACGCCCCAATTGACAACCGACCACTTCGCCGACGCGGCCAATGTCCACACGGTTGCCCTCTTTGTCGGTCACTTTCATTTTCTCGCCAAAAAAAACATCCGTTCCAGGAATGCCCACCGCTTTGCCACCGAAGTCGCGAATCATGCGTACTAAGCCTGGATTGATCTCTTCCGACAAAACCGTTTCGACAATCGAAATTGCTTCCTCCGTGGTCACTCGGAATCCACCAACGAACTTCGCTTCGAGACCAGCTGCTGCCATTGCTGCCGAAATCGCTTTGCCACCACCATGCACAATGATCGGATTGATGCCGACTACTTCCATGAACACAATATCACGCATCACCTTGGCCACCAACTCGGGATCTTCCATCGCCGAGCCACCCATTTTCACCAACACCGTTTTGCCGCGGAATGCTTGCAGATACGGCAGTGCTTCGATCAAGGCTTCCGCTTTTGCGGTCGGATGGGAAAGACTCATAGGCGCTGAGAGAATCATAAGAATCAGGGAAAAACAACTATCTTTCGCGACAATACGAACATTTTACAGCAATCACGCAACACGGCAAACTCAATTATATTGATCGTAACTGGTAATTTCACCAAACCAGTTATTTGCTCTTGCTCTGACCATGATTTCGTGGAGCATATTAGCATGATTTGTAGCACCCAATCGAAACTTACTTGCCTCGTAGGGATTGCGACAGCGAGCGCCCTTGCCGCAGTCTCTGCGCAAGAAACTTCCCTACGCGCCTTGCCCTCACTGCCAGACGCCCACGGCTTCGCTGGGAGCTTTGCGGGTGTTTTAGGCGATACACTATTGGTCGCAGGCGGCGCGAATTTCCCTGATGGAGTGATGCCATGGAAGGGCGGCAAAAAAGTCTGGCACGATCGCATCTTCGCCCTTGATCTCAGCAAAAAAGAATCAACTTGGCATGTTGTTGGAACCCTTCCTCAAGCGAATGGCTACGGCGTGAGCATTCAACGCGAGGATGAAATCATTTTCATCGGTGGCGGCAACCATATAGAAAATTTCAGTTCTGTTTCCTCGGTTCGTTGGCACCAAGGAAAAATCACAATCACACCATGGCCAGCATTGCCGATGAGCTGCGCAAATGCCTGTGGCTTAATTTGGAAAAATCAAATCCATGTTATTGGTGGACTCGAAAAACCGGATTCCACGACGGCCAGCGCACGGCATTTCACCTTCGATCTCAGCATTGCGCAGGCAACGTGGAAAGAGTCGGCCCCGCTGCCGAAACACGGCTTGATGCTTGCCACGGCGGGCACAACGGATGACTTACTGTGGGTGATCGGCGGATGTTCTCTTGCTGCTGATGCCGATGGCAAAGCGGTGCGAACCTATGAACCACACAGCTGGACATTTGATGGAACTGCATGGGAAAGAGGGCCCGACTTGCCTCGCTGCGCGGTGGCCGCCGTGTCACCTGCTTGGCAACGCAAAGGCGAGCTCCTCTTGGTTGGCGGCGATGACGGCGCACAAGTCGGTAAAGATCCAGAAAAGCATCAAGGCTTTTGCCAAACGATCATGCGACTTGACGAGACCTCGCAAACATGGATCGAAGAAGATCCTCTCGAAGCCGTGCTTCCCGTAACAGCACCCGCGGTGATGCGACGAGAAAATTATTTACTCATCAGTGGTGAAATCCGCCCTGGTGTGCGCACGCCTAAGATTCTCGAACTCACTCGGAAACCATGACCACCAGCGATAAAACACAATCCGCTGCGTGGCTCTGCGTGATCCTGCTTTTCCCCGTTGCCTTGCTGAACTATCTCGATCGGCAAATGCTAGCGACGATGAAGACATCGGTGATGCACGACATTCCCAGCATCATCAATCAGGAAAACTGGGGCATGCTGTTAGGGATGTTTAAATGGACATATGCTATTGTTTCCCTCTTTGTTGGCTTCATTGCATTGCGTGTCGGTCACTTACGTCTGATCGCAGTATCCCTCTTTGTTTGGTCTCTCACGACTTGGGCTACGGGTCATTGTCACAGCTATCATCAATTGCTCATCGTGCGCGGGCTGATGGGATTCTCAGAAGCCTGCTACATTCCCACGGCATTGGCATTCATTGCTACCATCCACTTAGGAGAATCGCGATCCAAGGCGGTGGGTTTGCACCAAATCGGCATTTATACCGGGGTAATCCTCGGTGCGTTCAGTGGCTACGCGGCAGACGTCCCACATCTCGGATGGCGCGGTGCTTTTAGCGTAGCTGGTTATGTCGGCATCATCTATGCCATTCCCCTCTATTTTTTGTTAGGAAAATTTTCACGCCGCATCACGAAACAGGAGCAAGCTGGCGAGATAATCGACAATGGCTCCGGATTTCAAGGACTGCTGCAATGGTCCTTTGTATTGATGATTCTGTATTTCACTCTTCCTGCACTTGCGGGCTGGGTCATTCGAGACTGGATGCCAGCCATCATCAAAACACGCTTCAACATGTCGCAAGGAGCCGCAGGAGTCAATGCGGTGCTGTATTTTCAATGCGCCGCAATTGCCTCAGCTATGATCGGTGGTTGGCTTTCCGATCGTTGGGTCAAGCGTAACATTCGCGGCCGCATCTACACCTCAGCCATCGGCATGTCACTTCTCGTTCCAGCGTTAATCGCTGTGGGCGTCGCTACGGGTGAAGGTTCAAGCATGCCAATGTCCACAGCCCTGAGCTTGTGCATCGGCGGGCTGATTCTTTTTGGATGTGGCTGGGGATTTTTCGATTGTAACAACATGCCGATCTTATGCCAAATCATGCCAGCATCATCACGCGCCACCGCATACGGCATACTCAACTTTTTCTCGATCTCCTGCGGCGGTCTCGCCGACTGGCTTTTCGGAGTTCTCAAGGATCGACAGGTTTCTAACGAAACGATATTCACCATCTTCGGACTCATCTCGGTGATCTCAGTCGTTCTGATTCTTTTTGTGCGACCACGCACCGCAACGTCTTCCTTACAATCATGAAACTCCACACACTCGTCAGCGCCACCCACACGCCATTTCATAACGATGGCTCACTTGCTCCTGAAAAAATCGATGCTCAGGCGGCCTTCCTCGCCCAGCAAGGCATCACCCATGTTTTTATTACGGGCAGCACCGGAGAAGCACATTCACTGACTCGCGATGAGCGATTGGAAATGTTTCGCACATGGGAAAAAGCTGCCGCAGATCACAAGCTTTACGTGATCGCCCATTGTGGCACGAATTGCCTCGAAGACGCGAAGATCTATGCAAAAGCCGCGCAGGAACATGGTTTTTCTGGTGTGAGCGCTCTTGCACCCAGTTACTTCAAGCCGTCATCGGTGGAAAGCCTTGTCGAGTGGTGTGCTGCGATCGCCGCATGCTGTCCTAATTTGCCTTTTTACTACTACGATATTCCTGCACTAACACAAGTGCACTTACCGATGGATAAATTTCTCGAAGTAGCCGATGCCGTGATCCCGAACCTCGCAGGAATAAAATTCACCAACACCGACCTCACAGCCTACCTCAAAGCGCGCCGTGCCTGCGGCGGAAAATTCGATCTCCCCTGGGGTGTCGATGAAATGATCGTCGGTGCCTTTGCGACCGGAGCACGAGGTGGCGTCGGCTCCACCTACAATTTTGCACCCAAGCTCAATCAATCACTCGTCGCCGCTTGTCTACGCAAGGACGAGGAAGAAGCGCATCGCTTGCAAGCCATTTCCATCCGCATGATCGATACCATCGCCGCCACCGGCTACCTTAGCACCGCAAAGGCACTGATGAAAAAACTCGGCGTCGATGTCGGCCTTGCGCGTCTACCTCTCAGTAATCCCACAGCTTCCCAAGTCGAGGCACTCTGGCAATCGCTCCAGCAACAAGGCTTCGATGATTGGGCTCTGCACACCTCCGTTTCCTCGTCATGAATCCAGCACCTTTACTTGCCGAGTTCTATCACCAGCAACTCTTCTCTGACTGCATCCCGTTTTGGTTTCCTCGGTCTATCGATCACCAGCATAGCGGATTTCTGCACTGCTTTGATCACGATGGCTCACTCGTCGATGACGACAAATCTGTCTGGGCCCAAGGGCGCATGAGCTGGATGCTGCTAACACTTTATCTGGAGCATGAAGCTCGGCCAGAGTGGCTCGCCTGGGCGGAAAGTGGCCTGCATTTTCTGGAAAACAAATGCATCGACCCACGAGATGGACGCTTGTATTTTCATGTGACACGATCTGGCGCGGCACTACGCAAGCGCCGCTACGCCTATAGTGAAAGTTTTACGGCCATTGCCTTCGCTGCCCATGCTGCGGCCACGGGTTCTGCATCTTCTGCCAACAAAGCACGCCACTGGTTTCAGCGCTTCGTTGATTGGAATTTTCTACCCAACTCCGCAGAACCGAAATTCACCGATGCCCGTCCACTCGTCGCCCTAGGCCCGCGCATGATCACTCTTGTCACCGCGCAAGAACTGAGCCTGCGCCTCGGCAGCGATGATTTTCTGAGAGGTTGGATCGACCGCTGTATCGAGGAAATTCGCACCCTTTTTGTCAAACCTGATCTCCATGTAGTCATGGAACTGGTGAACCCTGATGGATCGATCTCAGATCACTTTGATGGGCGAACCCTCAATCCAGGTCACGCGATCGAAGGCGCATGGTTCATCCTCGAAGAAGCCAAACGCCGTGGCAATGATCCCGATCTCATCGCGCTTGGTTGCCAAATGTTAGATTGGATGTGGCAACGCGGGTGGGATCAGGAACATGGTGGACTGTTCTACTTCCGCGATGTCTATGACCGCCCCGTTCAGGAGTACTGGCAAAATATGAAATTCTGGTGGCCCCATGATGAAGCGTTGATTGCTACCTTGCTCGCCTATCAACTCACGGAGGACCCAAAGTATTTCGCCATGCATGAGCAAGTGCGCGACTGGAGTTTTGCACATTTTTCTGACAGCGAGCATGGAGAATGGTATGGTTATTTGCAGCGTGATGGTTCTGTTTCGAGCACGCTAAAAGGTTCGCTCTGGAAATCGTTTTTCCATCATCCGCGCGCTCTCTGGCTATGCCACAAAATTGCCAAAGAACTCAATATCTAACGCATTCACCTAATGAAACGTTCTTGCCCACTGCTACCTAGCAAAACATTGCTCGCCGATGACTGCACCCGCGTGTTAGCACAACGCATCCGCCAAGGCGAATGGACCCTTGCATTACCCGGCGAACGTCGCCTAGCAGAAATTCTCCAAGTTGGTCGCGATACACTCCGCCGTAGTCTCACGGAGCTCACCTTGCAAGGCCTAATCGAACCATCTGCGCATGGTCGCAAACGACTCATCAAATCCCATCTCATCGCCGAGGAGCAGCCCCAGCCCACAACCCTCCGCATTGGCATGCTGTCGCCACACAGGCTGGTAAGTATGTCGCAAAACATGCTTACCGAGGTGGACCATATCCGCTCGATTCTCTCGAAAAAAGCCATCGCCCTCGATGTATTTTCTCCTACTTGGTATGATGCACCCCAGCCCCAAAAACACCTGCGCGAGTTTCTCCAACAAGAACCTTGCCATGCGTGGTTGCTCTATCGATCCAGTCTCGCCATCCAACAAACATTTCAAGAAATACAAGAACGCTGCATCATCCGCGGCTATCCCCATGATGGCATTGCCTTGCCCTCGATTGACATGGATTGGGCAGCCGTAGCCAATCATGCCATGGGCGAGCTTTGGCGAAAGGGGCACCGCCATATAGGCGTCATTGTCCCGCAGGACGGTCTGCGCGGCAATATCGCGGCTCTCGAAGGTGCACGTGCATTTACAGGCGCAAATACCACCGTGCGCGAGATCATCGATTGTGGTAATACTGATGGGCTACTGCAATCGCTTGATTCCGCCTTGCGGTCAAATAATCCACCCAGCGCCATCCTGACGCTGCGCCCGCGCCAAGCACTCACCTTCCTCTCTTGGTTTGCCTCCGCTGGCCGACAAATCCCCCGTCATTGCAGCCTGATTTCGCTCGCCAGCGAAACCATTTTCGAGAGCATCGTCCCACGCATCTCCACCTACCACATCGAGCCAACCAACTTCAGCAAACGCCTCGCGAAACAACTTGAACAACTGGCCAAAGGCAGCCGCCTGCAGCAAAGCAGTTTGCTGATGATGCCCGATTTCATCCGCGGTACTTCAATCAGTTCCCTCACACGCTGAGTTTCAGAAAACAAAAGATTTCCCCCATCACAAAACAAAAAAGCACAACCCGCAGGCTGTGCTTTAAGTTTATCTGCACAAAAAAGATCTTACTCTTCTTCGATGTATTTATTGTGACCTTCCTTCTTCAGCGCTTTGGCATCTTTCACCAACTTCGCCACATCCTCGGTTTTACCATCGATAAAAGCGGTCTCGATGTCACAGAAAACGATAAATGCCTGAGCCATCATCTTGCGATAATCAGCCACAGCCTTGGCTTTTTCCTTAGGATCAGGAATCATGTCCGTAATGAATTCAGGAGTCAGCGGGATGCCCTTCAAGCTGGCCTCAGCCGCCTCACGCGCCAGAGCAGCACCTTTCACGGGATCAGTCTCCTTACTCAATGCCTTGAACGCATCATTCATGGCGCCCATTTCCTTACCGAGTGGGGTGTCGTCAGCTTTCACCAAAGCTGTGCTCCCCACCATCATCCATGCCAATGCAACAATTGTTGTTAGTTTACTCATAACGCAGATATTACTCACCCAAGATGGCTATTTTGTCAAATCTGATGAAAAAAAATCCTCGAAAAAATTCTCAGCGCAACAACCGCTTCGGACCTTCCGATGGCTTTGGTATCTTCCGCAATTGATCGAAATCTCCCTCCTCGCAGCAACGCACAAAGCCCTCGGCATAGCTCTTCAGCCGATCCCAGGAATCGCGAATTTCCGAAGCCTCCTTGCTTGTGATCGTATTATCCAAAGCAGCTAGCGAAATCATACTCAACATTTGCGAGAATTGACTGATGATCTCATGAGTCGCTGGGAGCACCTCAAAACCCTTCTTGCATGAACTATCAGGATTGCGCAAAAAGCAACCGCCGGCCTGCTGACAAAGCCACTCTACGACAGCCTCATCTTGGCTCAGTTCCACGATTTTTGCCAAGCGATCCAAGGGATTTCGACTGCCCGAACCATCATCGCTGGGCTTCTCCGCCCACTTGTAGACCAAGGAAAGCGAGATTCCTAACTCCGCAGCAATCGCCTTGGGGCTAACTTTCTCAAAAACATTGCGCAAAACTTGGTGGCTTTCCATAGCATGGCGAGTCAATCAGATTCACCCTGCGGCGACAAGGATATTCCGACGAGGAAACGTGACAAGAGAACCGAAAGAGGTCTTCTCGATTTGCTTTGTTAAGCACTCGCTCGCGGTTTTTTGTGGCGAAAACAAGATGATATGTGATGTCCGTGTAAGTTGGCATATTGGAAATACAGCAACCCAATAAGCATCGGGCAACACCTACGGAGTTGGAAAATATGGCGATTGCTAGCCGTAGGTTTCGTTCCTCAACCTACGGCTATTCACAGTTCAGCCCTACGGGATGGTTGGAGGATGAATCATTTACCTATGAACCGATCAAAAACCGATCTTTTACCTAGTCTGATCATCCTTCTCCGTCAGTGGAAAATCGCGCATTCGTTTACGCTCCATCTTTGCTTTGTCGCGGGGATATTGTCCGGTGAATGGGGCGTGTGCCAAAATCGGGCAGATGAATAATCTGGATTTCCTGTGATATCTTTTTGATGATACGATGAAGCAAGGTAACTTGAAGAAGAAATCCCGCTACCAAACACCACCGCAATCAAAGCGCGAATCGTCCAAGGATGCAAACCTCTCTGCCAAGGCATGGATGATGCAAGAAATGCGAAAAACAAAAGCTAGATAAGAAGGTGACCATCCTTCTTGGCACATGTGCATGCCTCATACACCAACGAGAATCCACGTAATGAAAAAGAGTGCGATCGAACTCATCGCACGATCTTTTCGATCCGATGTTTTCCGCAAATGCGTTGTCGTGACGAGCAGGACAACTGCAATGATCGCCAAAAGAATCAACATTTTACCTAAATTCACGGAATGGGATGTACGCTTTTTTAGAAGCTGGGAGGCGGGGCGCCTCCGCTACGGATTGGCTTGATGCTCTGCGGGGTCGGAACATGGACAATCCCTTACTTTGTCACTTCCTTGATGCGCTTTTGCAAGGCCTCGGCCCAGAGCGTGTAGCTAGCTGGATTGAGGTGGAGCAAGTCGGGCATGATTTCTTTGGTAAGGGTGCCATCGGATTGGAGAAAGGCCGGTGCCATGTCGAGAAGGCACACGTTTTTGCCATCGATCAGAGGTTGGCAAAGGCGGTTGATTTCATCATTGAGGCGGCGCATTTCATCTTCTTTGCTCGCGGAACGAGGGAATACATTGTGGAGGATGATTTTGGTCTGTGGGGAACGCGTGCGGATGAATTCGACGATGGCAGCAACGCCCTGTGCTGTTTCGGCGGGGTTCTGCTTTACGTGTCCGGTATTGTTGGTGCCAATGAGTAGACTAACCACTTTTGGCTGAAGACCATTCCATTCACCATTGTAGAGACGCCATAAAACGTGTTGGGTGCGATCGCCGGAAAACCCGAGGTTGAGGATTTTTCCCGAGCCAAAATTCTTAGCCAGAGCATCATTGCCGGGGCCCTCCCAACCTTGGGTGATGGAATCGCCGAGAAGCACGAGATCGGGCTGCTGCATGGCGCTGCCTTGCTTGACTTTTTCTTGATGACGTTTTTGCCACCACTCTTCTTTCAGTCGATGGGCTGGGACAGTGGCGTCATTGACTCCGTAACGCGCGCGCTGCTCAGCGTAGGCTTTTTTCATCGCGGCAAGATCGTTAGCGTAGTCGGCTTGATCGTGCACCGATTTCATTTCTTGTGGGTCTTTGACGAGATCGAAGAGATTCCATTCCTTGGTCGCAGGAAAATAAATCAGCTTACGTGTCGCGGAGCGGACGCCATCATGTGCGGCGACTTGGTGGGTATTTTCGCCATAGTAGGCGTAATACATGAATTCTTGATGCACATCGGTTTTGCCCAGGAGCACGGGGAGAAAGCTTTTGCCTTGCATCGCTGCGGGGGCTTTTTCTCCTGCGATTTCAAGGAAGGTGGGGGCGTAGTCGATGTTTTGAATCATCGCCCTCGGTTTGGACCCGGGTTTGATGACACCGGGCCAACGGATGAGGAAGGGCATTTTCATCGACTCTTCAAACATCCAGCGCTTGTCATACCAACCGTGCTCGCCGAGGTAGAAGCCTTGATCTGACGAGTAGATAACGATGGTGTTTTTTGCGAGGCCGGAATCTTCGAGATACTGGAGGATGCGCCCGACGGATTCATCGACGGCACGCACGGTGCGCAGGTAGTCTTTGACGTAGCGCTGGAATTTCCATTTAGTGATTTGTTTTTGATGAAACTCACCGGATTTGATCTTGGCAATGAGCTCGGCATTTTCGGGCTCATAGGTGGAATCCCATTGTTTCTTTTGCTCCTTGGTCATGCGAGTATATTCGCCGTTCGGGAGATTGCTGCCGAAGTATTCGGGAAATAGATTTTCGCCATGGAACTTCATGTCATGGCCCCAGAACATGTCGCGTGCGATGGCCATTTTCTGATCGCGCAAGCTGCTACTACGTCCCTCGTAGTTGTCGAAAAGACTATCGGGCTGTGGCATGGTAGCATTCTTGAGAAAATCGAGATGGCGCAGAGCGGGAGCCCAATTGCGATGAGGTGCCTTGTGTTGGCACATCAGGAAAAACGGCTTATCGCTGGAGCGTGCGTTTTTGAGCCAATCTAGCGATTGATCGGTGATGAGATCGGTGACATAGCCATCGTGCTTGCGCGTGCCGTCTTTGGTGATGAATTGGGGTTGGTAGTAGTTCCCTTGGCCCGGGAGGATGCTCCAGTGGTCGAAGCCTTGCGGTTGGCTCACGAGGTGCCATTTGCCGATGAGGGCGGTTTGGTAGCCAGTGGATTGCAAAAGTTTCGGCAAGGTCACTTGATGGCCATCAAAGGTATCGAAGTCATTGCTGAGGTAGCCGTTTTGGTGCGAATGCTTTCCCGTGATGATGCAGGCACGTGAGGGACCACAGATCGAGTTGGCGCAAAACGATTGCTGAAAGAGAGCACCTTCGCGCGCGATGCGATCGATGTTTGGCGTGGGCGCGAGTTTTTCATACAAGCCACCATAGGCCGAGATCGCCGAGAGTGCGTGGTCATC
>Ga0209444_10000057_pt1 | contig 58430 bp, 50 predicted proteins | sample LauGreFaBDMM15DN_2_FD_188215 | JGI IMG/M metagenome (GOLD analysis project Ga0209444, IMG submission 188215) | Freshwater lake microbial communities from Lake Michigan, USA - Fa13.BD.MM15.DN (SPAdes) (version 2) | ecosystem: Environmental > Aquatic > Freshwater > Lake | place: Lake Michigan... | reverse complement strand
ACCGCTGATGTGATAGGGAAGGTGATCGTGCTACTGCGAATGTATGTTTTGCGAAGTCAGAAAAAGTCGCTATTGGCGGCTGAGGATGCAAAAGAAAAATCCCGACGCAGAGGCAATGACAGTAGCCAACCTGTTCCCATTTCACCGCTCTCGGCTTTGTCGTCGCAGATTAGTCTTGTTGGTGTTTGAAACAGATGTTTGCGCTTTGATCCGCGTCGGAAAAGACTTTTCAAAATGACATGCCTAACAGACGCGATGCGCTGAAATGGCTATTTTTGCGTAGATTTTTGTGTTTTAAACCATCGTTTCAAACAGAATTTGAAAAAATTGCGTGTTTCTTGCAGGTTGCGGATTCTGGGGCCGAGTCGATCGCTCTTGTTGGGCTGGATCGCGCAGTTCTCGAGTTATTTCAAGGATTGGAGCTTGGGGGTAGCGGTGGTGGATTCGAGGGCCTTGATGGTATTGCGGAGGCATTGGGCCTTTTGGAGCATGAGGTGCTTGGGGAAGTTTTTTTCATCGTGCTCGAAGTAATGGGCGACTTTGGTGAGTTCGGGGATCAGGGCTTTGGCGTGGTTGCCGTATTGGAGCAGGATTTTCATCAGCTCGGGTGTGCGATTTTCGCTGGACCAGGGGTTTTGTTGGCGGGTGTAAGTGACACAGGCGCGCATGCCTTCTTGGATGTGGTGCTGGGCCATGAGGCGTAGGCCCTCGACGCGGATGGTGTCGGCAAACATTTCGCCGCTGGGCGCGGGCACGACAATGGCCTCGTAGATCGCGGGGAGCAGTGGTTTGATATCGTCGGTCGTGAGATTCCGATACACGGAGCCGATGCTGCCACGGGCGCGGCCGTCTTGGTTTTTCAAGCCTGCTCGCACTGCGGTGTAGAGGGCCTTGCGATCTACGCCATCGAGCGAGCCGTTGAGCATGCCGCCGCCATCGAATAGGGCAAAGGATAGGTAGCGTTGTTGCATGCCGCGTGGGTCCTTGGTGGGATCGACTTGGGCGAGCAGTTCTAACAAGCGCGGCACGGCTTTTTTGGCGGGTGCTCCCATGGCGGCGAGGGCCTCGGCGGCCTTGATGCGCAGCCACAGATCGGGCTCGTTCAGCAAGCCTAGCAATGGATCGATGGCATCGGCCCCGCGACCACGAATGATGGCGAGGGCTTGGCAGGCACCGTAGCGGGCCTCGAGCTCGGGCGCGGAGAGCAGGGCGATGAGTTCGGGCACGGAGGCGTCTTTGCGTCGGCCCAGCGCCATGGCGGCGCGCTCGCGGACGATGGGCGACCAGCTGCGGAGAAGGCTGAGAATTTCCTCGTTGCTGAGCTGATCGTAGCCGCTGTTGCGATCTTTGTTGTTCCAGCCGCGGCCATCGTTGATGAGGGCTTGGGCTTGGGTGGCATTGAGCTGAGGGACTTTTGGCGGCCCTGCGCTGAAGCGTTTGCCGGTGAGGGCGATTTTTTGCAAAGGCATGGCATAGGCGAGCAGGAAGGCGCCGCTGCAATCCCAGTTGTGGTAGCTATCGTGATTGAGGTCGGGCGGGCCTTGGTGGGCAAAACTGCCGTCCCACTTGCGGGCGAGATCGTAGTACCAGGAACCGAATTCTTTCATCCAAGCGCCGGTGGCCTGCGGGCCTGAGCGTGCGACGCCGGGCATGGCCCAGAGCATGTTGAAGTAGTTACCCGTATGTCCGGTATCGCGCTCGGGTCCATGGCAGGCGACGCTCATGCGCGAGAAAAATTCGGCAGCTTGGGGTTCCTCTAACAACTGAAACAACACGGCTGCCATGCCGCATTTACCATTGTCATCGTGGTTCTCGATCCATGGGTGGTGATCGCCGTAGGGCACGGCACCCTTGCCGATGTAAAAGCGCAGCAGGCGCGCACTGAGCTCGATGGCGCGGGGGATTTCGGGGTCTTTGACGCCGGCCTTGATGGCGAGCGAAAGGGAAATGGTGAGGGGAATGCCGGGCGAGTTCATCATGCCGTAGCCGCCGAGTCGGCCATCGGGGATGGCAAATCCATGACCCCAGGAGCCGACAGCACTTTGGCCCTTGGCGGCCTCGAGCGCAAGGCGTCGAAGACCGGGGAGCACGGACTTGTCTTCGCTGGCGATGATGTATTCGGCAAGGAAAAGCATGACGTAGCCGTAATGCCAGGTCTTCATCGAGTCTGACTTGTAGTCGGCGGCCCATTGGGCTTCTTTCTTGAGGAGTGGCAGGTATTGTGAATCACCACTGGCTAAGAGGGCTAGGGCATTGAGCGAGCGCACGATGGCATCTTGATGCGGGTTGGGCTGCGCCATTTTCGCCGCGAGTGCCTGGCATCCTTCGGTGAAAATGCGCGCGGATTTTTTGCAATCGAACGGGGCGGTGGCGCTGTAGTTGCCAAGCGTGGCGAGCTCGAGTGTTACTTCTTCGGCCTTGCCAGCGCGCCAACGAGTGAGGGTGAGTTTTCCTTGTCCGGCGGAGGATTCGGCAACGCTGATGGCCTTACCTAGCTCGGTGCGGGGATCACTGGCAAAAGGTTTGCCGCCGACGCCGAGTATCACATCGCCGACGACAAAGGTTCCATCGGCAGGTGAACTAGGTTCGACCTGAGTGATGGCGATCTGGCGGGCATCCGAGGTGACCATTTTATCGCTAAACATCCAGCCGCGTAGGCCAGTGGGGCCGAGATTCCAGTCGTGTTTGGCTGGAGCGGGAATGGTGTCGCCTTTGGTGAAATCGGGGATGGCGAGGGTTTGGCCGGGACCAGCGGCGAAACAGAAAGAGCTGAGTGCGCAGGTGAGGAGGGCGAGCGTGGAAAATAGGCTGAGGTTTTTCATAGAAGAATCAGATTACTACGCGGGTAGTCTGGGGTTTCTGACAAAAGAATGGAGAAGGGTGGATTTTTTATGACGGATTTGACGGATTGGGAAAGGCAGGATAATGGAATGAAAAAAGCGGTGTCTTGGAGGGCACCGCTTTTGCGTAAAGGAGGATGTTGGAATTTGCTGCTTAGATGGACTCGTTGAGCAGGTTTTCCAGGTGCTCTTGGCGACCGGAGCCGATGGTGGGCTCACCGTTGTTGGAAACCCATCAATAAAGCGCTTGGCGACAAATAAGGAATGCGAGCCCTTCATACTTAGTGCGATTTCACTTGGTGGCCTTTGGTATTGATTTGAATCGGGCAGTTTTTTGGGCGCGTGACGACAACCCTTACGTTCAATTCAGTGAAAAATCCTTTCTGGCTGTCAATGATTTCTAGGTCGCCTTGGGTATTGGTTGTTTTTTTGAATCGAAGCGAGCTGTTGGGAACTCCAAATCCTTCGGAAGTGGCGGTGATTTGAAATTCCTCTCCTTCTTTGATATAAACTTCACCTTTGGTATCGATGGAGATGCGATTCCATCCTTCGTCTTGTTTCACAATAATGGCGGATTCTTTGTAGGGAGTTCCCAGAAGGCAGACGATAAATGCGATAGCAATAATAGGACCGTAGCTTAGCATCGCCCATGTAGGGACTTTGTGCAAGAAGGCTTTTTTCGGTATGTACGGTCGTTGTTCGCCAAGCTTGAGCAGATGAAAAAGGACGATGGAGACAAACCACATGACTGCCGCCGCCCAAAGGGTATCGGATAAAAAATGCCCGCCTTGTGCTGACCGGCCGAAACCTAATGCCGCGCCGAGGATGAGTCCAAAGATGGCGAATCCGATGCGCATGCCTTTTCTGCGTCTTGGCAGAGCTAATGCCACGGACCAGAAAAAAAAGCCCATAGTCGCATGGCCGCAGGGGAAGCTTTTACCGTAGGTTTCGCTCATGTAGACCAATACGGGCTCAAAGCTTTGCGAGCCACCAAACTCGACGAGTTGGGATGGCCGTGGTCGTCCCCAGAGTGCTTTCAAGAGTAAGTTGGTGATAATTCCTGCGCCGATCACCATAGTAAGAATGAAATAGACGGCGATTTTTCGATAGCGTGCAATGTCCTCCCTGCCTATGCCCAAAAGTAAAACAGCTAGTGAAACGAGACTCGTCAAAAGTGCAGGTATAACTCCGATGTTGTAGATAGAAGTGACAATCTCATTATTGGTGAATTTCCAAACGCCTTCACTTGGATTCCAGAACCAGCGTTGCATGTGCAGGTCAATATCCCAAAAGCGTATGACCAAAGTCATGAGTAAAACAAAAAAAGCAGGGATCCATATTGTTAGATTAGTATTTACTTTTATTCCGCGCATAATTGTAAGGTGCTTGGGCCACTCGTTGCGGTCAATGAATTTTAAATGACAGTATTATAACACAAGCGTTCTTGTCTAAAATGTGGAAACAGTTCACAGGCATGTCTCCAATCTCATGCACATAATGGCTACTTCAATTAAAAAAGCGTTTCGACTTTCGTGGCGTGATACGAAAAAAAGCTTCAAATCAAGGGGACTAATGTTCTTTTTGTTATGGATTATTTTCGCAATAATTACTGGATTGCTTGTAGGACCTTACGATGGGCAATCTGTGTTGGCTGCGCGGGACTTTAGCTATGGCTACTTCACAAAAGATCGGCTGTATGCAATGGCGAAAATCATTCACCACTATGGCGACTTTGCTGTGTTTAATTTGGGTGTCAGTGCATTGTTGATTGCTATCGGCAAGGCGCGCGCTAATGCTTATTTTATCCGCATCGCATCGACTTTGCTTTTGTCAGGCCTGATCGCCGGAGTGAGTGTGCAGGTGATCAAATTTTCCGTGGGTCGTCCACGTCCGCCATTGGTGCAAAGAGGCATGGCTGAGGCTTGGCAGTTTGCTGGTCCAACACTGAGCGCGAAACACCGCTCCTACCCGAGTGGGCATTCAGCTAGCATTGCGACTGCGATGATCGTGCTTTCATTTGCCTTTCCCAGAATCATTCCCGCTGCTTTGTTCATTGCTCTAACAGCAGGAGCATCTCGGGTAGTTTACAATTATCATTTCCCTACGGATGTTCTGCATGGTCTTGCCTTCGGCATGGTGGTGGGTGCGCTTTGTTCGCGAAAAATTGCTTTGTTAGGACGCAGGCTGCGCGGGAAAAATCAGTCCTCTTTAGGTGAGTCGCGCCAATACAAAAGCTCAACCCATGAGCTATCTGCCGCCGACCAGCCCTGAACAGTGGCGGCATGAGCGGGCACGAGCTTCATCGCCGCTTCATCGGCGACGCGGGTGGGCTCCGGCGATTTTCCCTGCCAGATTGCTGCTAAGGTTTTTCCATCGGCTCGCCAACGTCGACCCAGTAAAACATGGAAATCTGCTGCCTCAGGGTATTCACTAGCGAATGTCCAGGTTGTCGAGCCATACCAAACCAAACTTGGCTCTGAGTATCCGATAGACGCAGGAGATGAAAATGGAGTGCCCGCCGCATTCACCAGCCGTTTAACCACGTGGGCTTTTGCCGCATAGATCGCCAGCCATTGATACCCAACTATAGCGACGGTCATCGCCGCGAAACCCGCAAAAAGCCTACTCAGGCCGAAGCAAATCGATGCTACCGACAAACTCAGCGTAAAAACAACAAGCCCTATGAGCATGTGAGACAGTGAGGCATCGAACGCTCTTGCTTGCCATGCGCCCCAACAAGCGGCAACGGAGAGCACCAAAAAAAAGGTGCTGGGTATACCGGAGAGGATAGCTTTCCATTTCTTAGATCCACGATTCCACGCCCCGGCCAACAACAAACATAAGGCGGGGTACGCTGGTAAAATATAATGTGGCAACTGTGTGGCATATCCCGAAAAAATCAATAGCGGTGACATAACCCATGCGGCAAGATAGCGCTCATTCATCCTGTTGCCGCGCATCGCGCTCATGGCATCTGCTAGCCCTCCCGTCCACGGTGCAAAGAAAATGGGCAGTACAAGAAAATAATAAATCACAGGGATTGTCTTGCGTTGATTAAAACCTGCCAAGCCGCGATCAACCACGTGCGTGCCGATGCCTACATCATAAAACAAGCCCTTTGTTGCCACCAAAGCCGGAATCCCCCACAGTGCGATGAGTGCCAGTGCTGGCAACAAAGCCAAAGCCCAGAAACGTAACAACTTCGCAGCGTAGACTTTACCCTCCCTTGAGCCAATCCTCTCTAATAAAAATGAACAAAGCAGAGCCACGAGCGGAACTACCAGCGCAAGAGGACCTTTTGCCAAAAATCCTAAACCCATCGACATCCACAAAACATGAAACCATTTACGATTCCAAAAAACATCGCTGCGTTCCTCCACCGCCAACTCCCACATCGAGCGCATGGACACGATCAGCATCACGATCAAATGCATATCCGCCACTGCGGTGCGTCCGTGAATCAGCACTTGCAAGCATGTCAACCAGCCCATCGCAGCCAGTGCCGCTCGGCTTGAGGTATACCCAAGCCTTTTGCCAAAAGAGAAAATTAACCATGCACAGGTCAGCGTAGATAGTAATGTCGGTATTCTCACCGCGGCTTCGCTTTCGCCATCCATCGCGAGAAAGGGCATCATTAGCCAGTAGGTCAGCGGTGGTTTATCAAAGCGGAAATTGCCATTGAACCATGGCACTGCCCAGTCATTACGCTCCATCATTTCCACCGCAGCACGGGAGAATCTAGGCTCATCGCGATCCATCAATGGCAGCTGAAACATCCCCGGCAGCAAGATCAGCAGACCCGCGCAGAAAATCAGTATGATCCAATTTCGATTACTCATAGTTTTGCTCCTCCTTGACGCAAATCGAGATAGAGGTTATAGAACGCGACAAACGCAGGAAATAAATTCGATAAAACCCCGACGGAATCATTTTTTCCAAACGTAAAATAGCACAAAAGGCATACCGATCCACAAACCGACATGATCCAAAAAACTCGCGGCATTTTGACTTGCTTGGCCTTCTTTGATGCTAAGATTTGCGGCAGCCATCTGCCGCCAAAAAGCAGCACACCTAGGTAGCCGATGAGTTTCCATGGCGTGATCAGTATCGCCTTGCCAAAAATTTTCCCGTTAAATATCGCTTGATCCATATCGGCAAGCACGTTCAGTGGCATGTCTTCAACTCTCATTAAATTACTTTCTTATTAGCTTTATTGGTATCAAAACGAACTTTGCGTTTCAGCAGCCAAGAAACGCCGATCAAATCATAAACGCCTCTCAACGCACGATCCCAGTTCGTGTATTTACTGACCCCCGCAATACGACCACGGTGATTGACGGCAACTTCGGAAAATCGATAGCCTGCATGCAAAAGCATGGCTGGAATGTAGCGGTGCATGCCATTAAAGGGCACGAGGTGATCGACGCACTCGCGTCGCATCATTTTTAACGAACATCCGGTATCGCGCACCCCATCATTCAAGAAGGCGCGGCGGATGCTATTGGCGATTTTTGAAGCCCATCTCCGCGACGCCGTGTCCTTTCGCACTGCGCGGTAGCCGCACGCAAAGTCGGCACCGCTGCGGGATAATTCATCATAGAGCTTAGGAAAATCAGCAGGGTCATTTTGCCCATCGCCATCCATTAACGCGATCCAGTCATAAGTGGCCGCGCGCATACCGGCATACATGGCTGCCGACTGACCGCGATTTGCGGTTGCGGCTAAGATCAAAATGCGATTATCAAAGGCTTGAAGTTCACGAAGAGTATGATCTTTTGAGCCGTCATCCACTGCAATTACCTCGGCATTTGGATTAGATTCCAAAACTTCATTGATCACGGTGGCGGCATTTTCCTGCTCATTGTAAAACGGAATGATGATGGAGTATTTCATGGGAATTGTTAGGAATTGAATAGGTCAAATTAATGCTCGATTTCCTTCAATCGGCGCATGTGATAGATTTGAAACTGGTGCTCAGTTCGCGCTGGGTGAAGCACAGTAGATCCAAGATATTCCGCGCCAGAAAATACTTTTGGAAAAACCACCGGCTTATCGGAAGATCTGCGCTCTAGGACGACAATGACGTCTTTGTCACTCGGTAATTTCGGCCATAAATCATATTGGGAACGCACCTTCTGACTTTCATTCCATAGCCAAATCCTTGGCTGGCCTCGCAAATGAAAGGCCAACTGTGATGCACAGAAGCGGTGCCCCACTGCGATAACGACATCATTTTCCTGGCGATATTCATCAACCATTTTAGCGAGTGCATCATAGCCTTCCCAGCCACGACGCTGCGGCTTCAGCCACCCCTTTTCATAGATCGTTCCCACAAAAAACGGCAAACACATCAGAATCAGACTAAAGCCTAGACCAACGAGCAACGCTCGCTTCCATATCAAAAGACGATGCGACCAAACGAGTGCGGTAAGTGCTACCAGTGAAGAGAAAAACACCGCTGGCCAGTTTGGATTCACTTCCTGCCGCAGTGTCATGATCGATACCACAAAGAAAGGCAGCGCACCCCATAGCCAGAAGAATTTTTCACCTATTGTTGCATCACGCAGTCTTGTACTAACTCGCCACAAAGCAGACAAGCTAAGTGCAAAAAGAACAGGCGAAAGCAACACTGCTGTTACGCCATAGAGCGAACCGATGCGGGAAAAAAATGCACCAACGCTCATGAGAGCCGCTTCAAAATGATGAGCTGTATGGTCCATGGTGATCCAGTTATGTGATCGATTCCATAACACTGTCGGCAATAAAAATAGTAAGGAACCCAGAGTCGCGGCACTCAGTTCCCAGCGTTTTATCACATTACGTCTCAGCCACCAGCAGCCGATCCAGATGAGTAAGATTTGCACCAACATCATCTGTTTAAACAATGCACCAATTCCCAAAGAAAGCCATAATACAAGATACACATAACCTGGCGCACGTTGCTCCATCTTGATCCGCACGGTCATCCATAACCCCAGATTCCAGAAAAAAACCAGTGGGCCATCCGTCGTGAGAAAAGAACCCAGCATCATATTCCCTGGTGACAACAGCACAGCCAATAATGTCGCAAACGCAACCTTTTCGTTGGCAATCAGCCGAACTGCTTGAAAAAGAAAATAAAGAGCCAAGGTCGCGAGAACCGTTGCTCCTGCCTTGATCCCAAAGGCTGACTGCCCACTCAGCAAACCAATTATGGCATTCAGCCACGCAATCCCTGGGGGCTTGCTGTAATATCCCCAATCCAGCATGCGACTCCAATCCCAATAATATGTCTCATCACCTGATAATCCAATCGGCGCAAAGCTATGCCAGATCAGCCTGATGAATAAAACCCCCACCAACACGACCCAAACCAGATGTTTTTTCCAGAAACTTATGGACATCCTACCAGTTGATTATGCTGCACCCACTCTACATACTTTGACAAACCGTCGCGTATGCCCACTTTTGGCTCCCAGCCTAACAACTCTCTTGCTTTGCCGATCTCCGCATGGGTTAGCGGAACGTCTCCAAGCTGCTCCTCTAACTCTACGAGTCGAGCTTTTTTCCCTAATAGATTTTCCAGCATTGCGATCAAATCACACAAACGTGTGGTCGCACTGCCGCCCAGATTCAAGACTTCATAGTTGCTGCCTTTGTCATCAATTGAGCGAACTATGCCCTCAATAATATCATCAACATAAGTATAATCTCGACGTGTTTCACCATTGCCAAAGCGTTTCACGATTTTGTCATCAAGAATCGCACGCGTAAACTGCGCAATCGCCAAATCCGGACGCTGACGAGGGCCGTAGACTGTGAAAAATCGCAAACACCGCGAGCGCATGCCAAAAAGGTGGCTGTAATTTGAGCAGATTTGCTCGCACGCCAATTTGGTAGCGGCATAAGGAGAAATCGTCCGTTCGATGGCATCAGACTCCGCGAATGGCACCTTACGATTGACTCCATACACAGAAGAAGACGATGCAAAAACAAAATTCCGCACCTCATGATGGCGGCAAGCATCGACCAAATTAAACGTGCCCTCAATATTCGTCGTCATATAAAGTTTAGGGTGCTGGATCGATGGACGCACTCCCGCACGAGCGGCCAGATGCACAACCAAATCAAATTTCGTATGCATAAACGCACGCTCAACCAAAACAGCATCGCGAATATCTCCTTCAATCAACTCGACATTCTCCAGCACACCAGCAAGATTTTGTCGTTTAATATGTGGATCATAGGCATCATTAAAATCATCAAAAACTGTCACCTGCCATCCATCTGACAATAGTCGCTCTGTGAGATGTGAGCCAATGAATCCAGCACCCCCAGTAATCAAAACACGCTGCGTTCGCATTAAGGAATGCTTTACTTGCAGCCGCCTCTAACAGCGATACTTTCAATGTTACGTTTTCGGCATATTGCAACACACGATTGAGGAAGACAATGTCGCATTTTTCTCTGCACGCGTGTTTTCTGAGATTCTTGAACTATCTGAAAAATCGGTAAATCAAGAATTTAACGTATTTTAGTGAAAATACCGTTAGGGATTTTGTTGATTCAATACATTTTGATCCCTAATTACGAAAAGCGGTGCCGTTTGGGCACCGCTTTTGAGGAAGGATGTTGGAATTTTCTGCTTAGATGAACTCGTTGAGCAGGTTTTCCAGGTGCTCTTGGCGACCGGAGCCGATGGTGGGCTCACCGTTGCCGAGGGCGTAGGTGCTGAGGTCATCAAGGGTGACTTGCTTGGCCTCGACTTTGGCGCCGATGCCTGAGTTCCAGGAATCGTAGCGCTTGGCGACGAATTCGGCGATGCGACCGTCGGCACGCAGTTTGGCTGCGGATTTCAGGCCTCGAGCAAAGGCATCCATGCCGCCGATGTGGGCGTGGAAGAGATCCTCGGGCTCATGTGACTCACGACGACGCTTGGCATCGAAGTTGAGGCCACCGGTGGTGAAGCCGCCCATTTCGAGGACTTTTTCCATGATGCTGGTGGTGAGGTAGAGGTCGGTGGGGAACTGGTCGGTGTCCCAGCCGATGAGCTCGTCGCCTTGGTTGGCATCGATGGAGCCGAGGGAATCAGCGGCGATGGCCACGGTCATTTCATGAAGCATGGTGTGACCGGCGAGGGTGGCGTGGTTGGTCTCCAAGTTGAGCTTGAAGTGACCCATGAGGCCGTATTCGCGGAGGAAATTCAAGCACGCAGCGGAATCGGAATCGTACTGGTGAGTGGAAGGTTCGCGCGGCTTGGGCTCGATGTAGAATTGACCTTTGAAGCCGATTTTTTTCGCGTAGTCGACGGCCATGTGCAGCAGGGCAGCAAGGTGATCGAGCTCACGTTTCATGTCGGTATTGAGCAGGGTGGAGTAGCCTTCGCGACCGCCCCAGAAGGTGTAGCCTTCACCGCCTAGCTTGAGAGTAGCATCCATGGCGGCTTTCACTTGGGCAGCGCCGTAAGCGAAAACATCAGCGCTCGGCGAGGTGCCAGCACCTTGGGAATAGCGTGGATGCGAGAACAAGCAAGCGGTGCCCCAAAGGAGTTTTTTGCCGTGAGCTTGTTGCAGGCCTTTGAGGTGATCGGTGACTTTGTCCAATGCGGCATTGGATGCCGCGAGGTTATTGAGCTCAGGTGCGATGTCGCGATCGTGGAAGCAGTAGTAATCGATGCCAGTTTTGTCGAGGAATTCGAAAAACACGTCTACACGCTTGAGCGCATTGTCCACGGAATCGGACTGATCATCCCAAGGCATCAGAGCGGTGGCTCCGCCGAAGGGGTCGGAGAGACCGTTGCGCATCACGTGCCAATAGGCAGCGGCAAAGCGCATGTGATTGCGCATGGTTTTGCCCTCGATGAGTTCATCGGGATTGTAGTGCTTGAATGCAAAGGGATTGCGAGAACCAGGGCCCTCGTATTGAATTTTCGGAATGTCGGGAAAATACGCCATGGCGCGATAAGTAGCGTTTTAGGCAGGGGGATGCAAGGGGATTCAGTGTCAGTAATGGGCAATTGGGTCGGAAAGTCGAAGGTCGGAAAGTCGAAGGTCGGGAGTTTGATTAAACGCGAAGTGTGCGAAGACGCGAAGGGGGGAGGTTTTCAGTTTTCAGTTTTCAGTTTTCAGTTTTCAGTTTTCAGTTTTCAGTTTTTTTTTGGGGGGGGTGTTATTTTTGCTCGGCTTTGTGGTTTTTGAAGATCGCGAGGGTGCGGAGGCGTTCGGTATTATGATCGACGATGGGCAGGGGATAATCGTTGGCGATGGGGCGTCCGTTTTTCGGGGCTTCGAGAAATTTCTCGGGATGGGTGAGGGCTAGTTCGGGGACCCAGCGCTTGATGTAGATGCCTTGGGGATCGAAACGGGTAGTCTGCGACCAGGGGTTTTGGATGCGGAAGTAGGGAGCGGCATCGGCTCCCGTGCCAGCGGACCATTGCCAGCCGCCGTTGTTGGAGGCGATTTCGCCATCGACCAGGTGTTGCATGAACCAGGATTCTCCGATGCGCCAGTCATAGTGCAGGTCTTTGGTGAGAAACATCGCTGTGATCATACGCACTCGGTTGTGCATGTGTCCGGTGGCGAGGAGTTCGCGCATGCCGGCATCGACGATGGGAAATCCGGTGCGGCCTTGCTTCCAGGCGTCGAGTTTTTCGTCGGGTTCATCCCAGGGGAGGCCCCGCCATTGCTGGCTGAACTCGTTTGCTAAAACATCAGGGAAATAGTGGATGATGGCGAAGTAGAATTCGCGCCACGCGAGTTCCTTGAGGTAGGTATGGAAGCCTGTTTTGGCAGCGGGTGGAGCCTCGGCGCTGGCTTGTTGGATGCTCTGGTAGATGGTGCGCAGAGAGAGTAGGCCGTAGCGTAGGTCTTGACTAATGCGCGAGGTGCCGCTGATGGCGGGGAGATCGCGTTTTTGTTGGTAGGCAGCGATGCGTTCTTGGAGTGCGGTTTTGAATCGGGCGCGTGCGGCTTTTTCTCCTGCTGGGAGGATTTCTGCGGTGCAGGCGGGTAAATTCCATGTCGCGAGCGTGGGCAGCGGGTCAGAAGAGATCTCAGGTGGGGTGTGAAGGGCGGTGATTTTGGCAACGGGCGCTTCTTTGGGCAAGGCGAGCCAGTTTTTCGAGTAGGGGGTGTAGACGCGATAGGGAAGATTGCTGCCGGTGAGAACTTCCTCAGGAGCGTGTAGGCTGACGTCATGCATCGCGTGAACGGTAACGCCTAGTTCATGGCAGAGGGCAACCACGGCTTGCTCGGTGACTTTGCCGAAGGGATCGGGATCTTTTTGGAAGTAGAGCGCATCGGCCTTGGTATCGTGGATAAAGGCGCGGAGCTGGTCTACGGCGCGGCCTTGGCGAATGATCAAGCGGCTGCCGAGGCTGCGCAGGTTTGCATCGAGCGAGGCGAGGGATTGGATGAGAAATTGCTGACGTTTCGGGCCGGTCCAGTTGTGCTGCTGCTTCCAATCAGAAACGACATACAAAGGCAAAACCGCGTTGCACTGGAGCGACGCGGTTTTGAGAATCTTATGATCTGAGATGCGCAAGTCCCTACGGAACCAGTAGATGCCTGTTTGGTGGGTGTAGCTCATGTGCCACTACCAAAAGCGCGATCTAGCTAGGACGCAAGGAAAAGTTTCACCGACCTGAGATACTGTGGTGCTCGTGATTTCGGGGGAATCACGAGCACCACAGTTGGATTTACTTAGCTTTGAGGATTTTGGCGCCTTTTTTGAGCGTTGTATCCGTGTGCGTGCCGTTGACGAGCTTCGCATTGACGAGAACATCTTTCAATTCCGTCAACGCTGCCTCAGCGGCGGCAAGGGACTCCTTTGGTCCTCCGTATTGTTTGTCTGAGAAATACTTAACAAATGACTTGCCCTTGCGGGTGATGTTAAGTCTCCAGCCGAGGAAGGCGGAGTTTTCATAAGTGAAGCGTGTCAGGTTTCTTTTGGATGTGTAATTACTCATGGGATACTTGGGTTAGCGCTGTTGAGTCTAGCACTTTTTGCGAGTTCTGCCAGCATTTTTTTCTGATCTTTAGGGATTTATTGTGAAAATCGGCACTTTTTCTGGCAATTCTGAAAAAATGAGTTGCCAAAACAGCTCCGATACCCTTTATTCACCGCCCCGCGAGCCTATAATGCCGTCGGTCCTCGATCTGTATGATTTTTTTTCATACAGGCCCGCTCGCAACGGAGGGTAACCCGGCTACTCACTGATTCATTATGTCAACTGAAATTGAAGAAGATAAAAAACCGACCCAGCTTGGTCGATTCGAAGTCCCGAACCGTCTCGTGAAAAACGAGGATACTGCCACTGATGTGTATGCACAATTCGTGGCTGAACCCTTCGAGCGTGGCTACGGCCACACCCTCGGTAACTCTCTGCGCCGCGTATTGCTCGGCTCGCTAGAAGGAGCCTCCATCACATCCGTGCGCATCGCTGGTGTACAACACGAATTCTCCAGCCTGCCTGGAGTGGTAGAAGATGTGACTGACATCATTCTCAACCTCAAAAAAGTAAAGTTCCTTCATCATGATAAAGAGCCACGTGTGCTCAAGATTCACGTGGAGCGCGATGGCATGGTTACCGCTGGTGACATCATCGATGACAACATTTATGAAGTGGTGAACAAAGATCAATTGATCTGCACTCTTGACCGCAAGGTGAAATTCGATTGCGAATTCGAAGTGCGCGTCGGTCGTGGTTTCTCCACTGGTGAAGAAAACAAGCGCAAGGATCAAGCTATCGGCGTGATCGCGATCGACTCGATTTTCTCGCCTGTGACTCGTGTGAAATACTCAGTTGACACCACTCGTGTGGGTCAAATGACTGACTACGACAAACTCGTGCTCGATATCTGGACCGATGGTCGCATCACTCCGCAAGATGCCTTGCTCCAAGCATCCGCCATCCTGCGTCATCACCTCGACGTATTTGTCAACTACGACGACAAACTCATCGCCTTCGACCAAGCTCCTGCCGAGTCGACCGAAGAAAATGCAGCGCTGAAGAAACTTCTCAGCATGAGCGTCAACGAGATCGAGCTCTCGGTCCGTGCCGCAAACTGCCTCAACAATGCCAACATTACGACCGTGGGCCAACTTGCGACCAAATCGGAAGCGGAGATGCTCAAGTATCGCAACTTCGGCAAAAAATCGCTTAACGAGATCAAAGATAAATTGGTCGAACTCGGATTGTCCTTGGGCATGTCGATCGATCCATCACTCTACTCCGGTCCTTCCGTTGCCTTCCGCGCACCGCGCCTTGGTGGCGAAGAGGAATCGCAAGTAGGTCTGGCTGATCTAATCGCACAAAACCTCGACGACTAATCCCTTATTTCCCACACCCTATAAACAGAAAGAACATTTCCGATGAGACATCGCAGCAGTAAATCCAAGTTAAAGCGCACCGCAGCGCATCGCCGTTCCTTATTGTCCAATCTTGTTTGCAGCTTGATTGAGCACGGACGCATCAAAACCACTCTGGGCAAGGCGAAAGCTCTTCGTCCGGTTGCAGAAAAAATGGTTACCCTCGGTAAGAGTGGTGATCTTCACGCTCGTCGTCAGGCGATCGCATTTTTGCGCCAGAAGCCTATCGTGCAGAAACTATTCTCCGAAGTGGCTGTTGCCGCAGCAAGCCGTCCAGGTGGTTATTGCCGCATCACCAAGTTGGGTGCTCGTATGACCGATGCCGCGCCGATGGCCTACATCGAGTTCTGCGATGTTCCTGCGAAGAAAGAAGAAGCACCTGTGGTAGAGGCTGATGAAGCCAAAGCTGAAGCGTAATCGCTCTTCTCGCGATCCAATTATCAAATGCCGACTGGAAACAGTCGGTGTTTTTTTGTCCTTTTTAGTGAGCAGGGAGAGTTTGATCAAACGCTAAGTTCGCGGAGGCGCAAAGACGCGAAGGGGTGAAGGGGTGAAGAAGGGGAAAGTGGGAGTTTGCGAGGAAAGATTGTCTGCTCTGTTGGTGGCAGTTTTTCAGACAGGATGGCAGGATTTTCAAGATTTACAGAATGGGATTTTGATTCCCCTACCAATTATCTTCTTCTATTTTGTGATTTTTGCGTTTTTTGCGGCTAATAAAACTCTGTGGCTAAGCACTGAAAAGGCGCTAAGTTCACAAAGATTAGGTAATTTTTTCTATCACTTCAAACCTTTGCGGCTCAGCGCCTGTGTGTCATTTGCGTTTCAGCTAATTTCAAATCAAGCCACGGTGAAGGCGGCTGCTTGCTCTTGAGTGAGTTCTTTGAACTGCCAAGGCAGGCCGTGCTGATTGAGGTCGGCCATGAAGGAATCGGGATCGTATTGCTCCATGTTCCAGACGCCGGGCTTGCGCCATTTGCCTTCGAGCATTTGCTTTGCTCCAATCATTGCGGGCACGCCAGTGGTGTAGGAAATGGCTTGGGAGCCGACTTCGGCGAAGCATTCTTCGTGATCGCAGATGTTGTAGATGTAGATCGCCTTTGGCTTGCCGTCCTTGAGGCCGGTGATGACGTTACCAATGCAGGTTCTGCCCTTGGTGGTGACGCCGAGGTCGCTAGGATTGGGTAATACGGCTTTGAGAAATTGGAGAGGAATGATTTCGATGCCTTGGTAAACGACGGGATCAATGCGGGTCATGCCAACATTTTGCAGCACTTCGAGGTGCTTGAGGTAGTTCGGCGAGAATGACATCCAAAATTGTGCACGCTTGATGGTAGGGATGTGCTTGACGAGGGACTCGAGCTCCTCGTGATACATGCGGTAGATTTCGTAACTACCGACGCCTTCGGGGCAGGTGAAGCCTTGGTGTTGCGACATGGCGGCGGTTTCGACAAAATCGCCATTTTCAAAGTGGCGGCAGGGTGCGGTGACCTCGCGGATGTTGATTTCAGGATTGAAGTTAGTGGCAAAGGCGTGGCCGTGATTACCACCGTTGACGTCGATGATATCGAGCGTGTGGATTTCATCGAAGTGATGCTTGAGCGCCCAAGCGGTGAAAACATTGGTCACACCGGGATCGAAGCCAGAGCCGAGCAGGGCGGAAAGTCCGGCTTGGGTGAATTTTTCTTGGTATGCCCATTGCCACGAGTATTCGAACTTGGCGACATCGGGGGGTTCGTAGTTGGCGGTGTCGAGATAATCGACGCCAGCGGCAAGGCATGCATCCATCAGCGGAAGATCTTGGTAGGGCAGGGCGACATTCAACACCAAGTCCGGCTTGAGCGACTGGAGATAGGCGGTGGTAGCGGCGACATCATCGGCGTCGATGGCGGCGGTATCGATGCTGACGCCGGTGCGTGAGAGCACGGATTGAGCGATGGCATCGCACTTGGATTTGGTGCGTGAGGCGAGAGTGATTTTGGTGAAAACGGAGGAAACTTGGGCGCACTTGTGAGCGACCACGCTACCAACTCCGCCGGCCCCGATGATGAGAACGTGTGACATGCGGATTTTTTAGTGCGGAGGCGGGGTGAAATCAAGTGACAACTTGGTAGAAAGGCGGGAAATTTGAGCCTCAGCGTTTGCTACGAGGGAAATAGTATATTTTTTTAAATAATACTGACAAATCTTCCGCGCTCTGGTGTTACATTCTGTGACGGAGCGATGCTCTGAAACCTCTAAAGCAAACACTATGAAAATAAACAAAACACACATTGGCAGAATGCGTTACGCGAAAGGCTTCACCTTGTTGGAGATGGTGATCGTATTGGGAATTATCGGTTTGATCATCGGCGGCGCGATCAGCGTGATGGGCAAAGTGGGCGAAGGTGCTGCGATTCAACGCGTGAAGGGTGACTTCAATTCGCTCGGCAGTGTGCTCAAGATGTATAAAATCAACAATGGTTTCTATCCCTCGACGGCACAGGGTTTGAAGGCCTTGGTGACTCGCCCCGGCGGCACGCCAGCTCCTAAGTCATGGACAGCTCTTGCTGACAAAGTACCTCTTGATCCATGGGGTCAGGAGTATGAATACAAATTCCCAGGTTCGAAAGTGCCATCGGAATTCGAATTGAAAACCAAAGGCAAAGATACCGTTACTGGCACAGAGGACGATATGTCCAGTCAAGATTGATTTTCTGTCACTAGTCTAGCAAAACAGGCTCATGAAACACGACACCATCGATCAGCAGCGATTCTCGCGCCCGAGCGCGCGGGGATTCACGTTGCTGGAGATGGTGATCGTGCTTGCGCTGATTGGTATGGCAATGGGCGGGGCGATCGCGATGTTTATCGTCACCTCATCCGAGAGGCAGCTCAAGTCGGCAGCGGCAGATTTGGAGTTGTTATCGAAAAAAGCGCGCTCGATTGCGATGGTGCAGCAGCGCCCTTATGCGATTACTTTTTTTGAAAATAGTGCGCGCATCAGCCCTCTGGCGGAGGCAGGCTACACAGATGAAGAATTGGAAGCTCGGTTGGAAATGGAGCAGGAAATGCTCGATGGTGGTATGGCTGCGCCGAAGTTTCCGCCTGTGCGTGAAACCTTGATGATTGATCAATTTGCACTTTCCGTGCGGCGCTGGGGGGCGGTGAATTTCGTGCCGATGTTGCGGAATGATCCGCAGGTCTGGCGTTTCGATCCGAATGGGATTTGCGAGCCGATGTCGGTGCGCATTGATTATGAAGATGGGTGGATGGAGATGGATTTTCATCCGCTATCGGCGGGAATTCGTGATAGCAGCATGGAGGCAAGACGATGAAAACGAATCGAATGACAAGCAAACTTCGTCGGCGCACGCGCAAGGGTTATCTCTTGCTAGAGGTGGTCTTGGCGATGGCGATTTTTTCTCTCGCAGCTACGGGATTTACCTTAGCGTTGCAGAAAGCGGCAGATGCCTCAGATATGGCGGCTCGGGAAATGCAGATTACGCGGATCCTGGCCAGCTCTCTCGACGAGGCGCTCGCGGTGCCGGTATTGGAGGAAGGCGAAGCCGTGATGGAACTGGAAGAGCGCCAAGTGGATATACAAACGGTGTATGAGCGCATCGAGGAGATGGAAAATCAAGATGGTCAACTGCTGCAGGACATGTGGCGGATCACCGTGACAGCTTTCTATATGCAAGATGGTGCAGAAATGGAACGTTCTGCGGTAACATGGAGATATGGGAGGTTATACCAGCCATGAAAAATTCTTGTAACAAACGTGGCTTGCGTCGTGGTTTCACACTGATCGAGGTCGTGATCGCGCTTGGCATGATGGCTGCCCTGATCATTCTGTGTGCGCGTTTGGCAACAGCAAACATCCAACTGGCGAACGGCATTAGTAAGCAACAGGATGAGAACAGCTTGCGCGAGAGCTTTTTCGAGATGATGAAAATGCAGCTCACTTCCTTGCCAGGGAATACTCGCATGGAATTGATTACGACTCAGGGTGGGCAGCCTTATGAATACACGCTGACGCTACAAAACGTGCCGCTTGCTTTCACATGGGGTGGCGTGGAACGCGTAGCTAAGGCTGTTCAGATTTGCGGTGTGAAACAGCGTGATGGATTCATCGATGTGGTAATGCGTTACTATGAGAATCCCGTGCTGACGGATACGGAGGTGCTGGATGTAGATCGCGAGGAGCCTTTTGCGGAAGTGACCTTGATGGAGGATCTGCGATTTTTTGAATGGAGGGCTCTGGATAGTCGCTCGATGGAATGGCAGCTGGATTGGGATTTGCAAGGTCGTTTGCCACTAGAGCTTGAACTGGTCACCGCGCAAGGTGCCTATGGTGATGAGATCAAACAGATTTTTTGGATTGTGCCGAAGGTCAATCCGCAAACGGTGATTCGCAATACGGGTCAGCAGGGCGGTGGTGGTCAAGGCGGCGGCGAACAGGGCGGTGGTAACATTGAAATACCCGGCGGCAACATTCAACTCCCTAACGGTGGTCAAGGTGGCGGCGGTGGTGGTCAAGGCGGAGGCCCCCAACAATAAGCTGAAAACTACGATGAAAAACAAAGCATTTCAGAAATCGAAAAACAATCGTGGCATGGCGCTGATCGCTGTGCTGTGGTTGATTGCTGTGATTTCTTTCGCTGCATTGACGGCGGTGCAGTTGTTGTCGTTTGAGTTGAATGTGGCGGACTCACAGATCAATGGGTTCCGTGCTCGTCAGGCGGCGGAAATGGGGATCGCAGTGGGAGCGAATCCAGCAGTGAAGCGTGATGATCCGATTTTGTTAGCGAGTGGTGAGGATGGTGCTAGCTATCGCGTGGAGCTTCGCTCAGAGGGGGATCGTTTTAATATCAATCATCTTCTCTTGACGACGAATGATAAGAAGCTGGTGAAGGAAATTTTCATTTACTGGGGCATCGATGAAGACATCGCTCAGGAGATTGCCGATGCGATGTATGATTGGGTGGACTCGAACGACGAAATTCAATTGAACGGTGCTGAAAAAGAATACTATGAGGAACTGGGTCGCATCAATCAGCCCTTCAATCGGCCCTTTTATTCGCTCGATGAAATTCGCTTGGTCAAGGGCATGGAGTTGGTCGAGAGGGTCAAGCCTGATTGGCGCGAGTGGTTCACGGTCTGGAGTGCTGGTGGTCTGGATGTGAATGAAGCGGATGCGGAGAAAATTGCGATCGCCGCGGAGTGCAATCGCGATGATGCCGATGCCTTAGTCGAGATCGTGCGCGGTGCTGACGGCATCCGTGGCACAGAGGATGATGCCCCATTTCAAGGTCTAGCAGGAGGACAAGGCGGAAATGGTGTGCTAGACATCTTGCGCGTTCCTGAATTTTATGCTCCAGTGATCACGCCTCGTCTGGCAGTGAATGATCAAACGACCCGTATTGAGAGCACTGGTACCGCTGGTGATACCAAACGCAAAATTATTCTTGTCGTGCGCAATCGCACCGGCAAGCCCGCCATTTTAGAAAAAACCGAAGAAGTAGTGCCGTGAGTAACAAAGGAGATGTGATTGTATTGGTTCCGGGAGTCGCCGGATGGGAAATCTGGGAAGGTCCACCACCCTCGGGATTGCAGCGCAAAGAAGTCACCTTGTTGTCGCGTGCGGGTGACTTGGAAGGCTTGCCAGCTCAGGATGTGGTGTTCTTTTTCCCAGTCAAAGATGCCACCGTGATGCCGTTCAAAACGACAACGGCAGATGAAAGTCTTTTTGCCGACTTGGCCCTGATGCACAGTGAGCGTATGGGAGTGCGCATTGATCCTGGCGCTGGGCAGTTGATCGATCAATTTGTCATGGAAAAGGCAGAAGACAGCGCGGTGCTCACGACCGTGGTGCTTCGCGCCCCTGTGGACGGCGATTTGCCACAGCGCAGTCCGAAGGAGTTCGACTACGCACCGCGTGCCTATCACTTCGATGGCGATGGCATCGCAACCTGGAAAGAAATGGGCCACTGGGTGTTTGCTTTTTATCAAAAGGGAAAAATGCTCTATGCGCAATCGACATCCAACGATGTTGAGCATCCTGATGAGACTTTGTTGCGCGATATGCGACTCGCGCAGGTCCAATTGACCTTCCAAGGCATCCAGTTTACGCCCGATAAAATCCTCGTTTGGCATCCTGATGGGGAGCTCGGAGAAGCAGGCGCTCTGGCGGATGCTTACGGATTTCCTGCATCGGTGGGACGTCGCCCCGATCCGACCTTGTCGATGGAGCCGAGCAAATTGTTGCCCGCTGATGTTCATGCTGAGCGTCGGGAAAGAGCCAAGAAACAGCAAATTACCGCGGCATTGTCGCTCGTGGCACTGGTTGTCGTCGGGCTGCTGGGCTGGGTTGGCTGGAAGTTTTACCAGGACATCAACGCCACAAAAACGCTAATGGCCCGAGCCAAATCTGTGGAACCAGAGGTCCTTGCATTTCAAGAGCACAAAGCAAAATGGAACGAGTTAGGCCCCGTGGTCGATCAAGATCAATGGCCGGTGGAAAACCTGCTGCGCATCACCCGCAGTATGCCGCTACCCAAGGGGGTGGTGCGTTTTACGGATGCCACCATCAATGCGAACGAAATCCGCATCAAAGGCAATGCCGACAATGCTCCACCGATTGGTCAATTCAGCTTTGCGATCAACAAAAACGAGGAACTGAATCGCTACAAGTTTGTGGCTCCTCCGCCAAACAATACCGCGAAAGGGTGGGAATTCACCATTGAGGGAACCGTTCCACAGGAGGCGCAATAAGATCCACGAGAATTCTCAGATATTTCCCCATTTTGTGAACAGAATTGAACTACAGTGGTTTTAGTAGTATAAGCAAGTTTAGTAAATCATACATTTTCCATGTCAGAACGAGAGAAAAAATTATTAGGAATGTTCGCCGTTGCCGGTGTCATCCTGTTGTTCCTGTGGGGTTATAAGTCCTACGCCAACAAAAGCCTAGAGATCAATGCGAGTCGGGCAGCTGCGGAAATAACCCTGCGCGATGCTGAGCTATATTTGAAATCCCGTGATGCGGTGCAGGATGAGATCGATTGGCTTGCTGAGCATGAGCCTAAGCCCGGAGCCCGCGAGCAGATTCCAACGAAGCTGCAACAGCTTGCCTCCTCAGAAGCAACGCGTGCCAGCATGACAGTCAAGAAAATGGACATTCTCGACACTCCACCTGTCGATGAAGCGGCTGCCAATCGCTACGGTGTGGCGCAAGTGAAATTTACGGTCACGGGTGATGAGAAAAACTTGTATGCTTGGTTTGATCGCATGCATTCGCCTGATGACTTCCGCGTAATTTCTGAAATCGTTATGAGCCCGAACCGCGAGGAAGACCATTTGATCGATTGCGTTGTTACCTTTGATCAGTGGTTCGTGCCACTGCCTCCTGAACTCTAATATCTCCTCACCATGAAAGCACTATTTTTCCTTTTCTGTCTGACGATTCCACTCATGGCGAACGCTCCGAAGAAGCCCTTGCCCTCACGTTATGCTGCTCTTTACACGAGCTCCCCCTTTACGACGCCAGCGCCACCTGATTTGGCTGATACGACCCCGCAGATCAACCCGATGGACGAGTGGGCTCTCGGTGGCGTGACGAAATTTCCCGATGGATTTTTTGTGATACTCTTGAACAAGAAGAAGCCCGACGAGAAGATGATCATCCAGCCAGGTGTGCACTCCGAGTTCAAAGTCCTCAGTGTCAAAGATGGCGGCATGGACTACACGAAGACGACGGTCACCTTGCAAAATGGTGACAAACAAGGAATCGTCGAATTTGACTCCAAAATGTTAACCATCAGTAATCCTGCTCCCGCAGCAGGTGCTCAGCCTGGTGTCCAGCCGGCAGCTCCAGGACTACAAGTGAGCAATAATCGGGGTAACCCCAATGATCGCCAACCTCGTCTCCGCACTTTGGTCACTCCGCCTCCTGGGCAAGCACAAGCGCCCGCTCAACCCCAAGTCCAGCAACAGGCCATGGAGCAGCAATTGCAACAGCAACAGATTCAATTGCAAATGCAACAGCAACAATTGCTTCAACAACAACAGCTCCAGCAACTGCAACAGCAGCAACAACAAAATCTGCCACCTCAGTAAAAAACTCATTTTCGTAAAATCATCGCAACTTCTTTTCCCTAATCTTTATGTCTAAACGCGCTCTTTATTATTCCGGCCTCGGATCGCTGCTCTTGTTCTGGGTGGTGGGTCAAACCCCGAACCAAGCTCCTGCACCTGCTGCCCAACCTCGCGCATTAGTACCGCCCACTCCGTCCGTGCCTGGCGGTGTCCCAGGCGCTCGCCCGACACCTGGTGTTCCAATTGCTCCAGGCGCAAATCCCGGGGCAAGCAATCCTGCATCACCAGAGGCCAATGGTTTTTCAGCAGATGGGAAAGCTCCTACCATTCCTGCAGGTGAAGATAACCGCGCCGTTAGACCTCCTGCCCCTAATGAAGTTTGTGACATTACTTTCAATATGCCCAAACTGAATGCCGAGGGATTGGGCATGCTTTACCGCCAGCTCACTGGCCGTCGCGTGGTGATGACTGCTGAGGTCAAGGATCTTGAAATCTATTTCGTGCAGCCGCCACCGATCACTTACGGTGAAGCGATCGATCTACTCAAAGCATCTTGCTTGATGCACGGATTCGTCTTTGCCGCAGGTGGCGATGGCTGGGACAAGCTGACCACCGCCAATGCCGGCACCAAGCCACAAACGAGCGACATCCCGCTCGTCACCAGCCCGCTTGGTTTGCCCGATGGCGATCAAGTAGTCCGTTACGTGATGACCTTGAAACACATGAAGCCCGATGAAGTCTCGCGCGTTTTCACTTCCGTGGTTTCTCAGTTTAATAGCTACGGCTCGGTAGTTGCCGTGCCGAATGCCTCGGCCCTGATCATTACGGAAAATACCTCGCTGATCCGCACGCTGATCGATCTTCAGGCAAAAATCGACGTGCCTTCCTCGAACATCGATCAGAAATTCATCAAGGTGCAATATGGTGATGTCGAAGAACTTTCCGCGACTCTCAATGAAATTTTCACCGCGCAATCATCCACACAAGCCACTGCTGGTGTGCAGCGTGTCCAGCCGCAACTGAATGGCATACCGAACCTCGCCGGAGCACAAGGCGGCAGTTCTGGTTCTAGTGGGGCTGGTGAAGCGCCTCCGGTGCAAATCATTCCAGATCTCCGCACCAATCGCATTTTTGTCATGGCGCGTCCTCTCGATTTGGTGTTCATCGAAACCTTGATTAAAGAATTTGATTCGCCATCCGACACCCGCAACTTCCTTCGTCGCAAACTGAAATTCTTAGCAGTCAGCGATTTCCTCGACGTCGCGAGTGATGCCCTCAGCCGTGCCTTTGGTGGTTCCGCAGAAGGTGGTGGCGCAGGTGCTGCAGGCGCTGGTGGTCGCTCGCAAACCAGTACTACAGCAGGACGCTCGAGTGGCACATCCAGCCGTGCTGGTGCCTCTAGCCAATTCGGTGGCAATCAATCGAGCCAATTCGGTGGTGGTCAAGGTGGTATGTCATCGGGCGGCGGCGGTATGTCATCGGGCGGCGGCTTGGGTGACCCATCCGGTGATACCAAACCTGTTTCGGTCCTCGTTGGACGCACCTTGCTGGTTGCTGACAACATCACCAACTCGATCGTTGTGCAAGGTCCACCCGCAGGAGTGGAAATCATCAACAATCTACTCGATGAAATCGACGTCAAAGCCGATCAGGTGATGATCTCGACAGTCTTTGGTCAGCTGACATTGGGTAATGAAACAGAATTCGGTATCGACTGGCTACGTAGTCTCGATACTACAGGTGATGGAACGATTACTGGTGCTATTGGGAAAAATTTGCCAGAGCTGAATAACATTGCAAATTCAGGACTTGGTGTTTATGGCACTATAGGAGATCATATGCGGGGTTATATGAAAGCTTTGCAAACTGACAGCGATTTCAAGGTGATATCTCGACCTACTATTTTTACAGCCAACAATCAGAAAGGTATGATTTCGAGCGGACAGCAGATTGCCGTTCCTTCCAACAGCTACGCTGGCGTCAACGGTGGCGGCCAAAGTACCAATATTGAGTATAGAGATGTCGTTCTCGCCTTGGAAGTGATTCCACTAGTTAACTCGGAGGACGAAGTGACATTGCAGATTTCACTTGTAAGCCAAGGTGTTGGTGAAAACCGGACCATTGGAGCCGATGCCAATGCCTATGAAGTTCCAGATATCATCAGTCGTGAGTTGCTCACTACGGTTACGGTTCCTAACAATCAAACTGTGGTTCTCGGTGGTCTAATTACAGAAGAAAATTCGAAAAGTATAACTGGAGTGCCAATTTTGAGCTCGATCCCAGGGCTTGGTAAGCTATTTTCCACAACGAAAGACAAGGTAAGTCGAAACGAATTAATTATATTCATTCAACCGAAGATTATTCGCGATGAGCGCTCACTGGATGCCGCTAATCGTGATATGGATAGCCGCTACAAGATGTCAGAGGATGTTCGGGCTTTTGATGGGCCGGGAGTGCTACCACTGCCTCCTGTAGGTGATATTGATGAGACCAAAGAGTCTGGTCCGATGCCTGCCGAAATCAAAGCTCCAGCCAAAAAGGAAGCACCAGTCAAAAAAGAAGCACCAAAGAAAATCAGTAAGCCAGATTCGGTGAAATCTGAAGAAATCAATGTTGAGAGTGCGCCGAAAGCAAAAGCGATTCCCTCTGCGGCTGATCCGATGAATCGTTTGTTTGGTCGATAAAACATAACTTCCTCCCTCACTTTTTTTCTATGAAGCTTTTTGTCATTACCTCGATCTTTGCCGCAACAGTCTTGGGTTATGCCGCTGAGCTTGTTACCGCAACAGTAGCCACGGGTGTGCGGAAAAATGATTCGTTCTTTTCCACAGGCTCATTGTTATATTCCTCCGATGCCGCCACCGATAGTGGCATTGTCGACGCGAATCTTTTTAAGATCACAGTCGGTTCCACCTATGTAAATAAAACAACACAGTCTTATGGATCGAACATTTTTCGCGTCAAAGCGCAATTATTTGGTGCTTCCATCACTACCCCTTTGTTGCTTTCTAATGGAAAGACATTTGTACTTTCGTCAGAATTCGCGATCACACATTTCACCGGAACCCCTGCGATCAACAAGAATACGAATGTCACCTTGACTCCAGCTGGCGCTTTATTGGCAAGTGTCGATTACGTTGTGCGGATTACGATCGAGCGCAGTGAATTAGTGAACGGAGCTAATGCGTGGGTTAATGATGTCGCATCGATGATAGATGATTTTCCCATTGCCGATCCTTCGACGGTTAGTATTCCTCAACTTAAGGTAGCGCAATTTGCCAACCAAGCGATTCGCTTGAGCTATGCAAGTCAGCAACCACTACCTTGGAAATTGCAATCATCGACTACCTTGAGCAGTGGCTCGTTCAGTGATGTCTCAGGCGTGACTTTCTTGTTAGATGAAGATACAGATCGTTATGAGGCCAATGTTCCCGTAAACACCGCTACTCAACCGAAGCGCTTTTTTCGACTCGTAGCTCCGTAATCTCTGAGAATGAAATGATGGGAGATGCTTGCGGTGCTTACCAGAGCCGTGAGGCAAATCATTCATCCATGATCATGTGCTCAAGGCCTAGGTTCTTGGCTCTTTCTCCAGCTTCGCTTGCGCGCGGCGTAGGGTAGCTGGAAAGTTTTTTCGCAAGAGCAATGGCGGGTTCCCAACGCTCTGATTTCTCTAACAAAGCGATGGCATTGAAGCCGCAACGCTCAAGGTAATCCCAGTCAGCTGGGGCTTCTTTGCTGGCAGACTCGATGACTTGGTAGTAGACGTCTAAGGCTTCATCGGGTTTGTTGAGTTGTTCCAAGGTCAGTCCGCGGTAGTAATGAATGTGATGCGTTACACTAGTGCTTGTTTGTTTTTTTTCTAATAAAATATCCTGCACTTTTAGCGATGTTTCATATTGAGTCGGATCTGAACCACCTTGTGCGTAGAGAGCTTCAATCAACAAAAGTCCCGTGGGCGTGTGAAGTGGGGAATCGGCGGTGATTTTGTAAAACAGTTTTTGCAATTCCTCACGAGCTTGAACGAGATAGCTGGGAGACTTCGCATCGATCAGGGTACGGGCTTTTTCTAGTACTGCAAATGCGGAAAGCTGCGAGTCAGCGGTGATGATTTTATCGAAGATGGCAATCGCCTCGGTGAGTGATTGTGGTGTGCCGGTGCGGGCTGCGGCGCGCGCGGCAATGAGCAGTGAGGGGCCGGCTTGCGCAGGGTGTGATTTTTCGAGTTTTTGCAGCACTTGGCGTGCATCATTCATGTCTCCATTTTGATAGAGAGCTATACCGAGATTGAGAGTCATCTCCGCCATTGCGGGTGAATCTGGGTATTGTGCGATGAAGGAGCGGCTGAGAGTGATGACCGTGCTTTGGTCTTGTTGGGCCTGCGCGAGTAGAATTTTGGTAGCGAGCAGCCGTTCTGCCGATACCACGGTCGCGTTGATGGAATCCAGCTGGGCTTTTGCCATCGATAGGTCGGGCCATTGCAGCTTAAGCGCGCAGAATGCCATGGCAAGACGGGCCTCGCCGATGCGGGCGTGCTCAGGGTGATCGATGATAAATTTCTCAAGCAAGGGCATGGCTGCCTCGGGGGATTGCTTGATGGTGTGAAGTGCACGTTCGAGTGTGAGACTCACGCTGAGCTTGGGGCTAGCCTCTTTAAGTAATCGGTCCCAGGAGGCATCATCGTTGACCAAGAGTGATGCTATGCCGGCATTGAAAAGTGCAGAGCTGCGCGGTGTAGCGCTGAGGCGAGCTGCGGATTTTTCAAAATACAATGATGCGCGTGCAAAATCTTTTTTCTCAAAAAACTCGTTCGCCAGCAGGAGATTCGCGGCAACGAAGTGATCGCTGCCTTGTTCATGGGAAAGCAACGAATCGAGAAGATTTCCAGCATTTTCACTTTGTTGATTTTGAAATTCATTACGCGCCAGCTCGATCGTAGCTGCATGGGCAAGCGTGCGCTCGGGATGCAGCAGATTGAGCTGCGTTACCAATTGTCGCAACTGAGCGCGTTGTTCGGGTTCTTTTGCTCCTGAGAGCGCTAGAATGCGGGTGTAGAGTGCTTGGGCGTGCAGTTCTGGGTGATCAAGCTCCTGAATCCGCGGATAGCAGGAAATGGTGCTATCTCCGGGATCGGCGATCATCGGAGAATGGGCGACGATAGGGTTGTTCGACCAGTCAGCGAGACGCTGCTGAATTAAATTCTGAACCGGGTCCTCGGCCGTGGGAGCATTTGTTTGTAAGTAGTGAAGCAAAACAAAGGCCTCGGCGAGCTCTGGTGAGGTAAGATGAGCTTGGATGAACGCGAGAATGACATCGGCAGCATCGGCGCGACGGTTGAGCGAAGCCATCGCCTGCGCTTGTCCGATGACTGCTGGGTGGATGATTGGTGGGAGCTTCTCGGCATCGCGCTGAAATTCTTGCAATAAGGCAGTGAATAATGCCGCGGCCTTGGTGAATTGGGATTCCGCTTGAAGGAGCTTGCCGTCAAGTAATCGTGCTTCTAGCAACTCATTGCCACGCAATGACCTCAATGCGGGCAATGCTTTACGCGCCTCGGGATATTTCCCCGTGAGACATAGCAAATGCGTTTGATCCAACTTGGCGCGGATTGCCAGCGGCGAGTTGGATGAGGTCAGCAGATTGAGCCCAGCAATCGCATCACGATGGCTACCCAATGCGGATAGCAGGCGGCTGCGGGTGATGACGGATTCACCGTAGTAAGGGAAGTTTTTGGTGCCGATAGCCAGATCGAATAAAGCGATGGCTTCGGCAAACTTGCCCTGTGCTCGCAGTGCCTGAGCTTTCCAAAAAAGCGCGCTGGCTTGGTCCCTGAGTGATGGATCATCAAGAATTTTCGTCGCCTCATCAGGTTGATTCGAGCGAATGAGCGATTCAGCAAGCAAGAGGCGAACGCGCATGCGATCTGAATCCGTGAGCTCTTTTTCCGCGAGGGCTGACTGAAAGCGCGAAGCTGCGACATCGGGTAGGAAATCCGCAAGCGCCATCAGCCCCTGCTGCTCCATTTCTGTTCTGTTTTGAGCGCTGGCTTGCGCATGAACTTGAGGTAGTAAAAGCCCCCACATACTTACGCACAACGCGAGTGATCTCCTCGGGGAGAGCATTTGTCGAGGGCGTAAATATTCATTCATCTGCGCCACTATAAAGCGGAAAACCTTGGTGATGCAAGGGTTTTCCGCATGAATGGAGTGGTGTGTTGGCTATTTCAACGACATCAGGTAGGCAAACAGATCTTTGCGCTGTTGATCACTGAGGCCATCGATCAGACCCTCGGGCATCAGTGATTGACGCAGGAACTGCGTGGAAGCGATGTCTTTACGCTCGATCCGTTTGTCGCCAGCGCCCATTTGGCGCACTACGATGGCGTCTTTGTCTTCGCTGACAAAAAAGGCATCGAGCAAGGAACCATCTTTCATGGCAACGCGGAAAATGCGGTAGCCGGGTTCGATGGCGGCATTCGGTGTGAGAATGTTGCGCACAATCGCCTCGGGACCCATCGCGCCGACGCTGCTCAAATTCGGACCTATATTACCACCAGCGTTGCCAAATTGGTGGCAAGCAATGCACAAAGCGGCTAGATTTTTTCCTTCAGCGGCATTGCCTCCTGCTTTGGCGAGGGTGAGAAATTTTTGGTATTTTTGATCAAAGGCAACGGCTTGTTCTAGGCTCATCACTGGCGGCAGATCAGTGCTGCGCGGCAGTGTAAATTCCTTTGGCAAAGCCCCCCAACCTTTGTCGCCGCTGCCGTTATAGAGCAATGCGGGATCATTAGTCGGCAAAGAGCGATCAAAGTTGGCGCGAATTTCTTCACTGCTGCGCTCGCGTTTCCAGATCCGGTATTCAGCAAATTGCCCATCGGCGCCGGTGCCGGGAGTGCTCCAACCGATGCGGAAATTTTCGATGCGATGTGGTGCCGCCATGTCGCTGACGCAATCGAGCTCGCCGTTGATGTAGATCTTGAATTTACCTTGAGCATCGCGGGTGGCAGCCACGTGGGTCCATAGTGCCGGAGCGATTTTTTTCTTCGCAATCAAGGCATCATTGCCATGAGAACCAACATATACACGGAAGAGTTCGCCAGCAAAGTTGAGGTCGAGTTGATCAGGCGCGCCGCCAAGACTATCGCGATTGTCGATGCCTACGCCCAGTTTCACCCAAGTCTCGATGGTGAATGCTCCCTCTAATGAAATGGTGGTTGCGATGAATGCATTGCTGGCGTTCAAGTTCAGTATCGCGCGGTATGTGTCGCCGAGTTTGCTCAACAACTCGCTGAGCTCTGGATCGGTGCCGAGCACGGTTTGCAGGCGATTGATCGCCATGGTACTGAGCTCGCTGTGACTGATGCTTTTCTCCGCGAGGCTGGCCTGCACGAGTGCTTTGGCTCCTTCTTTGTGTGTGCACAGTGCTTCGATGATCTGCGCTTTCAAATGGCTAGGGATTTCAGGCAATGCTTTCAGTGCGAGTTCACCTGCACCAGCTTGGCGTGAGGAAGCGATGGCACGCAGTGCGGCATGTTTGATCGTTTCTTCTTTTTTCTCTAACAATGGTGCAAGCGTAGCGGGAATGCCATTTTGCTGGCTGGTAATGGCATCGAGTGCGGCTAATTCCGTCGATTGATCCGCTGAGGTCGTGGCGATCTCGTGGAGACGCGCTGAGCTGCTGGTCATGGAAAAAGCAGAACTGAGTTCGATCCCACGGCGTAGATCTGCGGCATTTCCTTGAAAAAGTTTGGTAACGGTATCGCCTAACAATTTTTGAATGCTAGCAGGAGAAATGCGGCTCTTGTTTGTTAATAATGCATCGATGATGGTTTGGCTGGTGGCGCTGTTTTCGATGCCAGCGCGCAGCGATTCTTGGATGGCGGGTTGGTCGATGGCTTGCACCAAACGCAGCACTTCTTCATCATTGGGTGAGCGCTTGAGTTGGCCGAGTTGGGCGGCGATGGTGGCTGCACCTTGTTCTGCGGGCAGGGCCAGTGCGGCTAGCAGTTGGCTCTCGACGCCAAGTTTTTTCGCTTCGTCGGTTGCGAGAAATGTTGTGAGTTCGGCGGGATAGCGTTCGCAGAAAAGTCGGACGAGGTAGCGTTCGAACTCACGGTCATATGCCTCGCGCACGCGAATGAGTTTACCATTGTTCGTGCTGGGTGCCATCGGATCAGCGAGCGATGAGGCATCGAAGTCTAACAATCCCGCAAATACTGGATTTTTGTTAGTAATTTTTCCTAGCAGATGACCGAGGCTATTGAGGGCCTCACGGCGCACGTTTTTCGCAGCATCATGGCGCAGGGTGAGTAAGGCGGGGCTGAGTGTTTCGAGATTGGCCATCGCACGCGCGGCCTCGCGACGAATGTCAGCGGAGGGATTTTTGGTCAGCGATGCGAGCTTGTCAGCGCTCGGTTGGTGAGCCCAGAGGTGAGCAACGGAATCGATGGTAGATGCTGCAATTTTACGATCGTTGAGAGTTTGCGCAGCCATGTGAACTTGCGCGAGAGAAGGGGACTGCAAGGTTGCCGTGAGTTGCTTGTCGCTCAGCTTGGTGAAGTCCGGCACTGTGAAAGTTTTTTGTTTACTGTGTTTGATGCGCCAGATACGTCCGCGCATTTTATCGCGATCAGGGTGGGCGCGTGGCACTTCGTTGTGACTGATGATTTTGTTATACCAATCGACGATGTAAACGCAGCCATCGGGACCGAGTGTCATGGCCACGGGGCGGAACCATGGGTCATCACAGCTGACAAAATCAGCCAATCGGTTGAACTGCCAATCGGTGAGATAATGATCGGCTGATGGTTGATCGCGACGCATCTCCACGGCATTGATGCGACTGGTGATCGGGTTAGCGGTAAGCATGATGTTGCCATAAGGTGCGGGGTATGCGCCTGTGGCATCGGTGAGGCAAAGTCCGCTCAAGCCCGATCCGCCGAAGCGTTGTTTTTCAAAAGTTCCAGGAAACTCGGGCGCATAGCTTTTCCATTGTCCATTAGAACAACCAGGGTAGTTGCCGTAATCGTGAAATGGCATTACGCCGTAGCCAAAGTCGTTTGCCTCTTGGATGAAGGATTCGCCATTGCGATCGATCACGAGACCCCAGATATTGCAGGGGCCATTCGAGGTGATTTCAAATTCGCTGCCGTCAGGACGGAATTTGCACATACGCGTTTGATCGAACTTGATGGCTTTGTCCGCAGGATCGCTGGGGCGTTTGACATTGCTGTAGTTGAAGGCGCCCTGTGCCATCCAAATCCAACCACCGGGAGCCCGTGTGAATTGATGAGGGAAAAGGTGCGAATCCTGCACGCCAAAACCTTCCAGAACTACTTCGCGTTTGTCGGCAACATTGTCGTTGTTGGTATCGGTGAGCAAGACGATGTCGCGACCGTGTTGAGCGTAGCATGAAGAACCATCGCCCCATGGTAAAATGCCTAACGGAATCGCGAGGCCATCGGCAAAGGTATGATCTGGCTTGAGCCCACCTGCAGGCAGCGCTTTTTCAAAAACGTTTTCGCGATTGTAGATGAGAACCTGATCTTTCGCTTTGCTGGCATAGAGAGCATCAGCAATCGCGGCGTTTTCATTCGCATCGACCGGGTATTCCAATGCCGTCTGTGTCCACATGCGACCGCGTTGATCGAAATAGACGGAGATGAATTTTCCGACACGTTTTTCTGGATCTTCGGCTGCGACGAGTTCGATCTCAAAGCCTGGAGGCAAATGAAAGGCGGCTTTTTGTTCCTCGGGCGTTTTCGCTTTGGCGTGCTCGATCGCTTCCATCTTTGCTTCTGCGGCACCCTGATAGACTGCGGAGGCAGGCAGTTCCTTGATCATCACATCTTTGAACTGAACAATAAATTTTCCACCGCCATGGGTTTGCAGACCGATCATGCCATCGATGGGAATACTCGGATCAGCCTCGGTGTAATCAAGCGCAGGCACACCATTGATCCACGAACGAATGCGGCGACCTTCGCACACAATGCGGTAGTCATTCCAGTCCCAGTCGTTCGCTTTGAGTGCTGCGGGATCGATTGGCTCGCCGATGACTTTGTTGCGCCGCGATTCATCATAAAGCTTGCCCCACCAGTCCTTGCCGGCATCGACTTGGTAGCCGCACATTTCCGAATTGTCAGGCACACGTGTGCTGCGGATTTGTACGCCCGAATTTATGAATCCTTCGCCTTGGTTAAGTTTGATTTTTAGCGTGATTTCAAAATTCTGATAGACTTTAGTCGTCGATAAAAACGTATTGTGGGGAACTGTTTCGGTGAGCGATCCGCCGACGATCATTCCATCCTCGGCTCGCCACCATTTTTCCTCACCCTTGCGAATGTTCCAACCATCGAGGTTTTTGCCGTTGAAGATAGGGGTTTGCGCGCTGACGGATGCAGCGGTGAAAAGGAGTAAAAAAAGAGTTTTCATGGGATGATCGAAAATAAATGTTAGGAAACGAAATCAAAAACAACGAGGCGTTCGAGGCGTGGTGCCACAATTTGGCGCACGCGTTCGTGCTCGGGGTGGGGGAGATATTCATCGCGACTCTGAGCGTTATCGAAGCTCATGAGAAAGCCGTGCGTATAGCCATCGTTGAGCCCTTCGCCGCTTTCATAGGGGCCGTGCTCCATGCTGAGCAGGCCGGGAATTTGTCCGACCATGCCGACCATTTCACGGAAGCATTCGTCGATTTGTTCTTGTGTGATTTCGGATTTAAACTCGAATACGCCGTAGTGTCTGACCATAGTGTGATATTGGTTGGTTTATTGAATCAAGAAAATTTCGCGCAGAGGCGCAGAGAAGCAGAGTAAGAGGAGGTAGATTGCTATTTATTTGGTATAGTTTGAATTGTTTTAATAAAAAATCTCTGCGTCTTTGCGTCTCTGCGCGAGATAAATTTTTGCTAGTTAGCGTTTTTTGTAGAGAGTGATGTTTTCTAACAACTGCAAAGCAGCTGCGTGGGCGAAGATTTTACTGTTGATGGTTTCGGGCAGCGAAATAACGGGGACTTTGGCGTGCTGCTTGAGAGCTGCGAAGAGGGCTTCGTCGGCTGCGTGATCATAGAAGGCTTGGCCTTCCGCTGCGATGATGCTGATTGCTTTTTCGGGGATCATGATCGTTACGGGCGCGGTGTAGTTGTTGGCTTTTTCCGCGATGATTTTCCCGAGTTCTGCACATTCCTCTGCATTGGTACGCATCAGGGTGACTTGCGGATTATGGATGTAAAATTTTCGACCCACAAAGGCAGATGGTACAGTTTCTTTGGCACCGAAATTGACCATGTCGAGACATCCTGGCGCGATCACGGCGGGGATGCCGACTTTGGCGGCGGCATCGAGCCGTGATGGTCCTGCGCCGAGTGTGCCGCCGACCAATTCATCCGCCCACTCGGTGGTGGTGATGTCGAGCACGCCACTGACCATGCCACTGGCGATGAGGTCTTCCATGGCTTGTCCACCTGATCCGGTGGCGTGAAATACCAAGACTTCATAGCCTGCGTTTTCTAACAATTCTTTCGCATGATTGATACACTCGGTGGTATTGCCAAACATGCTCGCGGCAATGATCGGCTTGCTGTCTGCTTCTGACAATGGCGTTTCCACCATGGCACAGATGGCAGCAGCGGCCCGAGAAAAGACCATGCGAGAAATACGGTTGAGCCCTGCGACATCGACGATGGCTGGCATCATGGCGATGTCTTTGGTGCCTAAATAATGGGCTGTATTGCCGCTGGCTAGCGTCGATACCATGAGCTTAGGGAAGCCCATGGGCAGGGCGCGCATGCCTGCTGTGGCAAGTGCTGTGCCGCCACCACCGCCTAACGAAACTACTCCATCGATGCGTCCTTCATGAGCAAGATTTCCTAACAGAACGGGAATTGCTTGGGACATCGCGACCACGCATTCGCCACGATCATGTCGATCCAGCAAAGGTTGCAAATCGAGACCTGCGCTGGCAGCCACTTCATAGCGAGAAATGTCGGGCGACACTACGGGTGGCTCGCCCGTGCCGAGATCGATCAACAAGGGCGTGTGGCCGCGCTGACGAATCAGGTTTGCCACGAAGGCATGCTCGTGACCTTTCGAATCGAGGGTTCCGATGACGGCGATGGTTGACATGCAGCGTGCGAAAAGATTTGTTAGTGTTTGCGTTTCACGGGAATCGCTTTGAACTGACGGGTCAGATCGACCAGTGAATTCTCCACCGCCATGCGCTCCAGACTGGAGGCGCCGACGAAACCAACTGCATCAGTGTGCTCGTTAATATAGGCGGCATCTGCGGGCGTATTGATCGGTCCGCCGTGGCTGAGGAAAATGATGTCCTTGCGCACCGTGCTAGCCGCGTCGATGATCGTTTGGGTGCGTTTTGCTGCCTCTGGCAGCGACATGGTGGCATCGACCACGCCAATCGATCCTCCCACCGTGGTGCCGACGTGGGCGATGATCACATCGGCACCGGCCTCGGCCATCGCGATGGCTTCCTCGGGCGCATCGACGTATACGATTGAGAATAGATCCATACGTCTCGCGAGTGCGACCATTTCAAATTCCTTCTTTACGCTCATTCCCGTTTCTTCGAGAATTTGGCGGAATTTCCCATCGACGATGCAGTGTGTGGGAAAATTGTTTACGCCACTGAAACCCATGTCCTTGACCTTGCCGAGCCAATGCCACATGCGACGGCGGGGATCAGTGGCATGAACGCCGCAAATCACGGGAGTTTCCACGACCACGGGTAGCACTTCGAATTCGCCGATTTCCATCGCGATGGCATTGGCATCGCCATAGGACATCAAACCTGCTGTGGAACCATGGCCCGACATGCGATAGCGGCCGGAATTGTAGATTATGATCAGATCGGCTCCGCCTTTTTCGATAAACTTCGCACTGATCCCAGTGCCAGCGCCAGCAGCGATGATCGATTCTCCTTTTGATAAAGTGTCGTGAAGTCGGTCGAGAACTTCCTGTCTTGTGTAGGGATTTCCTACTCCGGTCCATGGATTGGGCATTGTCTTGTGTTTAGAGGATTTAGATACGTTAATTTTTTAGAAATATTTCACGGAAAATGAGGCATTGATAAGATTGAGGGCTAGATCATGAGATCAGTTTATGTCTTTTTTGAAATCTACTATATGATGAAATTTAGCGTCTGGTGCAGCTCCATAGATAAAAACGAATTCGCGTTGTTCATTGCTGATTTGCCATATCGTATTGCGAATTAATTTCATTTTTCCTTCATCGTTTTGAGCGCTGATCATCATTTCAAAGCCATCATTATTCTGGCATTTGATGATTCCTAGCATTCCACTTTTTAGCAGTGTCGATTGTTCCGTTCCTTTCTTATAAATGATTTTACTTGTGGTGCCATTTATGAGACCGATGGCGCCAAAGGGGACAGCATTATCTTGAATTTGCATTATCTTGTAATTTCGTTCGGTAGGTATAAAAATTAGAATTATGTTCGTGGCTGAACCCAAATTAATGATCTGCATTGGTTTTGCTGGCGGATTTTTCGAAGCATCCATTTTGTCTGCATAAACGTGGATCACGCCATCAGGAGCTTTTATTTTCTGGGCTTCGCTTAGGGTGCGTGTGTTTAAAGAGCATTCGATGAGTGATCCATTCGCAGCGGTGATGCAAGGTGCTGATAAACCCTCGACGATTGCAATGGCGGCAACTCGAATGTGGCGTTCGGCTGTTTTGTCTTTTGCGTTCGCAGATGAATATCCGCATGTGAACATCAGACTGAGCATAAAAGTTGAGAGTAATCGTATCATTTATTGAACTGAAGAGATTATAACCATTGAAATTGTAGTAAAGAGAATCTTCTGCCAAAGCGCTTGTTTATTGGCGATTTTAGCGTAAGAAAAGTCGACTCAGAACGGTCAGCCTGATCCATGTATTCTGTTAGGCGTTGCAGCACTGCGGTGCACCAAGCTCTAGCAATTATGTTGCCATTAGTATCATGTGCTTCACCATACGCTTTTATGCGAAAAGTGTCATCACGCACAACGATTTGATTGCCGATCTTTGCCAGCAAATCACCTTGTGTAACGTATCCTGGTATGCCAGCATGACGAGAACCTTTTCCGGCAGCGGGGAAGCGCGCTCCACTCATAGGCTCATTTATATAATCTTGGGTTTGCTTAAATCTTCCATTAATTGACAGAGGGTCAGAGGGGGATGGGGAATTACCATTGTATTCATCCCAATCGATTGCCGCTTGTAGTGCACCGCAAAGGGCTAATTCGTCCGTTGATAATCGTCGATTGATAAAATCAGAAAGATTGAGAAATGGCCCGCGGAGTTTCACTTGATGCACGCACTCCTCGGCTAATTTTCCAATTTGAGGTGGGGAGAGAAATCGCACTCCTGTCCAAGCAAGTGGGTCTTGAGGTCCAGCACCTTCACCTGCGGCAACGGGCACTGCATGGCGGCTTAGCAGAACATGTTGCTCTGGTATTTTTGCCGTTGCTGGTCCTCTAGGGCCTTGGTAAATGAATTCGCCACCAGCGGATGAAGATAGAAATAGTTTCCATGCTTCAACCGAGGTGCTGTTGATATTGAAGCCTCCTCTCAGCATCATGTAACGCGCCGCTTCACGCCAACTATTGGAGGCCGGTGAGTTTCCATTTAGTATTCGAGACGTAACGTAATTCACATCATGCGCTCCGTAAAAATACGGTAGTAATTGTTCGTTTGGTAATGGTTTGAGGTAGTTTAGCCAGTCGCTTACTAACTGTTTCGGTCTGGCTTTTCCTGCATACGGGCCCAACGATTGATTGGCAATACCACTGCAGAACCAATCATCCCACAGTCCGTCATTGCACAGAAATGCGCGATCCCACTGATCTGCTATTAGTTTGAATTGCAATCCTGCATTCAGGTTCGCCGTTTCAGGGGCGTTGGCGTAAATACCTTTGCTAGGTATCATTGGGTGAGCAAATGAATTCGCAAATCCCTGCGCCTGATTTGCGGCCAACTCCCAATTGTGCTGACTTGAGCTCCATGCAGTGCGACCTAAACCCAATTTGAAATGCCTCAGTGCGGCAAGTGAGGTAATGGCAACAGGGGATATTTCAATGAGTGGCACAACGGATTGTCCACTAGCGGTGCTGATTCCTGACCCGAAGTAAGCCCGATTTGTTTTCGGGTCCCAATCAGGATTTAAGGCATTGCCAGTGCCGCGTTGCACCCAGAACATATACTGAGCGAGTTTTTTTACTGAGGCAACTGATGTTCCATACATGGCGCGGTTGGTTGTAGGATCTGCATGGAGGAAATTTTTGCAGCGCAGATCTTCCATGTTGTATGGTGCGGGGTTGCGTAAGTCTTCCGCCGTTTTTAGGATAAATTGAAAATTTGCAATGTTTGTACGTGAACCAATTCCCATTGTACTTAAAATCACTCGCTCACCATTTTTATCTTCAATGATAGGCATAGGTTTGCCAGGTTCACAGGGGTTGAGCGCCATTTCATTGAAGCGCTGGCCATTGTCATCAGCATTGGTCATTGTCCAGTATAGTTGGAATTTACCACCGTTGAAATCTTGTCCGATTTGATCACTCATTCGCAAAGCGATTTCGACGCTCGTTGCGTTGGGAACATCCTGCAATTCAGCAGGACTGACATCGAATCCGGCACCCGTATTAGGCGAGCGAAAACCTGGGATGAGTGAAGTGGTTCCATTAGCAGCAGAAAAAATTCTTGTCTCACCAGCAGATAGTGAAAAAGTCGAAGCGATCGATACCTGATGTTGCGCGGTCGGTAATTTACTCCAGCTGCCAGCAGCATTGTTTTTATAGACGCGGTATTCCAGGCTGTATGGGTAAACGAAAAATGCAATCCGCGGACAGTTGAGTTGCATCGAGTAGGGATTCCATACCACCAAAACAGGATTCAATCCTAAGAGATAGGTGCTTGTGTTTGGCACGGATCCGGCTTTTTTGTGAGCAAACATCATGATCATGGCGCGTGTGGTAATTGGTGTCCGATCATAACCCGTTGCATTCAGATTACCTGGAGACCAATAATGCGAAGACGTGAGATGACGGTTCTTATCCAGTCCGCCGCCGTCGGATAGTTGACTTTGTTGACGATAAAATTGTGAAAGCTTATACCAACTCGGGAAATTAATACCTGTGCTGTATTGTGGTTTCGGTAATGTTGAAGCTGTTTCGTCGCGTAGAGCTTTACTAGTAAGCTGAGGCGGTAATGTTTTTAGTTCCATTGCCAAATTAAAATCAGTTTTCAATCCACCTTTGCGCACATTTGTCAGCACCGATAATGAGTCAACCGTCATGCATGAAGATCCTTCGCCATCAGTTGTTGCTATCTGAGTGATTTCTGATGCTAGTTCTAGTGATTCAATAGATGCCAGTTTCAATGTTTTTTCTTCTGATAATTTTGTGATTCCTACGATGGGTAAGTTGGCAGTTAAGGGGGAGTTTCTGGCTACCACCTTTGCTGAGTCATCAGCGGCAGCTGAATCTTGCATGCCAATGTTAAATTTTTGGTTTTCTCCTTGAATCCACCATGCATGAGCACCACTGGGGTTTCGCAGGAGCCCAGCTAGGACCTGTGGGTTTCCTTGATTGTCTCCCGGACGCATGACGACCGATTTTGATGACATCTCTCCCGTTGCAGTCTTAATGTTGCTTAAATCCTCGGTGTTTTCAGAGGAAACCAGCCAGCGGCGAAATGATGATTCACGACCTTTGGAGTATGTGTTGGCGATAAGGCTTGATGCACCTTCTGGATTCAGCCACTCTGTATGTGCATTCCAAACACCCAGCCATGAGGGTGATGTCACGGCTGTGACTTTTTTTGACTTTGGATCAGTGTCCAATATTGACGAGCGAGCCGTGATTCTTTGATCTGGACCAGCCTCGCTTTGCAGATCTGATATGGCCATCATTAGCGCGAGACGTGCATTGCTTCTCGCAACAGACATTGCTGCCGAATGACCTGATTGTCTGATTACAACTGAAGACAATGAAAGAAATCCAATCGATATCATTACAATTAGAATCATCAGCGAAATGGTAATAATGAGAGTAAATCCATTATTAAAAGATGATTTTTTGTTGTTATTACGATTGTGTTTTTCTTTCATTGTATCGTATTTTGGAGGGAGAAGATGATTGCGATATTAGCTACTTTTTCGCTTCAGCATGGCTAAAAATCCTATCGCGCCAAATAGCGTTACAGATGGCTCAGGTAGTGTCGTGAAATGATCGAACGATGCTGGACCTAAATATCCAGGTTGCGTAACTCCTACAGCGTTTACATTGTTGAGTGCATCGGTCCTAAAACGCTCACTAGGGTTGTCATTAGTGAGATCAAAAACATATCTCTCGGGGGTTCCGTTGCCTGAACCTCCTGAGAGCAAAGAAATGATACCACTATCACCGCTTCCGTCGATAGTTTCGACAGTTTGGCAGCCATTATTTGCCTCCGCCGCCCATTCGGCGGAGTTTAATCTATCTGCCACAGTTCCGATGATCATTGTCATAACAGTATAAGTAGAACTATTGCTAGTTATTCATTCCGATACCGACAGCACTATTAAAATAAGCAAGGGTGAACGCATCTAATGATAGCGGTAATGAAGAAATGGTTTCATAATCTAGTTTGGCCAATAGAATTTTGCTAAATTGTTGTTTACGGGTTTTGGGTTGTGACAAATCGAGCAAATTTTCTCGTAGCGCCGCTCGGGAGTTGATACGAGATGATGCCTGCATCATTTGTAGTTGGTGTAACCGCCTGCCATGGATCATTAATCCCTAGGTCATCAGATTCTTCAATGGTATAAGTGACGTCGCCATTCGTCACCGCATCGGCGCGCTTGGTGAAGCTGAGTAGTCCAGCTGTGAGAGTTCCCGCGAAGCTATCCGACCCGGCTGGATTCAGATTGAGCGCGTATTCGACCAGGTTCGGGATGCCATCGTTGTCCGAGTCGCCATCGGCTCCGCCAGTCACGCTATTGGTAAGCGCCCACGAGGCGAAGTTGCCTCCAGAAGTCAGCTCAAGAATCCCGGTAGCTTCGTTGAAAGTCCAAGTCTTGCCCTCTCCGCCGTCTTTTGTCCACTTGTTGCCACCGGCATCCGTCCAGGGAGTGCCATCGGGATTGGTCACCTCGAATCCCGCACCGTAAGGACCCGCCAGAGAAGGCACGTTCTCCAGGGTCCACGTTCCGCTGGCCAAGGCTGCGGCCGCGGCGGTCTCAATCGCAAAGTCACCTTCGATTGTCACCGCCCCCGCTCCCGCGAGCTGGTTGGAAGTGCCGCTGCTCGCGCCCAGCACGAACAGCATCCGGCCGCTCGCAGCGAGGACTAGGGCTCCCTCGTCGACTTGGGTATTGCCGGTGAAGATATTGAGGCCGGATAGCTCTAGGGTACCGGTTCCCGATTTGACGATGCCGCTCTTCAAGCGGGGCAGGTAGAAGTTGACGGGCGCATTGTCCTGCAGCTTGGCGGAGACGATCAGGTCGGATGCCGCGCTGGTGGTCACGTCTGCGACGTCAATACTCAGCGGGGAGTTGAAGCCGTCGCCGTTATTGACGACGCCGCCTATAGTGATCGCACCCTCTGCCTGCCCGACGTCGGAAATGAGCGACGGGGCGGTGCCAGTGACCACGATCGAATTACGGACTACGTAGGCCTCGAAGACCCCTGAACCTTGGAACGGATTGAGAACCGAGATGCCGTTCGTGGCGCGCAACTCTCCGCCCTCAAGCTCCAGAGCCGCCATCCCGTTGAAGCCTTCGAAGGCTGGAGCTGCGGCCCCGTTGGTAACGAGCGCACCTGGCCCGATGCGCAGAGTCAGGTTTGAGTAGGCGGCCGAGCCGTAGGTATCGACGGCGCGGAGATCCGCGGAGCCCTCGCTGACATCAAGGCGGAACGTGCTCGTACCGACTGCCAGCGGGATCACCCACGCACCTCCACCGCTTTTCACCAGCTCGCCGCCGCCGGCCGGTCCGGGAGCGCGTGAGGTGACGGTGATGCCGGTCGGGATCACCAGCGCTCCATCGCCGCTGCCGATCGGCAGGCTGCGGTTGCCGAGGTTGGACTCGCCGGTGATGTTCAAGGTCCCGTTAGCTAGGGTGATCGGCCCTGTGCCGAGGGCGGCCGAGGAACTTGCGCTGACCGATCCACCGCCGGTGACAACCAGACCGCCGGTCCAAGTATTCAAACCGGAAATGGTCACCTCACCAGTGCCGCTATGCCTCAAAGACCCGCTTCCGGAGAGCAGGTTGGTGAAGGTCAATGGGGTCGAGGGACTGATCTCTAGTGCGCCCGAATTGTTGATGGCGAAGCCACCGGTAAAGCCCGTGAAATTCCCACTCAGCTTCATCGTCCCAGGTCCCGCGATACCGAAGGTGGAACTCCCTGTCAAGGTGCCGCTCAATGTCAGTTCGGACCCGGTAGCCAGCTCCACGGTGTTGTTGCCAGCAAGTATCACTGGGGCGGAGATTTCATGCAGGCCGTCGGCCACGGTGATCACGGAGTTGAGGCTGCCGTTGTCCAGCGTCAGGGAGTCGGCACCTGCCAAGGTGTAGTTCTCGAAGCCGCTGATACCAAGAAGCCCCAGGGTCACCGGGACATCGAGCGTAAGCGTGGCGGGCCCGGTGAGCGGTGGGCTGGCCAAAACGGCACGGACTTGCACCGCATTCGGCACGGCCGCGTCCCAGTTGGCGGAACTGCTCCAATTGCCATTGCCGTCGGTGATCCAGTTGACCGTCACCGGAGGAGGAAGAACGTCGTCAAAGGCCATCCCGGTAAGGCTCCAGTTTGGCGAGCTGGTGATGTTGATCACGATGTCACTGGACCCGCTGGAAATGTCGAAGACATGGTAGACCACTCCGTTGACGGTGTGGGTATGGCTGGTACTAACGGCTCCAGAACCGTCATTCACGCTCGGGGAATAGGTCGCGCCCGCACCGTCACCGGATGCCGTCATCAGGGTGAGCCGCATGGGGGTCGTGTGCGAGCGGCTGATGGTGAACCGCTTCGGCCCGGCCGAGTTGGCAAGCAGCGGTGCCGGAGTGAGCGCGTTGCCGTTGCCCGGGTCTTGCAAATTCCCAAAGTTGCCGTTGCCCGACCACATCCCGATGTTAGAGTCAGCGGTCGTCAGTGAGATCCCGCTCGGAAGGCTGGAGGCGTTGTTCGCATTCGCGACGCTGATGTCGAAATTGGTAAGATAAACTGAGGTCGCTGTGTTGAGACCGAACACCACGTAGCCACTTGTTCCGTATTGGTTGTCAGGGGCATATGATGCATTCGCAGCCGTTCTCCAATTTGCTTGAGTTGTAGTGTCTACTCCCAGAGAGGTTACTGTAGCATGTACCATGGGAGTCAGTAGAGTTAATGCTGTAAGCAGGTGTTTTTTGTTTTTCATAAGATTAGATTTTACGTTTGTGGGGTTCTCATTATAAGCTGTGAGTGCTTTTGTGCCATAGTCTTGATCCACTTCTGCATGTCTGAAATGCAAGCAGCAATTATGTGTGTTTTGAGCATGCTGAATGGTTTTTACAATATTAAGTAATGCGTGACAGATATGGTCTGGTGAATCAGTATCATATCGCAAACCCATTTTATGATTAGTAATGATATCCAAATCTTAGGTAAGTCAGTATACCAGGCTGTGCGTAGCATCGATCTTGATGATAGAGATTGGTTGAAAAGTATGCCAACATGTGCTCTGTTAGCTAAGTATCATATTTCTCATGTTGGTATAATGCACGCTCAGGCTCCATTTCATATCAGTCGCGTTGATCAATCAGGAACATTCATGATGGCCTGCCAGCAAGGCGGAGGCTTGGTGATGGTCGATGGTAAATGGGAAACACTCGGTGCTGGACAAGCCTGCTTGCTACCGCCGTTTGTGAAAAATTCTTTTCGCTGCATTGCCGGAAAAAGCTGGTCGTTCAGTTGGGTGCGCTACTTGGAAAGTCGCGAGCGAGCACCGATCATTTCCGCTAATACACCGGTGCTCGGTGACTATGAACACGCCATGCTCACGCACGCGATTCATGGTCTGCATGCCGAATGTTCACACGGAAATACCATCGCGATGACTGAGCAATGGTCACAACTGATCCACGGCTACGTTATGCAATTCGCTCAGCCTCATCACTACGATGAACGTCTCGTCGGCTTGTGGACCGCTGTGCAAAAAGACCTCTCACGGCAATGGACGCTGGGGGATTTTTCCAAAATTTCTTACGTCAGTGATGAGCACCTACGCCGTTTGTGCCAAAAACATCTGGGCCGTAGTCCGATGCAGCACTTGACATTTTTGCGCATGCAACAAGCGCGAAAGCTCCTGCGTGAGACTCAGGATAAAGTCGAAACCATCGCTCACGCCGTGGGCTACGAGAGCGCCTTTGCGTTCTCTAACACATTTACTAAATGGGTCGGTTGGCGGCCTTCGGAACATCGGCGATGATGGATCGCCCAATTACGGATGATCCTCGTCGCCAGCGGGGCGTTGAGTTTTTGGCGGAGTAGTGCTGAGTGGTACCTCAAAATGCTCCATGGGCGTTGGTTGTGAGGGATCATAGGTGAAGTGTTCGATGATGTGTTTTGCCAGCGGATGCTGTTGTTTTTGCAGCGAATGAAGCACACATTGAGCGAGTTGATAACTGCCGTAGTTGTTGTGATGAGTGCCATCTTGCTTGCCATCGGCGAAGGCAAAAAGTTTCGCGAGATTTTTTTCGCCAACTGCTTGGTAGAGTTTTTGGCTCAAGGTTTGGAGGTCGATCAATGTGACTCGTTGTTGTGCGGCGACGAAGCGCACTTGCTCGGGGAAATCGAACAAAGTGTTTTTCGTGATGCCTGACATGCGCTCCATCGAGGTGATGAGGATTAACTCAGCGCCGCGCTTTTTCACCTCCATGGCGATCTGCGTAAGGTGGCCACGGTAGGTCTCGCTGTTGCTGCTTTTCATGTCGTTGTGACCAAATTGGACCATCACAAAATCACCTGGCTTGAGCAGATGATAGACCTTCTCGAAACGTCGCGCACGCAGTGATGAGGCGACGGATTCGCCGGATTCTCCATGGTTTGCAACGGCGATGCTTTCTTGAAAAAAGCGCGTGATCATTTGTCCCCAACTATTGAATGGCTCTTTTGCTTGATCGCACGAAGTCGAGTCACCACAGAGATACAAGGTGGGGACTGTGGCTGGTTCGATCACGATGCTGCGCAGCACTGGATTGCTGCCGTTGATTTCTAGTGTGATGCGGTCATCCCAGGCCCAGGCTTCATCGATGGACTCACGTGGTTGCTTCAGCGAGACTTTGCTTACGCCATCAATCAGCGGCGTGCGGGTATTGACGATGAAGCTGTGGCTCACGAATTCACCCACTTCTGTGCTGATGTTTTCTAACATCAATCGCCGTAGCTCAGCCTTGATGGTGGTATTGGTGGTAGCCGTTTCCGAGCCGAGTGTGATGGTGACGCGGTGATTACCTGCGGGAACCTTGACGGAAAAAAAGCGGACGTTCTCTGCTCTGGCCTCAAAGCCAAAACCGTGCTCGGCTTGATATGCATCTTCGCTTTGGACTAACTGGAATCCCTCGGCGATGGGCGTGGTGAAGGCGAATTTTTTGATAGCATCATTGGCGAGAGAAAAACTCGGGATCAGTGTCGCGAGTATGGTCAGGAGGGAAATCAGTGAGCGGCGTGGAAACTTCTGCATGTCGTGATGATCGCAGAATTTTGCCATCTGGCTATACCCTTTCTGGGGTAAAGAATGAGTTTAACCAATCACTATTTGCTAGGCGATGCCTCAGGTATACTTAAGATCCTTCGAGTGACCCATCTCGAAGTCCCTGCTGAATTGTGCGGAGGTGTTGAGCTTGATCACACTCTTGAAAAATGGCCATGGGGAGTGAGGGTCGACATTACTCGCGGATTTTGCCAAGAGAACTTGGGAATTTTGAGGCCCAGACGTCTGTTCGCGCGTGCAATCTGCTCGAGCTTGGTGAGACCTGAGGCTTGAGTTAAAAAAATAGAACGTGATCAATCATGAATTACGATTTCCAGTTGAGAGCACCCTTTTTCAGCGCATAAACATAGGCGAGAGCAAGAATGCCAGCAAATCCAGCCATGCTCAAGAGGGGCACCGCGGAAACCTGAGCCATGTCGCGGAACTGCACCGCCCATGGATACATGAAGACAACTTCGATGTCGAAAATCACAAAAAGCATCGCCACGAGGTAGAATTTGACAGAAAAACGCGGTGCTCCATCGCCAATGGGGAGCATGCCGCACTCGTAGGCACTGTCTTTGATCGCGCTCGTGCGTGCGGATTTTCCAAAGACGACACTGAGAGAGAGAACCACCGCAGCAAATCCGATGGCGATGATCATTTGGAACAATACGGGTAGGTAGTCACTCAGCATGGCGGGCAGAGGATTGGCAAAAATCCGTGAGCGAGTCAAGCACAGAGCGGAAAAAGGCGTGAAAAATCAAATGACACAAATCGTTCAGTAAGGGGCAGTTACGTCGCTTGCGGAGTTGAAAGTAATGCATCGAGTGATCGATCTCTCGGTTTTTGTGCCCTTTGCGGTGTTTTTCATGTTTCGCAAGTGAATTAGGCATTTCCAAAGTGCGATTGCTAAGCTACAGAGACGCGGATGACTGCTGCGAAACATGGATTTGCAATGCCTGCCGAGTGGAGCCGACAAGAAGCGATTTGGCTGTCTTGGCCGGTGGCGGATGAACGCCATTGGGCGGGAAAAAAGCAGGATTTGATGGGCGAAAAATTTGCCGAGATCGCCGCCGCGATGTCGCACTTTCAACTAGTGCGCATCAATGCTCCCGTGCGCAATCACGAACACATCCGCAGTCTGTGCCTGCGCGGCAAGGTGAATGAACGGCACTTAGAGATCTATGATCATCCGAATAATGATGTGTGGTGTCGCGATCACGGGCCGATTTTTGTCAAGCATGGTGAGACCGGTGAGGTGGCAGTGACCGACTGGGGATTCAATGCTTGGGGTGGGAAATTTCCGCCCTGGGACCTCGATGATTCGATTCCGAAAAAAATCGCGCAGAGCCGAGAAATGCGGCGTTTTGATGGCGGCATGATTCTCGAAGGGGGAGCCATTGAGATCAATGCAGCGGGCCAACTCTTGACCACCGAGGCAGTGCTATTGAATCCAAATCGTAATCCGCAGATGGAGCGTGCAGAGATCGAACATCATCTGCGCGAAGGTCTCGGCGTGAAGGAAATCCTCTGGCTCAAGGGCGGCATCGTAGGTGATGACACCGATGGCCACATTGACGATCTGGTGCGTTTTGTTAGCGATGAAGCCATGCTTGTCTGCGTGGAAAAAGACAGCACATCCCCGAACCATCGGGTGCTGACAGAAAACTTCACTGATCTGAAAGGCTTTCGCAAAATCAGCGGCGGCAACTTTGATTTGCTCGAAATGCCGATGCCGCAGGCCTGCGAAGTGCCTGGTTGGCGTTTGCCGGTTTTGCCCGCATCGTATGTGAATTACGTATTAGTCAATCACGGCGTGATCGTGCCGCAATTCCGCCAAAAAGCCAATGACCAGAGAGCCTTGTCGATCATCCGCGAGATTTTCCCTGATCGTGAAGTCGTCGGCATCGACTGCCTCGACCTCGTCGAAGAAGGTGGCACCCTGCACTGCATAAGCCAACAACAGCCGGAGTAGGGGAGTCTGATCAGGAAGGGAGCGCAGGCATCTTGGCTTTGAGTTTTCCAATGCAAATTGAGAAGTTGTTTCATTGGCCAAAAAAAACAAAATTTGATCGGTAATTTTTATTTTGAGATTTTTGCGTTTTTTTGCGGCTGAAAAATGATGTTAATGCTTCTGGACTATGATCGTTCCCGAGCTTGTGAAAAATTTCACAATCTGCTTGAGATATTGGTGAAACCAGTGCACCTTGTGCCGCGCACCGCGCAATATTTCTATGGAAACTACCGATACCAACCAGACCTTTGCTGCCTATGACTCGAAGATCGAGGGCAATGTGATTATCACGAAGGTGGATGCCGCGATGAACTGGATGCGCAAAAACTCGATGTGGCCGATGCCTATGGGGCTAGCTTGCTGTGCGATCGAGATGATGGCTGCTGCGTGCAGTCGCTTCGACCTCAGCCGTTTTGGCATGGAGGTAATGCGCTTTTCGCCACGTCAAGCGGACGTGATGATTGTATCGGGCACGGTAACCTACAAGATGGCGCTCGCCGTTAAACGCGTTTGGGATCAAATGCCTGAGCCCAAGTGGTGCATCGCCATGGGTGCTTGCGCATCGAGCGGTGGCATGTATCGCAGCTACGCTGTGCTCCAAGGCATCGACCGCTTGATTCCCGTTGACGTTTACATTTCCGGTTGTCCACCGCGCCCAGAAGCCTTGATCGAAGGATTGCTGAAACTGCAGCGCAAGATCGAAGGCACCGACGCCGTCATGGAGCAGAAAAAAGAACTGCTCGAAGACTTGGCCTAAAATTTATTTTCATCCATTCTGCTAGAAACACCGCATCATGTCCGCTGAAGACCTCGACGTATTGAAAAAAGAGTTTGCTGCCGAAGTCATCGGCACCAAGAAATTTCGTGGCGAGCACACCATCACGGTGTCCTTGGCTGCGCTGTATGATGTTCTGGCGTATTGCAAAAATTCGTTAGGCTACAATTTCCTGCTCGATATATCCAGCCTCGATCACTTCGGTGACGATCCACGCTTTGAGATGGTGTATGAACTCGCTACTGTGGATGACAAAAAACACCTGCGTGTCAAAGCTCCTGTGGGCGAAGAGGAATCGGTGAAATCAGCCGTTGATCTCTGGCTCGCTGCCGATTGGCATGAGCGCGAAGCCTATGATATGATGGGTATTAACTTCACGGGGCACCCAAATATGAAGCGGATTCTGATGTGGGAAGGCTATCCTTTTTTCCCACTGCGCAAGGATTTCCCGTTGGCAGGTCGCCCCTCTGACATGCCTGATGTTGCCTTCACTGGCGTAGCTCCGCTCGAGGGTGGTCCGTTCGTGACCTCCTGCGGCACAGACGATGTCGTGCGCCGCGAGCCGCGTGCTCGTGATCAAAAGTAATCGATTTTCTTCGCTCTCCCCATGGTCCCTGCCGCACATTCGTTAGGACGTGCCCGCTGGACATGGTTGGCTCTCGCAGTTTTGGTGTTGGTGCAAAGCTATGTTGCATCGGCCGGAGGTTTCGCCGAGTGGCCTGAGATTTTTTTGTGTTTTGGTGTCTCGCGAGATGAATTTTTGTCAGGACGAGTTTGGCAATTGGTCACGCATTTTTTCCTACATGGCAATTGGTCACACTTGTTCACCAATGCTGTCATTTTGTTGATCTTGGCCGCGCGCATCGAGGACATTCTCGGGCGTAATATGCTCTTTCTTTCTTTGCTCTGTGGAACGGTTGGTGGGGGAGTGCTGCATTTGTTGCTGGTGCCCCCGGGCGGCTTGCTCGTTGGTGCCTCGGGTGCCTGCATGGCGATGCTACTGCTTTTCACCACGGTATCACCGCAATCGCGGGTGTTTTTTCTGCCTGTATCTGCGGGCAATCTTGGCCTCGGTGTATTGATCAGTTCGTTGTTATTGAGCCTGCTTAATCCCTTGCTAGGCTTGCCATTTTTAGCGCGCATGGGAGCGATGGCGCAGTCGTTCTATCCGGATCTTTTTCAGATTGGCCATGCGTGTCATTTCGGCGGATCTGTGGCTGGGATTTTGTTAGCTAGATGGCTAATGCGCCGTCGTGTTATTCTAGCAGATTTGCAAAGAGCTCGGATGAACCGAGAAAAGCATTGAGTTCCCTAGAACGTTTAAGCGAGTTCAAAAAGTAACGCAGTGGTATTGTCGCGCCCTGAATCCGCCACCGCCTCTTTTACCAAAGCCACAGCATTCAGTTCACCGTCAACCGTGCTGGCGCGCGCCATTTCCTCGATTTTGCGGTCCCACAGCCCATCGACCACGCCATCCGAGCAGATCAGAAAACGATCGCCTTTTTCCCATGCGATGCGTCCAATCTGCGGATCGATGTTTTTTTGGCCACCGCCCAATGCCTGATTCAGTGCGTGACGCTGTGGGTGATTGCGGGCCTCGCGTTCATTGATCTTTCCTTCACGAAATAGCCAGCCGACATAAGAATGATCGTGCGATACCTGCACCATCGGACCATTTTTCGGCAAATAGTAAATGCGACTATCGCCGATGTGGCCAAAATACACCCACTCTGGCATCACCCAGCACAGGCTCAGTGTGGCTCCCATGCCCGCGCATTCCTCATAGTAGCGACCCATTTCAGTCATCGCGCGGTGAATTTGCTCAAATAACTCACGCATCACATCCGGGAGTCCGGCATCGAACTTCTGCGCACTCAGACTATAGCTTTTCGGCAACAGTCGAGTGATTTTTTCCACCGCGATCTTGCTGGCAAATTCACCCGATTTCGCACCGCCCATGCCATCGCTCACAGCAAACACAAAATCACCCTGCAGCAGATTGCCATCGCCAATTTTTCCCAAATAGCGCAGCTCGCGCGCATCAAAGGTCAGCGCCAAAAAAGAATCCTCATTGTTTTTCCGAAAACGCCCTAGGTCCGATAGCGCAGACCAGCGCAAGGTTCCTTCAGGGCATGAGTTTTCGGCATTTTCTTCGAGCATCGCTGCCACAGACATAGAAAAAAACTTGCCTGCTGGCAAATTGAAAAAAATTCATAGATGCCGAAAAGTTGGCGCGGTTTTTGCTTACTGAAAAAATGTGAGGGGTGCATCCACAGATTTGTCTGGCAAGTCTCTGAGAAATGTACAACATCCGCGCGACCCGAATTAACCAACAATTACAACCATGCCCAAATTCAAACTGGAATATATCTGGCTGGACGGTTACACACCCGTTCCAAATCTGCGTAGTAAAACACAAATCAAGTCGTTCGACGAGTTCCCGACCTTGGAGCAACTCCCAAACTGGGGATTTGACGGTAGTTCCACCCAACAAGCTGAAGGCCGCAGCTCTGATTGCGTTCTCAAGCCCGTCGCCATTTATCCTGATTCCTCACGTCTCAATGGCGCGTTGGTGATGTGCGAGGTTATGATGCCCGATGGTGTAACTCCTCACCCGACCAACACCCGTGCCACCATCCTCGACGATTCAGGCACCTGGTTTGGCTTCGAGCAAGAGTATTTCCTCTATCAAAATGGTCGTCCCCTCGGTTTCCCGAAAGACGGCTATCCCGCTCCACAAGGCCCTTACTATTGCGGCGTAGGCTTCGGCAACGTCGGCGACATCGCTCGTCAAATCGTTGAAGAACATCTCGACCTATGCTTAGAAGCAGGCATCAACCACGAAGGTATCAATGCCGAGGTGGCCAAAGGTCAGTGGGAATTCCAAATCTTCGGCAAAGGCTCCAAGCGCGCGGCTGATGAGATCTGGGTGGCTCGCTACATCCTCAATCGCGTTTGCGAAACTTACGGTGTTGACGTCGAATACCATTGCAAACCACTCGGCGCTACCGACTGGAACGGTTCCGGCATGCACTGCAACTTCTCCACCGAATACATGCGTGAAACCGGCGGCAAAGAGTATTTCGAAAAACTCATGGCAGGCTTCGAGAAAAACGTCAACGAGCACATCGCTGTCTACGGACCAGACAACCACATGCGCCTCACCGGTTTGCATGAGACCCAGTCCATCGACAAGTTCTCCTACGGTGTCGCCGATCGCGGTGCGTCGGTTCGCGTGCCACACAGCTTCGTCAATAACGGCTACAAAGGTTACCTCGAAGACCGTCGTCCGAACAGCCAAGGCGATCCATACGCCATCGCCGGACGCGTTCTCAAGACGATCTCCGAAGTGGGCTAATCCCACAACGAGTCCTTCTTTACAAAACGGTCACCCCTCGCAGGGTGGCCGTTTTTTGTGGTAGAGGATTCCACTTTGCAGACCAATCGCACCCGCATTACGCTGATGATGCGGTCAGGGGGGAGTGAGAGTGGTATAGTTTTTGCCCGTGGCTCATTCTTCAGAGGTTTCCATAACGATGGCCGTGACGAGCTCGGTCAGTAACGATTTACAGCTCTCGCTAATGAGTCATTGAGCGCAGTTGTGAAGTAGCACCAAATGTAAGATATACCTTCCGAGGTGCTGAAGTCCGACGGCGTGCCGTAGCGCAGATTGCATAGATTTTTGTACAAGAAAAAAACACCGTGCCATGGTGGCGGCACGGTGTGGTTGATCTATCGAAAGATCTGATGAAATTACAGAGCGTCTACAATCAAAACCTTACGGTCTTTGTAGTAGCCACATGATGGGCAAGCGATGTGGGATGGAATTTTCGTTCCACATTCTGGGCAGGATTTCAACAGAGGTGCACGCCAGCGATTGGCGCCACGACGCATTTTTTGGCGGCTCTTGGATTGACGGCGTTTAGGTACGGCCATAGTAGTGTGTAGTTAGTGGTTGTCTTTAAGATCTGAGAGGGCATCGAGAGCCGACCAGCGGTTATCCGCCGGAGGCGGGGGAGGGGAACTTAGATCAGTATCTATGGTTTTGTCGAGAACTAAATACGGAGAATTTAATTTACATTCCATCGGCACGTCGCCCTCGTCACAGCGAGGATCGACGGGGATATCAAGGACGATTTCCTCGCGTAGGGCGTCTGCAATGTCGATGGGGGCTTCGGTTTCGAGCTCAAGGGAGATTGCCACGTTTTCCATGCGCACGGTCTGCACAAAGCGTTGGAGCGTCACCACGCAGGTGAACTCGAAGCTTGCCTGAATGTCACCGCGCAGAAGGAGTTCGGAGCCGAAGCGTTGGACCTCCAGTTCATAGTGCAGCGGGCTGACGGGCTTGGCATCGTCATGCGGCGGAAAGGCAAAGATCTCTGCGGGAAGATCGCCTTGCAACGAGACTCCGTCTTCGGGTAGTGTGGAGAGGTCAACAATAAGCGGCATGATGAGAATCGCGGGAAAATGTTAGGGGACTTGTGTTTTGATGAGGGCTTGAATCGTTGGATCGCCAATGTTTTCGGGGGTGACCAATGTGGCACCGGTATCGATCAGTGGAGTGACGGCTTCGCCTTTGAGCTTGGCGTATGCAGTTTTCACTCCTAGATAGCCCATGTTAACTGGGTCTTGGAGAACAGTGCCGTGCATTTCTCCTTTTTTCAGGGCATCAAGGAAGGATGCATCGCAATCAAAGCCGACGAATTTGACTTTGCCAGCGAGGGATTTCCCTTGGAGCGCTTGAAGCATACCGTAAGTCGTAGTTTGGTTCGGGCAATAGATGCCTTGCACGCTGAGGGCTTCATCAACCGTAAGGCTCTGTAGCAAGCTGGTGGCGGCATCCTGCGCTTGGCTGGCGGTGGCCCCGCCGTATTGGTTTACGCTCACGATCTGAATGCCGGGCGTTTTTTCGATTTCTTCGAGAAATCCTTCTTCGCGCTCCATCGTCGAGGCGCTACCTTGCATGTAGCGGAGCATCGTGACTCTGCCTTGTCCACTGAGGATTTCGACAAGTCGACGAGCGGCAATGCGACCACCCTCACGGTTGTCAGTGGCCACAAAGCTGGTGATGAATGAGGCGCTGTCGTTGAGGCCGGAATCGATGATGACGACTGGTTTGCCCTTTTCGGCAGTTTGTTTGGCTACATCGCGCAGTGCCGTGGCATCGAGAGGCGCGAGCACGATGGCATCATGAAGGGCGGATTGGTTGGTGACGAGGTCGATTTGTTGGGAACGGTCGTCTTCCTTTTGTGGTCCGATGAATGTGACTTCGATCTTGAGTTCGTCAGCAGCTTTTTTGGCCCCTGCTTCAACGGATTTCCAGTAAATGTGAGTGGTGCCTTTAGGGATTACTGCAATGCGTGTGGATGCGCTGCCTTCTTTGGGTTTGCAGGAGAAAAGTGCCGAAGAAGCGGCAATGGATGTGATGACGAGGAAGTGGCGGATTTTCATATGTTGTGTTGAGGGGCATTCTAGTTGAGATGCACGGCCATGAAAAGGAGAAAATCGAGCCAGCTGGGCTGTTTTTTATTCTTCAACCATAGGTGGCTCATCGAGTTCATCAAATGGCCATTTGCCTACCCGCCGAATGCATGGCCGGCTTGGCCTTTGATACCGAGGCCGCTGATCACGAAAAGTCTGCCTGCGTGTTCTTCATCGACGGATTTGTGAATGCCGGTGGTCACATAGAAATCACTGAGATCTTTTCCACCAAAAGCACAGGCTGTGGTTTCGAGGCAGGGCAGGGGAATGCGCGTGATTTCTTTTCCGCTTACCGGATCGAACTGACAGACGCAGGCACCATGGCAAAACGCGACCCACAGTTGGTCATTCTCATCGATCGTCATGCCATCCGGCGAGGAGTCGAGATGAGCGGTGGAAACTACCGAGCGCTCGTTGTGCAAGGTGCCTTCTTTGTAGTCGAACGCCAAAATTTCTCGGCGCGGTGTATCGATGTAATAGACCGTTTTGCCATCGCGACTCCAGCAGATGCCGTTCGAGTTCGTCACCGGACCGTAGGCTTTGGTGACGCTGAGATCGGGCGCGAGACGATAGAGATCAGCATCGCCCGTTTTCTTGACCAAGCTTATGGTTCCGGCGAAAAAGTATCCGTCTGGTGAGCACTTACCATCGTTGAAGCGATTGTTCGTTTTTTCTGGTTCGGGATCGGCGAGGGCAGTGACTTCTCCCGTAGTTTCATCCAGGAAAAAAAATCCATGGTCGCCAGCGCATACCAAGCCGCCTTGCGTCCGCGGCACCACGGTGCCCACGCGCTGTCCCACATTCCAAATCGTTTCCTCACCTGTGCTCGGTGTGAAGCGGATTACTTGGTGTTTTTCAATGTCGACGTAATACAGTGCGTCGTTCCACCAAATAGGGCCTTCACCCCATTGTGCCCGATAATTTCCGATAGGTGTAATGGTCATGGTATTGTGAAAAAAATGCATTCGCCGAGCTTGCTCACGCTCTCTTGTGGCGCAGGCGATCGATGATGACTGCGATCACAATGATCGCGCCGGTGATCACCTCGGTCCATGGGGTAGGGATGCCATTCATTACGCAACCATTGCGGATGGTTGTCATCAGCAGAGCTCCTACCAATGCACCCAGCACCGAGCCTTCTCCGCCTGAGAGACTCGCCCCGCCGATGACTACTGCCGCGATGATATCCAGCTCCATCCCCATCGCTGTCGTGGGATCGCCTTGCGAGGATTTTGCCATGTTCATGATCGCAGCTAGGCCCGCCATCGCCCCGCCGATGCTGTAAACGAAAATTTTAATCCTCGCCACCGGCAGCCCGCACAGAGTTGCCGTGAGTTCATTGGAGCCGACCGCATAAATGTGCCGACCAAAACGTGTGTAGCGCAGAATCAATGTGAAAAAAATCACCAAGCCGAGCATCAACCACACACCGTGAGGCAGGCCGCTGCCGCCCATCCATGCTTTCCATGTGGTGACCTCAGGCGGGAGATTGATCGGTGTGCCATTGGTAAATACTTTTGCGCTCCCACGGAAAATTTGCATCGTGCCTAACGTAACGATGAAGGGCATCAGCTTCATCCACACCGTCACCGAGCCATTGCAAAAGCCACAAAATGCCCCAAATGCGATCGTTCCGCAAAATACCAGCACCGGATCGACGTGCCGCGCCACCAGCCACGCCGCGATCACGCCACAGAGCGCCAAGATCGAGGCGACGGAAAGATCGATCCCGCCCGCTATGATGATCAAGGTCATGCCAATCGCCGCCGTTGCCACAATCACCGTTTGCGTGAGAATGTTCAGCGCCACATCGGCGGTGAAAAAACGCGGGTTGAGGGCGCCGAAGATCGCGTACACGACGATCAACGCTAGGAACGGACCGAAGAGACTAATGATGGACTTAACTTTTGTGGGATTCATAGGGAAGAAAAATGAGTGAGAGTATCTGATTTGCCCGTGGCGACGCGCATCACGTCCTCCGCAGTGATTTCATGAACTGGCATGGCTTCTGTGAGCACGCCGCGCGACATCACGGCGATGCGATCGCAGATGCCAAAAAGTTCTGGCAGATAGCTGGAGATCACGATCACAGAGCGCGGACGCACAGGGTCTGCCACGATTTCATCAATCGCTTCATACAGCCGCGCCTTTGCCGCAATGTCGATGCCGCGCGTCGGCTCATCCAGCAATAACACATCCACATCATGCTCCAGCAATCGTGCCAAAGCGGCCTTTTGTTGATTGCCTCCAGATAAAGCGCCGATGCGTTGCTGAGGACCTTGGCATTTGATGCCGAGCTTTTCGATCCAACGGGCACTGCGAGATTTCATCTCCGCAGGCGAGACATAGCCCAAACGTCCCAAACGATCTAACGAGGAAAGAGTGATGTTATCGGCAATCGATAAACCCAAAGCGAGGCCTTCTTCCTTGCGATTCTCGCTGAGCATGCCGATGCCCTGCTTCCAACGCGCTGCAGGGGAGTTGTTGCTGCTGATTACGTCAGAAATTTTCACCTCACCCGCTGCCACGGCGTCGAGCCCGAAGAGTGTGCGCAAAAACTCCGTGCGCCCCGAGCCGACAAGGCCTGCAATCCCGATCACTTCGCCCCGGTGAAGCGTTAGCGATGCATTTTGAGGTTTGGATTTTCCAGCGAGTTGATTGATTTCTAAAATCGGCTCACCACGCATCCGCTCACTGCGCGGATACAGATCATTCACATCCCGTCCCACCATCAAAGACACGATTTCCTCGGGACTCGTGCTCGCCACATCGCGTGTCGCAATCGCCGAACCATCGCGCAAAATCGTCAATCGCGATGCCAGACGTTTCACCTCCTCCAAAAAATGCGAGATATAAACAATCGAAATTCCCTGTGCCTTCAGCCGATCAATCAACAAAAACAAACGCTCAATGTCCTTTTGCGCCAGCGACGAAGTCGGCTCATCAAACACTAACAACTTACAACCCATCGCGAGCGAGCGACCAATCTCGATCAACTGCTGCGCCGATACCGATAAAGTACCCGCCAAACGATTCGGCTGGAGATCAGGATGATCAAAATGCGCGAGTGCCTCCATCGCACGATTACGCATCTCTTTGCGATTCACAAAAGGCCCCATCATCGGCTCCATTCCTAGCACAATGTTTTCCTCCACCGTCAGATGCGGTGCAATTGATAACTCCTGATAAATCATCCCCACACCTTGAGCCCGCGCGTGCAATGGATTGCGCGGTTGATAGGGGACACCATCCAAAAACATCACTCCCTCATCCGCACTGTGCGCCCCTGAGAGCACCTTCATCAAGGTGCTTTTACCAGCTCCATTTTCGCCCACCAAAGCATGCACCTCACCCGGTAATACCGCCAAATCCACATGCCCAAGCGCGATCGTCGGGCCAAACGTCTTGCGGATGCCTTGCATCGACAAACGGGCAGTAGCTGGCATTTTCTCTTGAATCATAGGGGAACAGAAATCAAGAGCATCTGCAACCTCCTGTAAAGCGAAATCTCCATGCGATCAGGCAAAATGATCCCACCTACGCCGCCGCTGCGCTCCCAAATCAAAAATCAAACGTCGATATTAAACATTTACCTTTCGTCAATTCTGCCCACCTCGCGCTCATCGATGAAATGCAGCACTTTTCTCGGTAAAAATTTTCTTCCTTTTTTTTCGCAATCTGCTAGATTTGAAACATCGGCCATTTCCATTGTCAGATCAATGATTCTGCCCCCAATCCCCCGAAACACCAGGACAGGTTTTGTTGAAAAAATCAACAAGCGACCAAGGGCGGCAGCGCTGACTTCGGGTCCAAAGTCTTAAAGTCGAAGGTCCAAAGTCGGGAGGCATTCCACCTTGAACTGCGGAAGACCTGCTGCCGCTTTCACAAAGGCAGCCCTGCTGCCGCCGGCCCGAATCCCCAATAATAAAGGGACTAATAAAGTGACAGACCCGAATGGCGCTAACTTAAGCATTGGTTCGGACCATTTTTGTGGACAAGCCGCATCACGACTAGGAGGAAGGTCGTACTTCACCCGCCAATCTTCTAGCCAACCAAGAACGTAACCAAATGCCTCGATTTCGCGAGGATTCAAATCACGAGAATGAGCAAGATCCTCTCTCAAGTCGAAATGTTTTTGTGTATTCTTGTTAGGTGAATGAGTAATCATCAGAACAGTGT
>Ga0209444_10000052_pt1 | contig 60184 bp, 50 predicted proteins | sample LauGreFaBDMM15DN_2_FD_188215 | JGI IMG/M metagenome (GOLD analysis project Ga0209444, IMG submission 188215) | Freshwater lake microbial communities from Lake Michigan, USA - Fa13.BD.MM15.DN (SPAdes) (version 2) | ecosystem: Environmental > Aquatic > Freshwater > Lake | place: Lake Michigan... | reverse complement strand
GGCAGCTTGCAGAGCACAAATCGGATCGACTTCGGTGACGACAACTTGCGCACCTTGGCCACGAAGGGCCTGGGCGCAGCCTTTGCCAACATCGCCGTAACCGCAGACGACTCCGACTTTTCCGGAGATCATGACGTCGGTGGCGCGCTTGATGCCATCGACCAAAGACTCGCGGCAACCGTAGAGGTTATCGAACTTCGATTTGGTGACGGAGTCATTGACGTTGATGGCAGGAACCAGCAAGGTGCCGGCTTTGGCCATTTGATAGAGTCGATGCACGCCAGTGGTCGTTTCCTCGGAAACACCTTTCCACTCTTTGACGATTTCGTGGAAGATGCCGGGTTGATCGGCGTGGATGGTTTTGAGCAGGTCTTTGATGACTTGTTCTTCATGGCTGCCGGAAGGAGTGGTGATCCAGTCGGAACCATTTTCGAGTTCGTAGCCTTTGTGGATGAGCAAGGTAGCATCGCCACCGTCATCGACGATCAGCTGAGGACCGAGGCCTTGTGGATTCACGAGAGCTTTCCATGTGCACCACCAATATTCTTCCAAGGTCTCGCCTTTCCATGCGTAGACAGGAATGCCGCGTGCAGCGATGGCAGCAGCAGCATGATCTTGTGTGGAGAAAATATTGCAGCTCACCCAGCGAACTTCCGCGCCGAGATCGACGAGAGTTTCGATGAGCACAGCGGTCTGGATCGTCATGTGCAGGGAGCCCATGATGCGGACGCCTTGCAATGGTTTTTCGTTGCCGTATTTTTCACGGGTGGCCATCAGGCCGGGCATTTCGTGCTCGGCGATGTCGATTTCTTTTCTTCCGAAGTCGGCCAAGCCGATGTCGCGTACTTTGTAGTCGGTCATATATTTTATTTTTGAGTGTTAAGTTTAGGTTAGATCGGTCGGATTTGAATGATTGGACTTATCCGTCTGATCATTTGATGGCTTTCTTCAGCGCCTCTACTTTATCTGTGCGCTCCCAGGTGAGGTCGCTGTCGGTTTTGCCAAAGTGACCGTAGTTTGTGGACTTAGAGTAGATCGGGCGGAGCAGGTCGAGTTGCTTGATGATGTCCGCAGGCTTGAAGGAGAAAACTTTCAGCACGGCGGCGAGGATCGCGGCATCTGAGTGATTGCCGGTACCGAAGGTATCGATGTGCACGCTGACGGGAAGCGGGTGACCAATGGCGTAGGCAAATTGGATTTCGCACTTATCGGCGAGGCCTGCGGCGACAACGTTTTTCGCAACCCAGCGGCCCATGTAGGCGGCGGAGCGGTCGACTTTCGATGGGTCCTTTCCGGAGAAAGCACCACCACCGTGACGGCCCATGCCACCGTAGGTATCAACGATGATTTTGCGACCAGTAAGACCACTGTCACCTTGTGGGCCGCCAATGACGAACTTGCCGGTGGGATTGATCAAATATTCTGTCTTCTTGGTCAGCATCTTCTTCGGCAACACACGCTTGATGAGCTCGATGCAGAATTTTTCGATTTCGGGATGCTCGACAGATGCAGCATGCTGGGTGGAGATCACGACATTGACGATACGAGTGGGCTTGCCGTTGACGTATTCCACGGAAACTTGGCTCTTGGCATCGGGGCGCAACCATTTGGCCACCTTGCCGGCTTTGCGAACTTTGGTCAACTCACGACCTAACAAGTGAGCATACATCACCGGAGCAGGCATCAGCTCTTTGGTCTCGTTCGATGCATAACCGAACATGATGCCTTGGTCGCCAGCCCCTTGCTCGGCGTGTTTTTTGCCCTTGGCTTTTTTGGCATCGACTCCTTGCGCGATGTCGGGTGATTGACCCGTGAGGTAGTTGTTGATGAACAAGGTGTCAGCATGGAAAATGTCATCATTGTTGGTGTAACCGATGCCGCGGACGGCGTCGCGTATGACTTTTTCATAGTCCACCTTGGCATTCGTGGTGATCTCACCGCCGACGACGACGATGTTTGATTTCACAAAGGTCTCACAGGCCACACGGCTGGTCTTGTCTTGCGCAAGGCAAGCATCGAGGATGGCATCAGAAATGGTATCTGCTACTTTGTCTGGATGACCTTCGCCCACCGACTCGGAGGAAAAAATGTATGTGCTCATAATTTTGTTATTTTCGTATCGTCAAATCGCGATGCGTTGATACAATCATAACGAAGATGAAACTGTCAACTCTGAAATGTCTGAAACTCTTGGCTGATCCGACGCGCTTGCGGATTTTGTTGCTGTTGCAAGTTCATCCCCTTTCTGTGGCGGAGTTGCAGGAGATTCTCGGTATGGGCCAGAGTCGCATCTCCACACAGCTCTCGTTGTTGAAACAAGAAGGTTTGGTTACCGATCAGCGTTCGGGCAAAAACAACATTTACCATTCCCAGTTGCCCGAGGAACTCGCGGCGATTGCTGAGCAAGCGGGCGACGAGCTCTCCGAGTGCTCCAAAGACCAAGCAGCGCTGCGGCATCTCACACGCAAGCGCAAGGACAAAGCGCGGGCGTATTTCGATGAGCTAGCGGGGAAATTCGGCAAAAATTATGTCCCGGGGCGATCGTGGAAAGCTCTCGCCGAGGCCTTGCTCAAGGTGATGAACTACAACGTCGTCGCCGACCTCGGTGCTGGCGAAGGAACCCTCTCGCAACTCCTTGCTCAACGCGCCAAGCAAGTCATCGCCGTAGATATTTCGCCGAAAATGGTCGAGTTTGGACAAGCACTAGCTGTGCAGCACGATCTGCCGAATCTTGAATTCCGCCTCGGTGAAATCGAAGCCGTGCCGATAGCTGATGGCACTGTCGATCTTGCGATTTTAAGCCAAGCGCTGCACCACGCCGAGGAGCCGCTCAAGGCCCTGAGCGAAGCGAAGCGGATCTTGAAAAAAGGTGGGCGCTTGCTGATCCTCGATCTCGCCAAACATTCCTTTACCAAAGCGCACGAACTTTACTCCGATCGCTGGCTCGGCTTTCCCGAAGGAGAGCTGGCAGAAATGATCGAGAGTGTAGGATTTCAAAACGTCGAGACCGCCATCGTTGATCGCGAGACCAAGCCGCCGAAATTGCAGACGCTGGTGGCGACGGCAGAGAAGCGTTAGACGATCTAAATAGGTGAAACGCCCGTTTGCCGAGACAGGCAAGATGCTCGTCCTTCTTCCATTTGCTCGGCGATGTTTTTTCTCATCGATCACCGTGTGGCCCGTGATCATAGTGGTCGTATTTCCCATTACGGTGGAAAGAGTCTGATGAAAGTAGGCTGAAGGGCGCTCTGGGTGCGTTGCCGCGAGTACTCTACCCTTGTAGATCCGGAAAAAATCATGCCGATGAAAAATGAGCGGACCAGTTGCCAGCACAACGTTTTTACGGTTTCGGCGTGCATGTGACGGCGTTGTAATAGCGATTTTTTGCAATTCCATCAAACATCTTGATCTTGCCTCTTGCATAATCCGGATTTTTTGCGCAGAAACAATGCACGCGCTAGCACTTTATGAAGCCTCACGAAATTTACAAAGCCGTTGACCCTGCATTGATCACTCAAATGCTGGATTGGTTCCGTTCCAACGATAAAAATGTGTACAAGCACACCCTCGCGACTCTGGCTAATGCCCGGAAGCTGCGTACTGTGTTCGTCGCGAAGAAATCCATGGCCGAGCAATACAAGTGGATCATGCAGACTCTGCAACTCCGCGCCTCTGACACCCTCGGCGAGCACTTGTTGCAAGCCTGGTTCATGGCTGGCCACCAGGCGATGCTTGGCATCTTCTGCGATGCGCTCGGCATCTTGCACGATGGCAAAGGTTCGATCCACGGCGATCTGCCCAAAGTTCTCGACGATACTCGCCTCGACGCCGGTGTGGAGAAACTGCTGGCCGACAATGAGCCGAAAATCGTCGCGCTCTATCTTCACGTTTTCAACATGCAACAAGAAGGCGGCTGGGAAAACCTCTCGCAACGTCTTGCCTCGAACGAAAAATTGGTATTGGCGTAAGCAGAAGCCGATTGGTCTCCGATCGATTAACAAAAAAGCCACCCGCGTGGGTGGCTTTTTTTATTCCAGCGAATCACTGCAACTTCGATTCCAATTCTGGATTGGGCGGGGAGCCGTATTCGAGTGCTTTGGCGTAGGTCTCACGCGCCAATTTGATTTCACCCTTGCGTTGATGTAGCAGCGCGAGGTTGTGATAGACATCGGCGTTTTCAGGGTTTAGCTCGATGGCTTTTTCATAGCTAAGCTGGGCCTCGGCGAATTGATTGGCGCGAAACAGCGTGTTGCCGAGCAAAGTGTAGCTGCGGTAGTCTTTAGAATCAATCTCGAGGGCGCGGCGCACGGATTGTTCTGCCTCAGGCATATCGCCGGATTTGTAGAGTGCTAAGCCGAGCAAGCGGTGCGAGTTCGAGCGGGTCTCGTCATTTTCCACGGCATTGCGCAAGGTCAGAGCGGCAGCAGAATAGTCTTCGAGGCGCAATTGCACGATGCCGAGCTTGGTCATGGTAGGAATGTGTCCAGGGTGCACATCTTCGAGGATGAATTCGAGCACTTCACGGGAGGCGCTGAGTCGATTGGCTCCAAAGGCCCGCACCGCCGACTTGGTGAAATTTTCGATCTGCTCGCGCATCTCGTAGTTTGCTGCCTGCACGCTGTCCTTGCTGCCGGCGTAGGGCGAGAAAATTTCGCCATCGATGCGTTGTGCATCGACGATTTTTTGTTCCTCGGGGGTGAGCGAAATTTTCTCATCGGTGAGCAAAGCGATCGCTTCATCGTAGTTCGCATCACCGGTGCTTTTGTTCTTGGCGGCATCGAGTAAGACCTGAGCTTTTTTCTTGCGCAGTTCTTGTTGGCGGAGTTGGCGTTTGATGATTTCGCGCAGGGCTTCCGCCTCTTGCCTGTTGACGGTGTTTTCGCCCTGTCCGAGAGATTTTTCGTTGCTGAGAAGTTCTTTCTCCAAATCATTCATGCGCTGGTCTTGCGCGGATTTTTCTTTTTGCAGTGAGAGGATTTTTGACTTGGTGATGGCGAGGTCGCGCAGGGCTTCGAGCAAGCTGTCATTGTTCTCGTTGGCGTTTTGATTGAGTAGTTCGACGCGTTCTTTCGATTCACGGAGTTCCTTGGCGAGCCCCATGTTTTGCTCGATGAGTTGTTGCACACGCCCGCTTTCGCTCAGCTTGAGCAGGGCGGCCATGTGATCGCGTTCGCGGAGGAGATCATCGCGCTCGGTGCGTAATTCTTGGAAGGCGTCTTTGCTTTCTTGCAATTCCTTTTGCAGTGATGAAATACGATTATTGGCAGTGGCGATCTGGCTATCCTTTTGCTTGATGGTAGCTTCGAGGGCCTGAAGTTGCTTGAGCTGCGCGCCGGTGACTTGATTCGATTTTTCGCGTTCCAGTTTCATGTCGCGCTGAAGATCGGCGAGCTGTTGGCGTGCCGCTTGAAAGTCGGCGGTGAGCGTGTTCATTTTCGCCTGAGACTTGAGGGCCTCTTCACGACTTTGGGAAAGCGCCATGCCCATGGCTTGACGCTCTTGTTCTAATGAGCGAATGCGCAGATTGAGGCTGTCCATTTCCGTTTGCACGGGAGCGGTAGATAACTTCGCGCGCAGCGCTTCAAGATCAGCTGTGGTTTGGCGTAAGCGAGCGTTGAGATCGTCGCGCTGCTTGGCGAGATCACTAGCGCGTGCGGCCTCGCGTGAGCTTTCGTTGGCGGGCGAGGCGAGGGCGGTGCGAAGGCGCTTGACTTCGTTTTCGAGCTCGGTGACGCGGGCGTTTTCGATTTCGAGGTTTGGCGCTTTCGGATTAAATGGCATCCGTGAAAGGTTGCGGGTATCGCCGCCACTTTCGATAATTTCGGCAACGGCAATGTCGTCTTTTTTTTGCTGTGCTTGGGCGAGTGGTAGGACTTTGTTGATTTGACCTTTAGTGACACCGAGTCGATCACCGACCATTTCTTTTTTCCACTTCGGGTGAAATCGGTGGATGGTTTCAAAAAATTTCTCAGCGCTGCGAAGTTTTTCCAAGGCCTCTGCATGGCGACCTTGTTTACTAAGGGTTTCAGCCTCGCGGGTGAATAACCACGCTTGGTAATAAACATCGGAGGGGTCGAAGTTAGGCTGAGCAGGGGCGGCTGGTTGTTGAGCCCAAGCATGGTGAGGGAACAAGCTTCCCGAGAAAGCAAGAGTCATCGTCATCCAACCAATGATCCGAAAGTTGCGCATGGCGGGAGAATAGCGTGGATTTTGCGGGAGGGAAGCAAAGATTTTCATGGAGCGGAAGTCGGTGGGGCAGGACAGAAAAGTTATTATCAGAGCTTGAGATCCGCAGTCCATGGGGGGGCTGCACCCAGAATGCGGCATGTTCGGGTAAATGACTTGATTTGGTAGCAATCGACTGCTAGCCTGCTTCGTGAGCGATAATACAGAAAATTGCGGATGTTTTGCCGCACGAATCGATAAAAAGCAAATCGAGGATGGGAGTGAGTTTGCGCCCAAGTTTGACGAGAACGGACTCATCGCGGCGATGGCCCTTGATGCCCACACACGTGAGCCACTCATGCTGGCGTGGATGAATCGCGAGTCACTGCGCATGACCTTGGAAAAAGGCGAAGCGGTCTATTGGTCGCGCTCGCGCAAGGAAATTTGGCATAAAGGAGCAACCTCGGGGCAAATCCAGAAAATTATCGAAATGCGCACTGATTGTGATCAGGATGCTTTAGTTTTACTTGTCGAGCAAGCAGGTGGCGGTGCTTGTCATACGGGACGGAACTCGTGTTTTTATCGCGCAGTGACTCCCGGAGCACCCGCAGCCTTGCATTTTTTACAGGGAAATCGCTGAATTTTCAAAAAAAAGTGCACCAAGTGAAATTCGCAGTTGCCATCTTGTGAAAAAAACTCTAGCTTGCGCGCCCCTTTCCCGGGTCAATCTGAAACCGGACATGCAACGACTCAACCATATCTCCTACACTAGACCATGAACATTATCGAAAAAATTGAAACTGAGCAGCTGAAATCGGACGTAGCCGACTTCAACGTAGGAGACACCGTCAAAGTGCATTGCCGCGTTGTGGAAGGTGGCAAAGAGCGTGTGCAGATCTTCGCTGGCATCGTCATCGGCCGCAAGGGCCACGGCTTGAACTCCTCGTTCACTGTTCGCAAAATTTCCTACGGCGAGGGTGTAGAGCGTATTTTCCCGGTCCACACACCACGTATCTCTAAAATCGAAGTTTCCCATCGTGGCAAAGTTCGTCGCGCCAAGCTCAACTACCTGCGTCAACGCGTTGGTAAGCGTGCTACCTTGGTAAAATCCGCTAATGCGTAATCTCGTCCGCGGTTAACGCTACTCTTCATGAAAAAGACACGGTCACGGCCGTGTCTTTTTTGTGGATCTGAGCATTCAACTTGCGAATCCACCCTTTCCTGTTTACGTTCAGGCCGTGCGCGTTCATTATCTCATCGCCGTCATTTTATGCGTGATCACCATTTCCGTCGTTTGGTGGAATGGGGTAAAACGCAAAGATTTTTTGACGCCGCCTCCTGATCAGCGCCTCGTCGAGGTGCATCATTCCACGGCCATAGATCTGGAAGCTACTGATGGGATTGCCCAAGATTTGCCTGCTAAAGCCATCTTGGTCAAACCGACAAAATTGACGCTGCCTGATTCTGCACAGGAGTCGAATCCGCAGGTAAAAGAGGATGAACTGTTAGTAATCGGAGATTTGACGGTATCGCCCGGTCTTGATTGCTACGCCGATCTGGCCGAAAAAGGTTCGGATTTTCTCGTAGCGATGGCCACAGAATTGGAAACCAAAGGCGAACTGCAACGCGCCTTGTTAGCCTGGGAGCGGGTGCTTGATGTCGTCAAGCCTGTGCCTGAGCAGTATGAACTTGCCTCGAAAGCTATTTTGCGACTCTCACCACAATTGCCGCTATGGAATGTCGATCCCTCGACAGTGTTCGTCGTCCGGCTTCAGGTAGGCTGTGATGGTGAGACTGCTGAGCTTCTAGAGCCTGTTTTGATTGAATTATGCACTCTACTTAACACGGGCACCTCAGGCATTGTCGAGATCAAACCTAAGGTCAACAGTGGCCCACGCCCCTCCGAAGATGCGCCCAAATTACGCATCGCTCTTTGGTTCAGCGGTCGCGATGAAAAATCGACGCAATCGAAAACCGTCACGATCCCCTCCGATCACACCGATCCCACAGTTCTGCGCAATCTAGTATTGACCAGCGCCTATAAATTGATCCGCGAAGATGTGAGTTCCCACACGGAATTCCAGGCCCCAATTGCACACCAAGAACCCCAAGATCCGCTACCACTTTTCCAGTCATCTGTCTCCCGTCTGCTATGGCAAGAGTTTGCGCGTCGATTGAATACCCCTGCGCCGTAAAAAAAATCTAAGATTTCCAACTTCTGTAACGTAACTCTTCTAGTTCCTTCTCTCTTTTATGCGCTTTGTGGCCTACATTTTCCCGATATTTTGTTCGATTCTGTTCGCTGCTGAATCTGATCTAGCAAAGCATGAGCCTGCGCCTGAAAATGCGGTAGCTGTTCAGCCTGAGGAAAAAGCTGAAGAAAAACCCGCAGCCAGGCCGGAGGCTTCGGTGCAAAAGCTTGCCGATGGCACCATGCAGATTGGTGATATTATCTTTGATCCCAAGACCCGACAAGTCCGAGTGCCTTGCACTGTGAACATGAATGAGGGCTTGCTGGAATTTGCCGTTGTTCACGAAAATGGTAAAATTCACGAATCCCTTTTGATCACCAAAGCCAGTGCACTTCACATCAACATCGCCATGAAGCTACTTCGTTACGTCGCATCGGAGGAGCTCTATGCGATCGAAAAAGAACGTGGAGTTTTGTCCGATCAATTTCCCGAAGTGGAAGAAAAAGTCCGCAAGGCAGCACGCGTCAGTTTATCCATTGAGTGGCAGCATGAGGGCAACGCCAAAAAGGTGCCGATCTCTGATTGGATCATGCACACGCGCACGACCAAGCCGATGTCGACAGAGCCTTGGGTCTATGGCGGCTCGATGATGTATGAAGGTCATTTCGTTGCCGAACAAAATGGCGACATCGCTGCGATTTTTGTCAGCCGTGGCTCCTTATTTCTTTACCCCGGTAAAGACAATAGCAATGATGAAATGTGGCTGGCTAATACCAAGCGCATTCCTCCTCAAGGCACCTCGGTTTTTTTCCTGATCGAACCCTCAAAACTCTAATTCCATTTATCTACCCATTCTAACTACTATGAAAGCAGTAATTTGTCTGATCGCATCCGCCACTGTCGCATTCGCTGACGTCTCGCCCTACGTTTCCTTGCAAGAGGAAATGAAGCAAGCCATCGCTCGTGGCAATGCATGGCTGGCCTCGCAGCAAAAACCAGAAGGCCACTGGGATGATCCAGCGCTCCCCGCGTTCTCCGCTTTGGCCCTGACGGCCGCCGTTCGCGATCCGAATCTCAAGCCAGGCGAGCGCCCCGCTCATCTCAAAAAAGGCTTTGATTGGTTGCTCGCAAATCAAAAAGAAGACGGTGGCATCTACAACCGTGGACTCACTGTTTACAACACCGCTACAGCCATAACCGCGCTGGTATCAGCGGGCGATGAGGCCTACGAGCCCGCCATTGTTAAAGCACGCAAGCACTTGATCAACAATCAGTGGGACACTGATGAGAAAGGCAAAGTCGATGGTCCAAACGATGGCGGCATCGGCTACGGTTCGAAAAATGACCGCTCCGATATGTCCAACACTTATCTCGCGATCGAGGCCTTGGCCTTGTCGAAAAAAGTCATCGAGGATGGCAAGCACGGTGATCAGCCTGACCTCGATTGGGGCGCCGCCGTTTCTTTCTTGAGTCGTTGCCAGAACTTGGAGGAAACCAACTCCAGCGAGTGGGCCTCGGATGACGAAAAGAACAAAGGTGGCTTTGTGTATGGACCTAACGAAAGCAAAGCGGAGACGGAAAAACTTCCTAACGGCAAAACGCCACTTCGCTCGTATGGATCGATTTCCTATGCTGGCCTGCTTTCCCTCGTCTATGCCGAAGTCTCTGCTGACGATCAACGCGTTGTGGCTGTCAAGGAATGGCTCGGCAAAAATTACACACTAACAGAAAATCCCGGCATGGGTGAGCAGGGGCTCTACTACTACTTCAATACGATGTCCAAAGCGCTTGCAGCATCGGGCATCGATCAATTGCCGCTTGCAGATGGAGGCAGCGCTGACTGGCGCCGAGATCTTTGTGCAACGCTTTTGAGCAAGCAACGCGAAAATGGCTCGTGGGTCAATGACAACGGTCGCTGGATGGAATCCAACGCCGTTCTTACAACAGCTTACACCTTGATCGCGCTGGAGCAAATCTACTATTCAATTCCCCAACGCTGATTTTTTTCTAGAGGGTCATTCTAGAGGGGCGGTCCTGAATGGCTCGAGAATCAGATCATTTCACTGAAAATTTAGACGCAAAACCGGCTTTTATACGATTTGTGTCTGTGAAAATAATTACCCTGACCGATTTTCCGAGCACCAGTTTTGCCACGGCTAAATGGTCTTTTGTCAGCACGCATTCGATGCATCAAAAGAGAAATCCAGACCCACTGACTCAATGGCTATGCCGTCATGTTGCAGTTGTTTCTTTGCTCTGATTTTATCCAATGCCGCCTGCGACACTTTCAGCTTCTGCCGAGCTCGCAAACGCATTAAAATCAACTTCTTCCACCAAGTTCATCAACACCTCAAAAAGCAACTGAATCAGCAAATCCACGAGCGGCTCGAATGGAGAAAATTTCGACTCTTGGCCATCGATACCAGCAGCGTACACTTACGAAACAAACTGCCAATACGTCCCCATCGCCAAGATCCTAGAGCCGTCAAACGAAGGTCCAAAGCTTGCCCTTACTCACCAATCACCGCAGCATCTTCAAGCCTATCCCTCACCAAAAACACTACACTCAAAATGCTCAATTTCGTGCCATTCAGGATTTACTGAGCCTAGAGATGCTTGACCCTAGAGATGCTAGTCGAAATGCCCGAAAAGCTGCGCCACAATTTTCTAGCAACTCAGGCCCGTGGCTTTGCGAATGCGATCAAGCACGTTGCTGGCCGTGGCTCGAGCTTTTTCGGCACCTTTGGTTAGAACTTCGTTGACGTAACCAGGATCGGCAAGAATTTCTTCGCGACGTTGGCGCATCGGAGCGAAGTAATTCCAGTAGGCTTCCCAGAGCTGTTGTTTGAAGTGACCGTAGCCGAGGCCGCCAGATTGGAAACTTTCGACCATGGATTGATACTCGAACTCACTGGCGAAAAGTTTGAACAACGCGAGTATGGTGGAATTTTCGGTTGGTTTCGGGTCTTCGACCGCTGTCGAATCCGAGATGATTTTCATGAATGTTTTGCGCAGCGGTTTTTCTTCTCCAAACAATGGGATGGTATTGTTGTAAGATTTGCTCATTTTTTGGCCATCGAGCCCTGGGACAATTGCGGATTCTTCTTTAATCAAAACATCGGGGATGGTGAGCACTGTTTCGCCGAGAGCTTCGTTGATTTTCACGGCGAGATCGCGAGTGACTTCCAGGTGTTGTTTTTGGTCTTTCCCGACGGGCACAAGGTTCGAGTCGTAGAGTAGGATGTCAGCTGCCATCAAAACGGGGTAGGCGAAAAGGGCGTGATTGGAGGCGATTCCTTTGGCCACTTTGTCTTTATAAGAATGACATTTTTCAAGAAGACTCATCGGACATACCGTGGACAGAATCCAAGCGAGCTCATTGACCTCGGGCACATCGCTTTGGCGAAAAAATACGGCCTTGGCGGGGTCGAGACCACAGGCTAGGAAATCGATGGCGAGTTCATGTGTGTTGGCGCGCAGGGCCGGGCCATCATGTAGCGAAGACATCGCGTGGTAGTTGGCGATGAAATAATAGGCGTCGCCTTGTGATTGTAGGAGAATGGCTGGCTCCATGGCACCGAAGTAGTTGCCGATGTGAAGTTTGCCGGATGGTTGGAGTCCCGTGAGAATGCGCATGGGCGTAGCATGGTGGGAGCGAAGAAAATAATCAAGAATTCGATGCGGAAAATGCATGGTAGTGGAACTTGCCACGATTTCTGTAAAATCAAGTGTTGCTACTGCGTATTTATCCGCATACAATACGCTCATGAACACAACGTTAGCATTTATCGGAGGTTTAGGTGGTCCAGAAATCGCAGTAATTTTTGTGGTGATTCTTTTGCTTTTTGGAGCGAAGAAAATCCCTGAGCTTGCACGTGGACTTGGCAAGAGCATGGGCGAATTTAAAAAAGCCCGTGAGGAGTTTGAGCGCGAGATTGTGAAAGCTGAGGATGATGTGAAAATCCGTGAGGCTTCTGGTAAAGAACCTCGCGATAGTTGAAACCTATGTCATTTTCTTCACTTCTCAAGTTTACTCCGTTCGCGCTTTCTCTCAAAGGCGGAATGCTTTCTTTGTTTGTTGCGCTATTATTTGGCTCCTGCGAAAAGAAAGGCACTGATGTTTCTTCCTCCGGCATGCAGACCGTAGAGGAATCGCAAAAAACAGATACTGCCACTGCATCGGTTGCGAAGACGGTGGCTGTCACGGAACCTATTGCGGTGGAGAATCCTCCAGCAGTCGTAGTTGCTGGAGCAGGTCTGCGCTTCCTCGCTTACAATGTGGAGAATTGGTTGGTGATGGAAGAGCGTTATGATTTTGATACGCGTCTTTCCGAGAAAAATGCGAGCAAGCCTGAGAAGGAAAAAGCAGCTGTGGTCGAGATCGTAAAATCAGCTCAACCGGATGTGCTGGGTGTTTGCGAAATTGGCACGAAAGAAGATTTGGCCGAAATACAAGCGCGCTTGAAGGCGGTGGGATTGGATTTGCCTCATTCGCATTTTTCCGGTGGCATTGATCGAACCCGTCATCTCGGCTTACTCTCGCGTCATCCCATTTCCTCAACGGCCGTTCCTACGAATTTGAATTATCGTATCAATGGCAAGGAATATGGCATGCAACGCGGCATTCTTGATGCAACCGTGAAGACTCCGGATGGCCGTGAGTGGAGATTCCTTGGAGTGCATTTTAAGTCGAAACGAGAAGTCGAAGATGGCGATCAAAATTTGATGCGCATCAATGAAGCACAATTGCTGCGCAAACACCTCGACAGCATTCTGAGTGCTAACCCGCAGGCGCGCTTGATTGCATACGGTGACTTCAATGATACCCGTCGCACCAGTCCGTTGCGTATTGTGCAAGGACCTTACAATAGCCCTCGCGGTATGAGCCCGATCGGCGCTCACGATGCGCGAGATGAGTATTGGACACATTTTTGGGCGCGTGAAGATGTCTACTCGCGCTTCGACTACATCCACTTTAGCCAGGCGCTCAAGAAGGATGTGATCTTCCAAGAGTGTGGGATTCTCGATCCGAAAAACTGGGATGTTGCGTCGGACCACCGCGCCGTGCTCGGTGTTTTCCGCTAGATTTTTTCCCGTCTCGATCAACTTTGTGAAAACTGTTCAACTTAAGTATTTGTCGTATCACCCCAACATCTGGGGACGCATGATTGGTGATGTATCTGCTTCTTGTGAAGCAGGTGATTTGGTGAAGGTCCTCGATAAAAAGGGCGAACCCTTTGGCATGGGATTCTGGAATCCTCGTGCGAAAATTCCGCTGCGCATTGGCGTACATGGTGACGTGGAGCCTGATGAAGCTTTTTTTCACGCTGCGATTGCTCTTGCTGCGGAGCTGCGCCGTGGGATACTGAAGCTCGATGATTGTACCGAAACCTATCGTGCGATTCACGGTGATGCCGATCAATTGCCTGGATTGGTGGTAGATAAATTTGCCGATGTGTTGTCCATCGAGGCATCATCATTGGCAGTGTGGCAACGTCTTTCCGCGTGGATTCCGTTGATGCATGATGCCTTTGGGACCAAGCGTGCGCGCATCCAAGTAGATCCTGAGTTGGCGCGTGTGGAGTCGATTCCTTTCGGCAATCATCCGCTTTCTGAATCGATCAAGCCGCTCAAAGTGCGCGAGCATGGAGTGCCGTTTGAAATCAATTTTGCGGAGTCGCACAAGACAGGATTTTTCTGCGACCAACGTGAGAACCGTCGAAGATTCGCTGCATTTTGCAAGGATCGTGAGGTGCTCGATCTCTGCTGCTACACGGGTGGATTTTCGGTGAATGCTGCTTTAGCTGGGGCGAAAGAAGTGATCGCTGTTGATCTCGATGAACGTGCTGTCGAAATGGCTAAACGCAATGCAAACATCAATCAGGCAAGGGTGAAATTCACTCATGCCGATGCCTTCACGTGGGTGCGAACAATGATTGAAAATGGTCGTCAGTGGGATGTTGTTCTCGCCGATCCGCCGAAGTTTATTCACGGCAAAGATGAAGATCGTCTCGGTTGGAACAAATACTGTGATCTCAATGCCTTAGTGCTTAAACTCGTGAAGCCTGGTGGAATTTTTGTGACCTGCTCGTGCTCGGGCATGTTGAGCCCAGAAGACTTCGAACGCATCATCATTTCGGCGGCCCACCGACAAAATCGACGCCTACAAATTCTCGACCGCACAGGAGCTGGCAGTGATCACCCCGTGCTATCGAACTATCCAGAATCCCAGTATCTCAAAGTGATCTGGGCGCGGGTGCTTTAAAGACAATGATTTTTCATTACCTATGCCATACTGCGGCGCCCTATGAGAGCTTCCTCAAGAAATCAATGCTTTGTTTGATGCTCGCCAGAGCATCGGGTGATTGATCTTGCTCAACGTGGCAATGCTCGACGCCTGCTTTTTGAGCTGCAGCGAGTATAGGAGCCATCGCGATAATGCCATCACCGATTTCTTGAAACGCATCGTCTGGGAGACCCGCGTATGTGGGAATTGGAATGTCTTTTTTCAGATCTTTTAGGTGGAGTTGGGAGACCCGACCGTTCAGCTTATTCACGAGCTCCACGGGATCGATTCCAGCGGCTTTGACCCAGAAAACGTCGAGCTCGAACTTCATGTCGGCAGAGAATTCTTTGACAAACACATCGAATCCTGAGATGCCGTTTTCTTTCGGCTCGAACTCGAAATTGTGGTTATGATACGATAGCTGAATGCCTGCGGATTTTGCTAAAGCTGCAGACTTGTTGGCATGTGCGGCGACTTTTTTGTAATCGTCGAGAGTTTTGCGATTGCTATCAGCGAGGTAGGGGATGACTAGATGCTTGAGTCCAATTTCTTTGGCCTTGTCGAGAATTTTGGAGAAATCAGAATAGGAGTCATCCTTGGGATTTACCACGCTGTCCCACTCGAAGTGAGAAGAATTCAGTGCTAGCCCGGAATCGCGCACGGCCTTGACCATGGCATCGCAGTTCGGGAAGCCATACATCTCGACTTGTTTGTATCCTGCGGCGGCTACGGTTTTGATCGTGGTATTGACGTCTTTGGCGATCTCATTGCGGAGGGTATAAAGTTGGATGCCCAGGTCGGAAAGGTAAGGGGGTTTGGCCGATTGAGCAAACAGCGGGCGAGCTGCGCTGATTGCTGCTGCGGTCAGGAGGGAATTGCGGAGAAAGTTACGGCGTTGCATGTGTTCAAGCTAGCGCAGATTCCCAAAACGCCAAGAAAGAAGTGGGGTATAAAAATTTCACAAAAAAATCAGATTTTAGAGACAATGGGGCGGCTTTGTGGCATTCTTTCTTTAGATGGCTACGATCATTGCAGACAATTGGCAAACTTGGTTCGATGAAAACGGACCTCGCTTGCTGCTTTTTGCTCGTGGCTGGAGTGTTTCACGGGAGGGCGCTGAGGATTTGGTGCAGGAAACGATGGTGAGGATGTGGCATTACCAAGCCGAGCGCGGTGGTGAGCCTCCCGATTTAGCTTTGGCATTTTCAACATTGCGTTTTGCTGGGATGAATCAAAGGCGCACCGATACGCGTCGCAAAAAACGCGAGGAGTCGATCATTTACCTCAATGATTTTGAGGACGTGTGGCTTGACCCAACTTTGGAGGACGATGAGGAGGCCGTCATGTTGCGCGAGGCTGTGCAGCGACTCGCCCCCAAATTGCGCGATGTAATCGTCATGAAAATCTGGGGCGGCTTGACATTTCAGGAGATCGCCCAAACGCTCGCCATCCCAGCGAACACTTGCGCATCCCGCTATCGTTATGCACTGGAACAGCTTTCTCAAGAACTACAAACCGTGAAGGAGGGTCGCCATGAAATCGCCTAAAGAAATGGAAAAATCGCTGCATGCCTTGATGCCTGCAGCTTTGAGTGAGTGTTGTCATCAGCGCATTTCGCAAAAAATCCGCGCCCTGGCTCTAGCAGATGTGGCTAATCTAGGCGCTGAATCCGCGACACAGCAATCGCTCGCCGCTGTGACATTGCCTCCAGTTTCTCAAGCGTTGGTGAGCCGCATGCCATGGCACACTGCGCTTAGCTCGCAGCAAGAAATTTCTGCACCCCAAAAAAAATCGCAAATCCGTTGGCCTGCTGCCGCCGCCATCGCGATCGGCTCGGTTCTCGCATATGTCTCCACGCTGTCTCCTGCTACACCCGAGATGGCAAAAATTCCGTCCGATCTGAATTCGGACGATCTTTCTGTGGTTAGCTCCGTGGATACGGCTCCGGTATTTCTTGATCGCGTTCAACTTACTGATGCGCTCGCTGATGAAGGCACGCTCACGTCTGCTGATGGCTCGATGCTCCAACAGTGGAAACGTCGTGTGCAAACGCGCGAACGTTACCGCGATGCTAATACCGGCTACCTAATCACCATTTCTGAATCTCGCGACGAGAAAGTCTTGGTGCCCAAAACCAGTTTCTGATGTTTTTTATGTCTCGCCGTTTTTCCGGTCTCTTACTTTCGGTGTTGATGCACACATTGTGCGCATTCTCCGCTGCCATGGCCCAAGAAATGCCGTCCGATTCGGTGAATCCCGTCGCCACCTTGACCAGCAAACCTGCCGTTCTCTTATCTCCGGGCAAGGATCTTCCTTGGCTCGGCTTGCAAGTTACGCGCGCCGATGATGCGATCCGTGCGCAACTTCCCAAGCTGCCGAAAGGCGTCGGGTTTCTCGTGGCGAGTATCGATGCCCAAGGCCCTGCGCGCGCTGCTGGAGTGCAGCCCTACGATGTGCTGTGGATGTGGAACGATCAAGTTCTCATCAATGAGGCACAGTTGGAAGTTTTGCTCTCGCTCAAGCAAATCCACGACACCGTAGAACTCCGCTTTTTCCGCGCGGGTGAAGAAAAAAACTGCAAAATTACGCTGGGGCGCCATCCCAAGCCAGCACTCATTACGGCCGGCCCAACGATCGAAAGCTTGAAAAATCCTACCGCGATTCCACGTTTGGAACCCACGCGTCCGCTCGACGTCAATAGCCGCATGGCTCGCCTCGAAGATGGCAATGCCGTGCTCGAAATGGAATTGCGCAGCGAAGGCACTTGGTTGACCATCACTGATGATGCAGGTGAAATTGTTTTCGACGAATTCTTAAGCGACGGCTCGCGCAAAAAACTCCCTGCCGTCTGGCATGATCGTGTCGACACGTTGCAGAAAAGTATGCAACGCGGCTGCGCCCATCGCGATGATCGCGGACGTTCAGGTCAGCGTAAATCAGAGTCCTCCTCTTCTAACGAAAAGAACGACGCGGCTCCGATTTTGCCAATGACACCCGTCTCGTCGCCAGAGTAGTTGATCCAATTTTTTTGTCACAAGATGACAATATTTCCAAGGTTTCAAGATAAAGGGTATGACTTAAATCCAATTTTGAAATCTTGAAAATCCTATTCACATCGGCTGCCCCTACGATAGACATCCTTAATTGATCAGCTCGCATGAAAAAACTCCGCGATACTCTCAATGCCTCTGCGTTTCGTACCTGCCTTCTTAGCTAAGTCCCTCTTTGGTGCCCTAGTATCTCCTCAGAATCGCACACTTTTTCCGTCATCCGAAAAACTTTCCCACAGAGTTGCCTTGCGTTTTTCATGAAAACGACTCAGTGTCGCCGCATATGCATCCAGATGTGGCTAAATTGGTAGAAGCGGGGCGAGTTAACGCTGCGGTGGGACAAAGACTTTCTCAGGTGGCACCCGGCTGCTACTTGCTCAGTAAATCATGGGGCGCAGGAAAAGTCGTATCCTGGAGCCTGCGCGATAAGATCGTAATCGTCGATTTTGCCGACAAACACGGCCAAGAAATGGACCTGCAATTTGTCCTCCAAAAGACGGAACCTCTGCAGCCTGATGATTTCCGCGCGAAAAAACTCGAACAGGTCGAGGAACTGCGCCATCTCGCCAAATCTGATCCCGTCGGGCTCGCTGCTCACGTGTTACAAAGTCACGGTAATAGCATGACGCTTGATGCCTTTGAAAAAGAAATCAACGGCCCCGTCATCCCACAAGCAGAATATAAAAAATGGTGGGACAATGCAAAAAAAATCATGGCCGCTAGCAAGCGAGTCGTCGTCCCACCTCGCCGCACTGAGATGATTGTGCTCCGCAGTGGCGAGATGACACCCGCTCAGGCGCTCGTTGCTGACTTCGAGGTAGCCCGTGATCCCAAGGTCAAAACGAAAGCCCTAGAAGCATTGGCAACGGAAGTACACCTCCTAGCCGATGATTCAGATACCCTCCATCGACTCTATACTGATATCGATGCCGAGGTCAAACGCGGCACCCGCCTCAATCTTGGCCACGTTCTCGAGCTCATGCTCATTCGAGACCAAATGGCTAAATCCGCTAATGTTCCTGTCCCTGCCGATACGAGCAAACTTACCGATGTCATTAAGTCAGAATATAGTCGCGTCTCCGAAGCCATCTCCTCGATGAGCGCCGTGCGCCAACGTGAAATTTACGATTCCTTCCCGATTGCCTTTGGTCACTTCTGGGTCGAGAAACTCATGGGCGTGGTTGAAAAAGCCGGAGCTCGTGGACTTGGTGAAATCGCGAAAATTTTCGAAGCTCGTGGAGAAATCGGCGCCTTAGAAGATTACCTCCGCCGCGCCATCACTCGCCGCTCTCTTGGTCACGATGCCCTCATCTGGGTCTGTCGTGAACGCGAGGCCAGTGGCTCCAATGTCTTCAGTGCCGATGTCGGTGCCGCGATTCTCAATCAGCTGGAGTCCGACTTCATCGCTGATGGCCCACGCAAATCGCAACGCTTGCAATCCCTTCTCAATGAAGACAAAAACCTGCTCTCTGACCTCGTTACCCTGATGGATGTCAATGAAGCGCGGAATTTCGGCCGCCGCCTCATGGAGTGCCCCGTTTTCAATGAGCTCGACAAAAAATCGCTCATGGCCCGGATCATCAAAGCCAAGCCTGAGACCGAGACGCTGGTCAGCGGTGAGGACAAAAACAAAGAAGAAGAACTGCTTGTTTCTTGGGCAAGCCTCGAAGCACGGCGCGCCGAACTTAAGGAGTTGGTCTCCGTTCGCATCCCGCAAAACCGCGAAGATGTCAAAATCGCCCGCTCCTACGGCGACTTGCGTGAGAACTTTGAGTATAAGTCCGCCAAGGACATGGAAAAATACCTTAATAGTCGCCGCAGTGATCTCGAAAAAGACGTAGCCCGCGCTCGCGGTACTGATTTTAAAGGCGTCGATTGTGTCACTGTGAATATCGGCACTGTCATCACCCTCAGCAATGCCGCCGGAGCCAGCTATTCGCTCTCTGTGTTAGGCGCCTGGGATAGCGACCCCGACAAACGTTGGGTCTCTTACCTCTCCGAAGCCGGCGCTGGTCTGCTCGGCAAAAAAGTTGGCGATCAAGTTCAACTTCGTGATCACGACACGGAGCAACAAAAAGATTGGAAAATTAACAGCATCGAGCCTTTTAATCCGTAAAACAAGGAGAAGGGAACAACATCCGTTCTTTCATCTGGTCATTCCATGATTTCCATCATGGGCATTCGATATACTAACGACTTCCTTGTCTCCCACATGTGGCGCTTCATGGTAGCTCCTTACACATCGTGCGCTCGCGGATTTGATTGCAAAAAAAAACCGCTGAGCAGTGGGTGTTTTTCAAGGCGATAGCCTGGCGCTCGCTCAGCGGCGTCGGAGCTGCAAAGTGTCACCAACAAAAGAACCGCTATTAAGCGGTGCTTTTTTTTGTTTGAAATACATCTGGCTTGACCTTAGGAGCATACAGGCAATAGTGTCTTGGCTATGAATCGTCTGAGAAAAACTATCGTATTGCTCTTGATTATGATGACGAGCTGGGGTCAGGGGCAAGATGCAGTATTGCAGAAATCGTTAGAAAATGTGTATGTATTTTGGCGTAATGCGATGATCAAGAAAGACTTTCCGGCGTGGCAAAAAGTCACAGCGGCGCATCGTCAGCAAACAGTGAAGAATCGCTTGAACTCGGAGCGTCGCGTTTTTCCTAAAGCGATTTTTGAGGTGCCTACGAGTCCTCCAGCATTGAAGGGCTTACAAGCGGTTCAGGTGAAACGCAATGGTCGCACAGCGAAGTGCATTTACTATGGGAAAATTGATTTTGGTGTAGGCGGTGATCCTACGGATAATTTGTTAGTAGTTGATTTTGTGCAGGAAGCATCGGGCTGGAAGTATGATGTAGCGGAGTTTGTGAGTTTGGGCGCTCTGCCTGATGTGCGTGCGGAGTTGGCGAAAGGCGATCTGAGTTTTATTGAAAAAACCAAGGACTTTTCCCCTGTGGGAGTGGTGCCACCAGTGCCAATGGCGATTCCGATTGCGAAGTACATTGCCAAAGTCTATGTGTTTTGCCCCGGTCGTGCGGTTGATGTTACGGTGAATAAAATCAGCGAGCATTCATTTGGCAATGCAAAGGACGCGCAGTTGATCATGGGCGGGGTGCGTGATGGTGCCAATGAGGTGAGTTATTCCGTCAAGGTAGTGCCGGGCGGGAAAGGCAATGAGGCATTGGCCATCCGAGTGTATGTTTTTTCTCAAGTGGATGGGGTGAAGCCGATTAAGGCCTTTGAATATCAAGTGCTTGAAGGTGGTGTGGTGCAAGCGGGTGGTAAGAAAACCTTCACCTTCGACGCAGCGATGGTGAATCAGTTGATGGGGAAATGAAACCTAGGCTTGTTTTGGCGTCGGGCTCACCGCGGCGCAAGAAGTTATTAGAGGAGCTGGGGTGGGACTTTGAAGTGGTAGTTTCTCCCGCAGACGAGTTGCATGATGAGGCCGTGGACTACCGCGTGTTGTGTCAGCAAAATGCAGCGATCAAGGCTCGAGCGGTAGCGCAAAATTACCCAGACTCGATTGTGATTGGCGCGGATACGCTGGTATGTTTGGATGGCATACCTTTGGGTAAACCACGGGATGAGGAGGAAGCGCGTGCGATGTTGCGCTCTTTGAGTGGGCGGGTAAATTATGTCTGCACAGGTGTCTGCTTGTGCGGACCGAGAGGGCGTGAGCAAGTATTTCATGAGGTCAGCGAGGTGGAGTTCCGCAAGCTAAGCGAGGAGGATATCATCGAGTATATGGACTTAGTTCATACTTTGGATAAAGCAGGTGCCTATGCGGCACAGGAGCATGGTGAGCGGATCATTGTGGCTGTGCGCGGAGATTTTTCTAATGTGGTAGGCTTGCCTGTGGCGCGATTGCAGCAAGAACTGGAAAGTTTTCATTTTTGAGGATTGCGGGATTCGTTATTTCCCGCTAGTGCTATTGGTGTGCACAACAGTCGCTTTCAGATTGAAGAAATGGTATCGCAGGATGCCAATGGCGCGACTTTCTTGGCGACAGATTTGGAGAGCGGTCGTAACGTATTGTTGCAGCGATTTTTTCCCTTTGGCGCTGGTTCTGGCGGATTGGAAGGTGAGGAGCGGAACTCCTACCAGCAGGGGGTGGAGCTAATCAAACAGCTGGAGCATCCAGCCTTGCGGCGCGTCCTTGATGGTGGCTGTGATCCGGTAGATGGCATTCCTTATTTGATCTCGGAGGCAAGAGTTGATGTTTCCTTAGCCGAATATTTCTCGACTGGCCAATTGAGTGTGAATCAAGGTAGATATATGGTCGAACAGGCCTTAGCGCTCGTTTTACAAATTGAGTCAGTATTTGGCGTTGGCGCAGATTGGCTGGTGTTTGCCGCTGATGATATCGAGGTGGGTGGCGAGGGAGAAACCTTTCGCTTTAGCGTCGATCCGATGAAATGGTTAGGTCTCAAAAATGGCCCCGGCGTTGTCAAAGAATTGGCAGCTACCGCTGAAAATGCGTTGGGTTGGGCTGGACGCATTGTGGCTGGTAGCACGATGGGAACACTCCAGGGCTGGGTGCGCGCGGGGAAAGCGGAATCGATGACAGTGGCTCAGGCATGGGATGTTTTGCATGGTGCTGCTCCTCCTTCGAAAATACTTAGCACAGCTGAAGTAGTGAGCAATCCTACCGCTACCGCACATATCAAGTTAGGGCAAGCTGCGCCCGTTCCTTTTCAGCCACCTCTGGCCTCGGCGAAGTCCAGTAATAAAGGGCTTTTTTTATTGTTAGGAACTTTTTTGATTGTGGCAGCACTCGCAACGGCAGGAGTAATGTTGTGGCAGCAAAAGCAGCAAGCAGAGGTAGCTATTGCGAAGTCGAATACGGCTACGAAGTCAAGCAAGACCAGAGGGACAAAGGCTCAGGCTGCGCAGGCTAAGCCTAAGGCTCAGGTTGCTCAGCAAGAGAGAGCTGAGACCAGTGAAGGAGATCGGAGCGCAGCTATTACGCAGCGTGCATTGGAACTCCAGGGCGAGGTGGAGCAAGCAATTAAGGCAGCCCCTTCATCCACACCTAGGGTGCCGATCCGTGAAGAGGGTTATCAAGCGCATGAGACGACGGCACTGCGCGAGCAAATTGGCAGGACAGTAATGGTAATGGGGAAGGTGCAGCGGATCAGAACGAGTGGCACAGGTAAATCGGTATATGTAGAATTTGAAGGCGATTCTGACGCTAGCATCAGTGGGAGGTATTTGAAAAAACTCGGGAAGGCGGATATGGAGGTGAAAAATTTTGAGTCTTTGATCGGCAAGCAAGTCCACATCAAGGGTATGGTGCTGGAGGAGTTTGGTAGTCGGCGGTTATTGATTGATTTGGAAGATCGTTCTCAGATCACTGAGCCATAAAAATTTCGTCATTTGTCGAATTGGATGCTGGTTTGAATTGCGCACTTAGCATTCCTGTGCATGGTGTCCGTATGCATATTGAGGTCATCACCACGGGTACGGAACTGTTGTTAGGAACAACGCAAAACACGCATGCGGCATGGTTTGGGCAAGAGTTGTTTCGCTTGGGCTTGCGTGTGGCGCGTTTGACGACGGTGCCCGATGGCGATGCGATCGAGCAGGCCTTGGATGAGGCGATTCGTCGCAGCGATGTCGTGATTGTAACGGGTGGCTTAGGACCAACGAGTGATGATCTTACCCGTGAGGCTACGGCAAAAGTGTTAGGCCTTGAATTGATCGAGGATGAGGCAGCAATGCGCTCGGTGGAGGTATTTTTTGCAACGCGCAAAAAAGTCATGGCGGAGACCAATCGCAAGCAGGCGCAGGCTCCTGTTGGTGCCGATGTTTTGCCTAACGGAAATGGAACGGCTCCAGGTGTTTATGTGCCACCTCGATTGAATAAGGTGCGAGCGTGTGCGGTATTTTTGTTGCCGGGTCCGCCGCGTGAATTGTATCCGATGTATTGGAATGAAGTGGAGCCACGGCTGAGGGCGCTTGCTGGTGTATCAGCGGATCGGGGCATGACTGAGATGAAGTTTACGGGAGTTGGTGAGAGCGATTTCCATCAAGCGATCGATGGAGCGCTCGCGGCAATAACAGGTCTAGAGTATGGATATTGCGCCCGAATTTCAGAGGTAGATTTACGTTTGATCGGCGCGCTCGAGGCCAGAGAGATGGGACGGACCGTTGCTATGTCTGCATTTTCCACTCATCTCATTAGCGATGATGGCACGAGTTTGGAAGCTGCCGTTGTAAGACTGCTGCAGCGAAACAATGTTACCTTAGCGCTAGCTGAGAGCTGCACCGGTGGGCTGATCTCCTCGCGTGTGACAGATGTCCCGGGCTCAAGTGAGGTTTTTACTCATGGATTCGTCACTTATGCAAACCGTGCGAAAGTTAAAATGTTAGGCGTATCTGAAGCCGCGTTAGCAGAACATGGAGCGGTGAGTGAGGCCGTAGCACGGGAGATGGCAGAGGGAGCTTTGCGTGTTGCGGACACCGATCTCGCGGCTGCGGTAACGGGCATTGCCGGACCCAGTGGTGGCACGGAGGAAAAGCCTGTCGGCACAGCTTGGTTGGCGCTTGCGCGAAAAGGTCATCCGACCTTAGTCGAAAAGGCCTTCCATTTGCGCGACCGGAATGGTTTCAAAAAAGCTGTAAGCCAAGCGGTGCTCGATATGATCCGCCGCTCATTACAGGACTAATTCAGTCTAGTAGAAAAAAGAAAAACCGGTAAGGTGATGAGCCCTGCGGCTTTTTCAATGATCTAAGGGAGATTATCGTTCGCGACGTAACAATCCGCTACAGGCAAGCAATGCAAGCATGCATGAGCAGGGGCCATTGGCGATCGCGTTGAAAACCATATTATCATACGTAAAGGCCCGATCAAACGGGGTGGATGTTGGTGCATGTCTCTGCAAGAATATTTCTGCCCTGCATACAAAGTTTTAGGTCACGTTGGCGGCGCGAAGAGCGATGGGGACGATCTGATGATTTCCTATTCTAGGTCGGCGAGATCGAAGGCGAAAATTTGCCAGTATTCGATGCTATTTTTTGCCTGCGAGGAAGTTGCTGTTTGCGACAATGCCGAAGCTGTTTTCTTCACCGCCCCCGAGCTTGGCATACTACGGGTGTTTGGTGAGATTACGCTGAGCTGAGGCCAAGATTCTGAAATCGTAGGCTTAACATGGCAGGGCACAGGCCGAAATTTCATTAACGCAATTTAAAAATTGGCATTAATTGCGCTGATTATTGATCGAATTCCGTATCGAAAAATTTCTCCGCAGACTCTCCAGCATAGCGTTTTCCCTCGTAGAACAATACAAACTTGCCTCCCGTTTTTTTTGCGATTTCGTTCAAATCATAAGCAGGTGTGCCTGGGAGTTCGAAGGCGATGGTGTCGATAGGGATGGCAGTGGGATTCAGTTTTTCTAGCTCATCGAACACAATATTGCTATCGCGAGCCTCGCCATCGGAGAGGAGATAGACAATATCGGGTGCTGGAGTCATGGAAAAAGCAATTTTTAGCGGTGAATACCAGCCGGTGTTACCCTGCGCGGGGGTGGCATTGATTTTGCTGATGCAATCGGCTTTGACGGCATCAGTCGCAGGATACCAATCGACCATCGGCACCTCGCCGAGTCCATTCCAGCCATTATCCGCTTGATTTGGTCCGGGCGTAGCGTTTGTCCAAGCATTGTGGGAGAAGTAAACAACGTTGAAGCTCATCTTGTCTGTCAGCGCATTGATTGAGTTGATCAGTTCCTTTTTGAGCATCTGGATGCGAGTGCCGCCGGTGCAATCTGATTCCATCGAAAGAGAAAAATCGACGATGTATGCGACTCGTTTACCGGTTCGCTTGGTGCCGAAAAATGAAGAGCCGCCGCCGCCATCACCATCGCCATCACCGGCGCCGAAGCCCGCATTGAAGTCATCATCGAGCCCGAACGGACGAGTGGGATCGACCTCTTCGGGCACGGGCACGGCGATCTCTGATGGGGTGCTGGAGGCGATCACGCGGGCCATCCCGGAGCTGGAGTTGGCCGGTTTGGGCTTCAGGCCACGAGCCATGTCTTGAGGTCTTTCGGGTGCCTCCTCTTTGACTACCGGTGATTGATAGGTTACGATAACTGGAACTTCTGTGAAGTTGGGAATAATCGCAATGAGGGCAAGTATCGCACAAATGATGGCGATCAGCACTGCCGAAACAATGATTGACTGAATCGTGTCCTTTTTCTTTTGGGAATCAAGATATAATTTCACTTGTTCTTTGCGGGCGTCGAGCTTGGACGGGGCGCGCGTGAGTTGGATAGCTTGTTTCATGCAAATGAATTGGTGTTGGTTGAGATTATACGCGGCATGATGCTGTGGCGAGGTAAAATTTTCGGCAGCTACTTTTTACTTGATGACTGTAATGGAATGATTAGGGGGCCTTTAGTAGAGGAAATGTGTTGGTGAGTTAGCTACGTTGTCGGACGCAGCCCACGAGGCTGAGAATCGGCAGGATGAGCAGACCTTTTAACGAACCATTGCCACGTCGATAGCCTGCGGAAGGGCGAGAAGGCTTATTTGCATTGAGGGTTGCTGATGGAGTATTTCTTTGTTGATCATTGAGCTAAGGTAGAGATTTTCTGGGCAGATGGCAATCGAGAAGCGGCACACAATGGGTATGTTTGATGGTGTCTGAAAAAAATACATCGCCAAAATGCGATGTGTCTTGGCAAAAGTGGGCAAAATCTGACAGGTGGGTTCGAAAAATCATCGAAAATTGCATCAATCTGACGCAGCAAAACCTTGACGCATTGTCAATTTCTTGGCAGTTTGCGCGTCCGCCGTTTTTTCTGACGTGAGTAAACGGCCGATTTACCGACACGAATACCACCACTATGGCCGCTAAAATTTATACCAACAAAGACGCCTCACTCGCACCGTTGAAAAAGAAAACCCTCGCCGTGATCGGCTTTGGTTCACAAGGACATGCCCACGCATTAAACCTGAAAGACAGTGGCCTGAAGGTCATCATTGGTCTCTACAAAAAATCCAAATCATGGGAAGTTGCTAAGAAGCTCGGCTTCGAAGTTATGGAGACCGCTGATGCGGTGAAAGCTGCTGACGTGATTTTCGTCGCAACTCCTGACACCGTAGTTCCTTCCGTCTATGAGAAGGACATTGTGAAAAACCTCAAAAAGGGCAAGACCTTGTTGTTCTCACACGGCTTTGCAGTTCATTTCAAAACCATCACACCACCGAAAGAAATCGACGTGATCATGGTGGCACCCAAAGGCCCTGGCCATACGGTGCGCTCGCAGTTCGTCAATGGCAAAGGTGTTCCCGGCTTGATCGCTGTGCACAACGATGCTTCTGGCAAAGCCAAAGATACCGCTCTTGCTTGGGCTCGCGGCGTAGGTTGCACCCGTGCCGGTGTCTTTGAAACCAACTTCCGTGAAGAAACCGTGACGGACCTCTTCGGTGAGCAGTGCGTTCTCTGCGGTGGTGCTTCCGCTCTGGTGAAAGCTGGATTCGAAGTGCTCGTTGAAGCCGGATATCAGCCAGAAATGGCATACTTCGAGTGCTTGCATGAGCTGAAGTTGATCGTTGACTTGATGAACGAGCAAGGCATCGCTGGCATGCGCTTCTCAGTTTCTGAGACAGCCGAATACGGCGACGTGACCGTTGGTCCAAAAATCATCGACAAATCGGTGAAAGAGCGCATGCGCAAGCAGCTCAAGGCCATCGAAGACGGCAAGTTTGCCAAAGAGTGGACCAAAGAGTTCGCCGGTGGTAACAAAAACTTCAACGCCATCCGCAAAGCCGAGGCCGCCCATCCGATTGAAAAAGTTGGTGAGCGTCTCCGCGGTCAAATGAGCTGGATCAAGAGCAAGAAAATCGCCAAAGGCGCTGCTCAAGCAAGCTTCATCGCTGACTCCAAGTAATCTTTACTCAGAGTTTTCACAAAAAGCCGATCTTCGCAAGAAGATCGGCTTTTTTGTGGTGAGGCAGGTGTAATAATCGTGAAATCATCAGCAACAGCTTCGTTTCCTTTGTTGCCATCTGTTGAAATTTCACAGAAGGAAAGAAGGGAAACGAAGTGGGTGTATTTCTTGGATTAGCAGCTAGATATAGAAGTCGCTTTATGGCTTTTTCTTCGCAGCTTTCTTCGCGGCCTTTTTCGCGGCTTTTTTGGCTGCAGGGGCTTTGGGTTCGCCTTCTTCGTCGGTTGTGGCGGCGGCTACTTTCGGAACGCGTGGCTCGCGGGGTGGGAAATCGAAGGCGATCTTGTAGCTCTTGGGATCGAGCATCAGGAAGGCATCAAACTTGCGCTTGGTTTTGTTCGAAACAAAGCCTTTGAGCAAGTTGGTTTTGCCTTCGCTGAGGAGTTTGAGAATTTCCTCGGCGGGAAGTTCTTTTTGTAATATCGAGCGACCGATGCGCAGGCCGTCTTTGTCCTTGGGCGTGGTGATCGCGGGGACGTAGTAGGCTTTTTCAGTGGCATACACCTTGGCGGGTTTGCCATCACTGAGGGTGGCGGTTCCGATGAGCATGTCTTCGGTGAGTTCGACTTTGGTGTCGTCGTCGTTATCGAACTGGAAGTTGATTTTGAATTTTTCGTCGAGCTTGAGTGATGCTTCAAAGGGCTTGTTGAAGCGGGATTTGAAGCCACTGAGCGGGCCGACGATTCCTTTGGTAAGGAGTTCGCGGGCTTCGTCCATGGTGAGTTCGCGGGAAGCGATGTGTTTTTTGAACGAGAATTTGCAATCGAGCGCGCGGCACTCGAACGTGGCATCGGTCTGTTTAAGTTCGGTCGCGCCGCATTTGGGGCAGGGGGCCTTGAGGTCGGGAAATGTTTGGCCTTTGGAGGCCTCGGCATGGCTGCGAGCTTTGTGAACGATCTCGCGGGTGTAGGCCTCGATCTCGTGCATGAAGTCATCGCGGCGCAGGTGACCTTGCTCCATTTGGCGCAGTTTGTATTCCCAGTCGCCGGTGAGCGAGGGTGAGCTAAGCCCGTCGATTTCCATTTCCTTGACGAGGCGAATGAGGGTCATTCCGTTGCCGGTGACGTGAAGGTCGCGGCCATCGCGAGCGAGGTATTTTTGCGAGAGCAATCCTTCGATGATGGCGGCGCGGGTGGCTGGCGTGCCGAGTCCGCGCTCGGACATGGCTTCGGCGAGGGCTTCGTCATCGAGCAATTTCCCAGCGCCTTCCATGGCGGAGAGCAGGGTGGCTTCGTTGAATCGTGCGGGTGGCTTGGTGGTGTCGGCTTTGACCTCGACCTCGATGGCGGTGGCATTTTCTCCAGCGGTGATGCCAACGAGTTCGTCTTTATTGGCGGCGACGCCGACTTTCCGGCCATAGACTTCCATCCAGCCGGGTTTGACGAGGATTTTCCCATCGGTTTTGAAGGCGTCGATCAGCGTGGGGCTGTGGCTGATGCGGGTGACGCGGCGGGTGAGTTCAAATTCGGCAGCGGGGTAAAATACGGCGATGAAGCGTTTGGCGACGAGGTCGAAAACCTTGGCCTCGATTTCGCTGAGCTTGGAGAAGATGCCGGTGGGGATGATGGCAAAGTGGTCGCTGACTTTTTTGTCGTCGAACACACGCTTGGTCTTGGTGAGCTGTGGACCGTTGGGCTGATTGCCATTGAGAACGGCTTTTGCATACGGGGCGAGTGGTGGAAATCCGTTGCTGATGTCGCTGAGGGTGGTGCGCACGGTGCCGATGTAGTCCTCGGGCAAATACTTGGAGTCCGTTCTCGGATACGTGAGCATTTTGTGCTTCTCGTAGAGTGCTTGAGCGATTTGTAGCGTGGACTTCGCGGAGAGTCCTAGTCGTGATGAGGCATCACGCTGGAGCGAGGTGAGGTCGTAGAGCTGCGGTGAAATTTGTGATTGCGGCTTGGTTTCCTCGGTGACCGTTCCGGTTTTGCCGAGGCAGCGTGCTTTGATTTCTTCGGCGTCTTTGGCGTTCCAAATGCGCTCGGCCTTGGAGTGCGGGTAGGCTTCGTCCTTTTTCCAAGACTCGTTGAACCAGATGGAGGGATATATTCCGAGCTTGACCTGGAACTCGGCGCTGACTTCCCAATAGGCTTGCGGAATGAAGGCCTGGATCTCGGCTTCGCGCTGGGCGAGGATCGAAAGAGTGGGGGTCTGGACGCGGCCTGCGGCAGTGATGTTGAAGCCACCGTGGCGTGAGCGGAAGCAGGTGAGGGCGCGGGTGGAATTGAGTCCGACGAGCCAATCGGCCTCGGAGCGGCACTTGGCGGCATCGGCGAGGTTGCGCATGGCGCTGGAGGGGCGGAGATTGCTCCAAGCTTCCAAAATGGCGTTCTGGGTCATCGACTGCATCCACAGGCGCTTTACGGGCTTTTCGATTTTCCCGTATTCGATGATGTATTGGAAAATCAGTTCTCCTTCGCGTCCGGCATCGCAGGCGTTGATGATTTCGCTAACGTCTTTGCGATTGGCGAGCCTGAGGACCTGCTTGAGGCGAGCCTCGGAATCGACGATGGGGTCGAGGTCAAAACTGGGTGGGATGGCGGGCAGGACATCGAATTTCCATGGCAGATTCTTGCCATTCGGGCCGGTGGGCATGCGCAGCTCGATCAAATGGCCGACAGCAGAAGTGATGATCGCGCTGTCGTTCTCGAACCAAGTATCGCGCCCGGAGCCTTCTTTATCAAACTTGCCAAGGGGCTTCGAAAGGGCACGGCTGAGGTCTGCCATGACGCTGGGTTTTTCTGCGATGATAAGAATTTTTCCCATGGAATCAGTGATGGTAAAGCGGTTGAGGGGGGATTGTGGTGGACGGGTGAGAAAGTGACTAGGGACAGAAATGCAGGAAATGCAAGCGCTTTTTTCAAAAAATGGGCAAAGGTAGGTGATTTCGGGGGGGGGAGTGGTGAATCTGTGAGATTGTGCTTATCTTATGATAGTGGAGTTGATTTGACAGGGCGGGGCATTGGGTGTAAGAATGGCTGCTCCTTTTTCCACGAAACACATGTCCTCACTTTTTTCTCCATACAGCCTCAAGAGCCTTACTTTACGCAATCGCATCGGGATTCCGCCGATGTGTCAATACATGGCCGTGGATGGCGTGGCCAATGATTGGCATGACGCGCATTACACAACTTTGGCCCGCGGTGGTGCGGGATTGGTGGTTGTGGAGGCGACGGCGGTGGCCGCGGAAGGGCGGATTTCACCGGGCTGCACGGGTTTGTGGTCGGACGAGCAAGCGGCGGCGATGACGCCGATTGCAGCAGCGATTCGCAAGGCGGGTGCGGTGCCGGGGATTCAGATTGGTCATGCTGGTCGCAAGGCGAGTGCGAATCTACCGTGGGAGGGCGATGATCACATGGCGGTAGACGATCCACGGGCGTGGGAGACAATTTCGCCCTCGGCCTTGGCGTTTGGCGCTGGCTTGAACCGGGTGCCACGTGAAATGACGCGAGAAGACATCTTACGGGTGCAGGCGGATTTTGTGAATGCGGCGCGACGCGCGGTGGCAGCAGGATTTGAGTGGCTTGAGCTGCATTTTGCCCACGGTTATCTCGGTCAAAGTTTTATGTCGCGCCATGCGAACAAGCGCACAGATGAGTATGGCGGCAGTTTTGAGAATCGCAGTCGATTTTTGCTCGATACCTTGCGCGCTGTGCGGGCGGTGTGGCCGGAGCATTTGCCGCTCACGGCGCGTTACGGGGTGATCGAGTATGATGGTCATGATGAAGAAACCATGGCGGAATCGGTTGATCTGGCGAAATTGTTCAAAAAAGAAGGTCTTGATTTGTTGAGTGTAAGCGTAGGGTTTTCGACACCAGAATCGAACATTCCCTGGGGGCCAGCATTTCTGGGGCCAGTGGCTGAGCGGATTCGTCGTGAGGCGGACATTCCCGTGTCCTCGGCCTGGGGTTTTGAGCAACCGAAAGTGGCTGACGCGGCGATCGCCGATGGTCAACTGGACGTGGCCTTGATTGGCCGCGCGCACTTGGCGAATCCCCACTGGAGCTACGCTGCAGCGCAGGAATTGGCTGAAGAAAATCCAGCATGGGTGCTGCCCGCGCCGTATGCTCACTGGCTTTCTCGGTATCGTCAGTGATGGGTTTTGATAAAAACTCGAAGTTGGCAAAGGGGCGCAGTTTTTTGAGTCAGTCCGCACTATTATAGCTACGGATTGTATCGTTTAGGTCATAACTTGCATGTTTCGTAGGCAACGCGGCTGGAAGCCGCAGCCACGGTTAGGCTAATGCCGATGCTAGGCTCTTAAACATGTAGTAGCCCCAGCCGTGGCTGGGGTCGAGGTTCCAGTCGGGATCGTAGTGGTGATTTTTCTGGATGAAGCGCTCGGGGTGTGGCATTAAGCCGAAGGCGCGGCCGCTGGGGTCTTGGAGTCCGGCGATGGCGAGGGTGGAGCCGTTGAAGTTATCGGCGTAGGTAAGGGCGACATTGCCGTTGGCGAGGTAGGTTTCGGCATCACCGGGGAAGGTGACGAAACGGCCTTCGGCATGGGCGACGGGGAGTTCGAACTCGGCGGGAAGGCCCTGCAAGTAGGGGCTGGAGGTGTTTTTTACCTGCAACTTAGCCCAGCGGCAGACGAAGCGCTCGCTGGTGTTGTCGATGAGGCTGCCGGTCGGGAGGATGCCGAGTTTGGTGAGGATTTGAAAGCCATTGCAGATGCCGAATGTATAGCCGCCGCGGGCGTGGTGGTTTTGGATGGCATTGCCAAGTTTGGACTCGGTGACGAGCTGAGCGAGGCGTCCGGACATCACGTAGTCGCCGTAGGAAAAGCCGCCGGAAAACATCACGAGCTGAGATTTTTCGATCTCGGCGACGGTGGCATCGGCGATAGGGATGATCGAGGTGGTAAAGCCGACGAGCTGGAGTGCGCGGGCGGTTTCGGCATCACAGTTGGTGCCTGGATATTTCAGCAAGGTGGCGTGCGGCATGAGTGGTTGGTTGAAAGCGAACTTGTAAAGGGAAAGCGGCGAGGGGGCAATCGGAATTTGCGGAAAATTGGCGCAGCACGCCGTGCTTAATTGACGAAGGGGTTGTGGGGGGCGTCGGCGAGAAGTTTGTGATAGGGGGTGAGATTGCGCAGGGTGGAGGCCCAGAGGCTGGAATCGTGGGGAAGGCTGAGGAAATTTGCGGGAGCGGGGGAAACGATCCAGGTGTGTTGTTCGAGTTCGTTTTCGAGCTGACCAGGGCTCCAGCCGGAGTAGCCAACGAAGGCTCGGACAAGGGTGCCGGGCTTTTTGTGGTGCTTGATGGCGTCTTCGGCAGAGATTTGTTGGATGATGCGCAGGCCGCTGTTTTGATCCCACCAGATGGCAGCAAAGATGAGATTGTTCTCGTTGATAGGCCCACCGTGGTGAACGCTAATGTGGCGGAGAGGGTGAAACGCGGGCGAGGGCAGGAGATTGCCGACAACTTGACCGGTGGGTTGATTGAGAATCAGTCCGAAGGCTCCGTCTTTGGTATTGTGTTGGGACAGGATGATGACGGAGTGGTCAAATGCGCCACCGGAAAGGGTGGGTGAGGCCAGTAGGAGTTTGCCTTGGAGCTCAGGTGGTTGGGGCTCTGGGAGATTCATACGTATGGATGATTGGAAAATGATCTAAGATGCTTCATAGGATAACACATTTTTCGAAAAATTGTGGGGAATTCCCCACGAATCGAATCGATCAAAGCGAGAGCTTTGATGCTCAAGAAGTTGGGGGGAGGTGAGCAGTGGGATCCTCTTCCTTGTATTGCTCGGCGATGCCTCTCTCGAGGCAGCCTGTCAGCCAGCGCATCATTCGTTGAGCCTCTTCGCTTTCGCTGCGCAACTCGTTGAGCCCATGCCAGTCAAGATGAGGGCGGATCGCTGGCGCTGCGATGCGGTTGATTTCCAAGCGGCCCATGATGGCTTCGGTCTCGCGAGGGTGGGCGTTGAGAATTTGCGCAGGGCGCGGCAAGTCATCGAGCATCTCCGAGGTGAGGCCAAAGGAGGTGACGCCGATGCCGAAGCAGCTGTTAAGACGGCGCAGGCCATCGGCAAGTGCTTCGTCAATGATGGGAGCGGCGTAGATCAGCTCACCGGCTTGGGCCCATTGGGAGACGGCGAGTGTTTGGAAAAAGTCCTCGCGATAGGTCTGAAGTGAGGGCTGGATGCGCAGGCGGGCGGCGTGGAGGCCGAAGGGGGAGACGCCGAGGCGTTGCTTGAGGGCGAGCATGCCGGGCTCTAGGGTCATTTCCTCGTCGGGGGCCTCGCCCGTTTCCCAATCGATGAGAACCATTTCGGGATATTTCCAAAGGTTGCCAAATGGGGAGTCGCGGGTAAAAGCTTCACGGAAAATGAAGGGGAAGCGTCCGTTGATCTCGAAGTAGCGATGGACGATGGCACGGAATTTGCGAATGCGCAGCATGGCGAGGTCCATGGAGGACTGGTCGGCATTCATGTCATCGAGGCGACCTTGAGTCAGAGATATGAGCTCTTGGGCGCTCGAAAGAGCAGGGATAGGAGCGCTGCGACGGTAGTAGCCTTGGCCTTTTTCGACTTTTGCGATCGGCGAGGAGGGATCGCAGGACATGATGGAAAAGTGGTAACGCAGAGAGGCGTCTGAGTAATTGCCATCGAGTTGGAGCCGCACCAAGCGAATGAGTTCCGTGCCCTTAATCGCGTCCACGGGATTGGTGGGCAACAAGGCGATGAGGATGTCATTCAGTTGTTTGCGGAGGCTCATGTTTGTGAAGGAGTATGCAAGAGTAGTTTTTGGCGAATTTCAAGCGCTATCGTTGATTTTTTAAAATTTCGAATGATTTGAGTGGGTTTTGGCCGGGGGAATCGATGATTTTTGATGAATGGAATAGGCTTGGCGTAAAAGTATTTTATAATTGTTTTTTTATTTCGTGATTTGCTCGCTTGACGATGTCACCGGAGCGCAACAGAATGCGGGTTCCAATGAAAGATCGATTGAGTGACATTCATGTGACGGCAAACGTCACCCTGCCGAGTCCAGAGGAGTTGGTGCGGGACATTCCGTCTGGCGAAAAAGATGCGGCGTTTATGCTGCGTTCGCGCGAGGAGGTGCGGCGTTCGATTTTCGGAGAGAACGGGAAATTTCTTGTAGTGGCCGGTCCGTGCTCGATCCATGATGTGGATGCGGGGCTAGAATATGCGCAGCGTTTAGCGGGACTTGCGGCGCAGGTCAAAGAGCGGATGACCTTAGTCATGCGGGTGTACTTTGAAAAACCGCGGACGACGGTGGGATGGAAGGGATTGATCATGGACCCGCGTCTGGATGGGAGCAATGATATTGCGGAAGGATTGGCCGTGGCGCGGCGGTTTTTGTTGCAGGTGATGCGCATGGGCGTTGGGACATCGACCGAATTACTCGACCCGATCACTCCGCAATACATCGCGGATCTGATCAGTTGGTCGGCGATTGGGGCGCGGACAACAGAGTCGCAGACGCATCGGCAAATGGCTAGCGGACTATCGATGCCAATGGGATTTAAGAATGGCACGATGGGCAACCTGGAGCCAGCGCTCAATGCGATCAAAGCGGCGATGCAGCCACAGACGTTTTTGGGTGTGGGCATGGATGGCAGGGCCTCGGCGGTGACGACTTCGGGAAATCCTGACTGCCATGTGATCTTGCGCGGCGGGGAGTGCGGTCCGAATTATCAGTCCTCTGCGGTAGCAGAAACGCGGGCTTTGTTGGAAAAGCACAAACTTCCAGCGGTGATCATGATTGATGCCAGTCACGCGAATTGCTCGAAAAACCATGAGCTCATGCCTGAGGTGTTTCGTGACATCGTAAGGCAACGTGCGGCAGGGGATCGATCAGTGATCGGCGCAATGCTGGAAAGTCATTTGGTCGCGGGGGCGCAGAAATTTCCTCAGCAGAAATCTGATCTCGTTTATGGTCAGAGCATTACGGATCCATGCATCGACTGGAAGACCACGGAAGACTTGATTTTGCGCTCGGCGGATGCTCTAGGTGACGCATGCTGATCCCGCTGCGTATATTTTCTTCTTTCGCTTGTCAGTAGTGGGGGATTCGTGCATATTAACTCCGATGTTTTTTACTCCTAGATGGAAAAAGGATACCGATGCGTTGATCAAAGGCGCGCAGAAATTTCTTCATTACAAGCGTGATTTGCTGAAGCCTGATCGCATTGATGAAATTCAATCACGCATTAGTGATCTGAAAGCGGCCTTGAAAAGTAGCAAGCGTGATCGCGTCGATGAGTGCTCTAAGCAACTGCGTGCGACCTGTGAAAATGCGTTGCCTCGGCAAGCACAGCAGAGTTGGTTTGAGGAAAACGTTGAGGTGATCTTCGTAGCTCTTGTTGTAGCCTTGGGCATTCGCTCCTACATCATCCAGCCGTTTCGCATCCCCACGAACTCGATGTATCCCTCACTCAATGGTGTGGTGACCTCGAATCTAACGGAAGCAGAATTTCAAAAAGAAAAACCGTGGCTCGGCGGCCAAATCTACGATTGGGCCTCGAAAGCACGTCGTTGGCATCGCATCGAGGCGCCGACATCGGGGCGCATCGTCGCATTAGAAGATCGCTCAAAGTTGTTTTTCTCGCGCACACATGTGGTGTTTGATAATGGTGCCTCGGTGACTTTTCCGGCGCCAGTCGGAGAAACACAGCAAGCATTGAGCGGTGGCAAGCCGTTCACGTCGCCTGTTGGCTCCGCCTTCAAAAAAGGCGAAATCATGTTCCAAGGAACTGTAGATGGCGGAGACTTAGTCCTGGTGGACAAAATTTCCTACCATTTTCGCAAACCCGTTCGTGGTGAAGTTTTCGTGTTCGACACCCTCGGCCTCGAACGCAAAATCGGCAATTTCAGCTCGGGCAAAACAGGCGACCAAGCCAAAGCCACGCACTACATCAAGCGCCTCTGTGGCGTTCCGGGTGATACCCTGCGCATCGACTCTCCGCATCTTTACGTTAATGGCAAGATTGCGACGGAAAAAGGCATCGCCAATGTCTTTCGACTCAACAATCTTGGGCTAGAAGGCGGCCATGGTTACTCTTATGCACGAGGTGGTGATACCGAAATTTTCAACTCTGAGAGTACGCTGACCCTATCGGCCCAAGCTCCGCAGGGCATGCGCGAGTACGCAGCTCTTGGCGATAATTCTGGCAATTCGCTTGACTCTCGCTACTGGGGCACCGCGAAGGAATTCAATCTTGTCGGACCGGCTCTTTTCTCGCTCTGGCCCTTTACCTCGGGTCACTGGGGATTCATCAAATGAAATCTTCGGAAATCACCCGCAAAGCGAAGTCGAATCTCGCTTTTGCGCTCAATATCCTACCCAAAGAGCGGCGGGATGACATGGTGGTTTTCTACGCGTATTGCCGCGTGATTGATGACATCGCCGATGAGGAGTCCCGCCCCGTGCCGCAGCGCAAAGCAGAACTCGCCGATTGGCGCGAAGGTTTGGCCAGTGGCTTTCTCGCGCCGACCGATTTTCAAAAGGAAGTTATCGCCCTCGTTGAGAAATACAAAATTCCGTTAGATCTAATGACCGCCATCATCGATGGCTGCGAAATGGATACCGAACCGTTGCGTTTCGCCACTTGGGAAGATCTCCAAGGCTACATCTGGAAAGTCGCCTGCGCGGTTGGCTTGATCTCGCTAAAATTGTTCGGCGCCAACGATCCGAAGTCGGAAACTTTTGCCGTCGCTCTCGGGCATGCTCTGCAACTCACCAACATCATGCGCGACATCGGCGAAGACGCGGCGAATAATGGTCGCATCTATCTGCCGCTCGATGATCTCGAAAAATTTTCCTATCGCGAAGAAGACTTGCTGAATCGCACATACGATGCCCGCTTTACGGCATTGATGCAGTTTGAATTCGAACGCTGTCATCAACTCTACGAAACCGCCCGCACCAGTCTTCCTGCCAGCGATCGTAAGGCCTTGGTCTGCGCCGAAGTGATGCGCGAGATTTATCACACCGTGCTCACCCAAATGAAGGCCGACCAATTCCGAGTCTTCGACAAACGCTATAGTCTGTCAACCTTCCGAAAGATGGCGATCCTAGCCAAACACATGGTGGGGTGAAATTGTTTGAATTACGATTCTTTTTCCCCTAACGCTCCGATCGGCAGTGGAGATGTTTTTTTTCTCGGTGTAGATTTTTGGTGTGGCAGGTAATGTGCATTAAACTCGTATTTGACCTCCTGCCATTCGGTTCCGCCTTGGAGAAGAGGTGAAGTTTTGATGAGTCGAAAGTCTTGCGCTGCGATGTTGAGGAAGCCGGGATCATTACCTGTGAAGCATGTCTCTTCTCCGTTGATCGAACCTAACAATTTCCCACGACTCGGCACCCAGCCTTCACTCAACCAGCAGTTCTTGAGATCGATGCGACCTTGCTCTGCGATGAGTGCGAGTTGGCGACCACCAGCGGTCACATAAAACAAATTGTTGCGGCAATCGACACGCTCATCAGCAGAGGATAATCGAAACAGCATGGTCTGACTCTCACGTGTCGACACGACGGTGTTGTTGTGAAAATGCAGCGTGCCTTTGCGATACCATTCTTTTTTATCGCTGTCGCCGCCGTAGTGAACGATCTGACTATTGCCATCGCCTTCGCGTTCGATCAATACATTGCCATAAACCCAAGTGTCGCGATAGCGTGGATCGTCGCGCAAGATTTCGCTATCAGTAGCATCGACCAAATCCAATTGCCGATTTCCGCCTTCGATCCAATTGTGTTTCACCAATAAACCTGCGGAGCGATCTTTCAAATTGCTGCCCAAACATTCGGCACGCAAGGGGCCGTAGTGATTGAACTGAAAAGTAATGCCCTGCGCTGCGGTGTAACTGTTGTGTTCGAGTATGCTGCCCTCAATGCCATTGCTATGAATGAAGCAAGAATCGACGAGAATGTCTTTGGCGAGATGGCTGGTAAAAAAGCCATTGCCGCTGTCATGCATCACGCAGTTGCGCACAACGATATGCTCGCCTTTTTCGATAAAAATCGCCGAGGCATTCTTATCATAAGCCGTTTTGCCATCACGACCGTAAAATGTATATGGTGGCCGCGCACTGCGGACCTCAAGATTTTCGATCACGATGTGTTGAGGCATTAGGTCAGCTGGTTTGTTAGATCCGCCGATCTTGATAACTGCCCGCGTCTCGCTCCAGAAATTCAATTCCTTGCGCGTCTGCGCATCACGACCATCGATGACCGGTAAATACCCTTGCTCATTGGCAATGCCACGCACCACAATCGGATTGTTCGCTTCCCCTTGCCGACAGATCACCCATTTGCTGCGGTACGGTTCTGCCCGCCAATGAATGTTCACGACATCACCCGCATCTAATAACTCCCAAGGCACCGCCTCAATCTCTTCCAATTCTTTCCCCGGTCCCACATCGTATGTTTTCGCCTGCATCAAAGAGCTCGAACAGCCAATCACAGCGATCATCGAAAACACAGCCCGAGTGAGAAAACGCTCGATCGCAAGTAAATTCATGCGACTACCCTAAGCAAGCACCGCAAAATGCCAAGCGCTAAGCTTGTGAAAATGGAAACATATCTGCTTGGCGCTTCCTCCTCCGCCAGCTACGGCGCGACAAGTGGAAAGCGCCGCCACGAGTTACTGTTTTTTGTAACCAGCGGGCACGTGGAAAATGGAGTCGGGGACTTTGTTTTCTTTGAGGTAGGTGATGCGTGTGGACTCGGTGATTCCTTCCATTTTTGACTCGGATTTGAGGACGATGCCGTCGATGAAAGGTTCGCGATTAAGGGCTCTCATTTCTAACAATGCGGCTTTGTATTTTGCATAGAGCGGATGGGCCTTGGCAACCCACAGTCGCGTGCTGACGCCGTAGACATTGTGGGTGAAAATTTCGCACTCGTTGCCATCGATGATTTCTGTTTTGCCTGTGGCCTTAGCTTCGGGAATGGGGCTTTCGGCTTGGGCACGGGCGATTTGTGAGGAGTAGTCTTTGCCGCCGATGCGTGAATAAAGTTTGTTTTGATGGATCAAGCCGACGAATTCACTGCTTTTGAGATCTAAGATGTCAGACTGCCGATCTCCGTGGTCGATCCGAACTTTGTCGCTGCGCAGAGAAGTGGTCCGGCGGTTGCTGACTTTGCCGATTAACATTATTTCTTCGAGGATGACGAGGTCAGCGTGAACGGCGAGAGTCGCGAAAAACGAGAAAAGGAGAAAAGGAGAAAATGTTTCATGAGAGCGTTCTTGCTAGGGAGGGATGAAAGAAATGGGCTTGCCTAGGCGTTTTCGCAGGATACACTTTTTGTGTTAACGAACGATGCAGTCTATTTACTGCATTGCAAATTCTATTTTTGTTATGATTCGCTCTGTGTTGTGTTCCATTTTGTTTTTTTCTGCTGTGCATCTCGTTTCCGCAGAAGAAATGGCGTCGTCACCCTTTGACCTTGCCGCGTGGAAACGCGCGTATCTGACGCATGTGGAGAATCCGCAGCAGTGGGACAATGACTTCAATCGTACGGCAAGTGGTTGGAATGGCGGCAACGAAGCAGCGGTGGCAGAAACCTTTATCATCACGTGGGGTCCGTTGGGGATTCGCACGCGCATGCATGATGGCGTTTATGTGGCGGGTGAGGCCTTTCGTGCGATTTGGCCGAAGTGTTTGTTAGATAGCGAAGGTGAATTGATTCGCAATACGTTCGAGGTCGTAGAAGTGATGCCGGGCTCACCTGCAGATGGCCATTTGCAGCAGGGCGATTTGTTGTTAGCGATGTCGGGAAAAGAATTTCTCACCAGTAACATGTTGCGTCATTGTTTGCCGAAGTGGCAGCATCAAGAAAGTCGTAGTTTGGAATTGCATGCGGCGCAGTTGCTCGATGCCGCCGAAGGAGTGGGAGAGGGGATTTTTCGTGTCTTGCGCAATCCGCAACCCGCTGCAGCAGTGCCTGCGGGTTGGCAGGTGAAATTTGAGAAAAAATTGTTCGGCGTGAGTGAACCCGTGCCCTTTCAAGTCGCGTTGCAAGGTGGCGAAGAAGTTTGGTTCGAGATCAGTGATGGCGGTAATGGCATCGGCAGTGATGGTTGCACGTGGAAGGATGTGAGCCTGACAGATGCTGAGGGTAAAGCCGTGCCGATTTCTGCTTTGATGATCACGGGGCACAGTGTCGGCTATGGCAGTGCGACGGTGACAAACGAAGGTCGCGACTGGTTTGCCCATGCCAACTCGCGGATCCGTGCCGTTGTTCCTGCGGGAGCGAACTGGACCTTGCGTGGACAAGCTGCTGTGTCATCTGGCTACACCACAGTGGAAGCTCGTATTAAAACGCGCAAGCCTGTGAATCTGTCACCGTCATTAGCCGTGCAAACAAAGGAGGTCACATTTCCTATTCCGCGCATCGGCAGCTTTGATCAAGCTCATCCTGAAACGTGTTCCAAGACCGAAAACATCATTGCGATGCAAGCGGCGTGGCTGGTGCGGCAACAACTCGAAGATGGTTCTTGGCAGCGCATGCATGGTTACACGCGGCCCTACTACGATACCGCGTGGGCTTTGTTAGGTTTGTTGTCGGTCGATGATCCGCAGTATCAACCAAACATTCGCAAGGCTGCGAGTTATTTGGCGAACATGAAAGAGATTGACGATTGGTCGATCCCACGTTCGATGGCTCTGATCGCACTGTGCGAGTATTGGCTACGCACGCGCGATGATGTGGTGCTCGAAGGAATGCGGTGGCATGTGAAAAATGTGTTAGAATGTTTGAATCCCGACATGAGTGCAGGGCACAAAGTCAGCACACCTGGCTATGGAGGTGGTGGGGTGAGTTGTGGCGGATCGCATGTTTGCTTGGCATTGGCGATGGCGCATTTGACACCAGCGAAACCGCCCGCAGGCATTGTTGATGCGATGCTGTCACGCGCACAGGAGCTCGCTCCTGATGGCTACATTCCTTATGGACGACTGCGCGGATGGGCGGAGTTTGATGAAAGTGCGGTGGAAAGTGGCCCGACTTATTCGGGAAGACATGGTCCTTATCTGGTCGCCAGTTTGATTCATGGTGGGCCAGAAATTTTCACGAAAAATTGTTCGGAGCTTTACACCAAAGGACCTGTCGGTGGAATGGACCAAGGTCACGCGACACAGACTTTGAGTATGCAATGGGGTTTCATTGCAAGTGCGATGCTTGGTGAAAAAACCTATCGTCGTCAGATGGAGGCCTTGCAATGGCGCGCGACGATGCAGCGTGCGTATCGAGGCGGCTTTGGCCAAAATGCCTATCGTTTGGAATACCAAGGTGGCGAGAGTTTGCTCAATTACGCGCTGCGCACGGGATCTTGGCTAGTGATTCTGAATGGCCCTCGTCGCAATCTTGCCATCACGGGTCGCGATCATCAATATGCGCCGCCACTGGCGAAGCTGCCACCACTCAACGACCACGATGCCTCGTGGCATGGTCGCTATCTGCGCGATTGGTCAGTAGCGGAAGTTTTGTTAGGAAAAAATTGTCCCACAGTTTTGCGCGATGCAGTGAAAAAACTCGAAGATATGCCGAAAGGCGAAGGATTTCACCAACGCTTCCACGATTTCCTGTTAGCCGAGGCACCACGTTGCGCGCAAGCAGTCTTGGCAAGTGCGCATGCCGATGCCAATGAAAAAGCCCAGATCGCCGAAATGGTGTTAGGGATCGATCACAGCATTCAGCTCGGTGACAAAGGCATCACCTTGGTATCGCGGCATCCTTTGGCTGGTCGATGTGTGACGGCTGATGAGGCAAAAACCTGGGCCGCAGCATTGCCCTTGCCGATGGCTGGTATGATGAGCATAGTAGATCCAGATCGTCGACTTCCCGCAGCGGTGGAATTTGCTGTCGATCCGATCAAGGGTGTCGAATTTGCCAAAGATCATCTCGCCACACAAGTGATCGAAATGGCCTTGCCCGCAGGTGATTTCACGCTCACCGCCCGCTTTCGCTATCGCGTGAAAGATATGCTCATCGAATACCAACGCCCGGTAGTTTTTGGAGTAGCCGAGGAATGGCGATCAGGAGAAAGTCAACGCAGCGTGATCAATGATCGCCGTTTCTGGGTTCCAGGTCGCTTGATTCATGACCACAAGGGCTGGGATCTTAGTTTCCAGTTGCCGAATGGTCGTCGCATTGCGGCTGCGGCCAGCGGTCATGCCGTCAAGGTTCTCAGTACTGATGGCAAAGAGTCGATCAGTCCTGAAGCTTATTCACTTCAGGCGGGGACAGCATGCCACTTTTGCTACACTCCGGGCATTTTCATTCAAGAAGCTCGTGTGCCTTTCGTCAAAGTTCTCGTGCGCTGAAGAATGCAGTCCTATCAGAAACGATCCACGAAGTTGCACTTGCTAGTGGATGAGGTCGGCGATTGATCTTGTCGAACGCATGCGCCTGCGCTAGCACTCGGTTCATGAAACTCTTCCTCGTTGTTTTGGCTCTATGCGTGCAGGGCTTTGCTGCCACTTCATCTGTTGCACCGACCAAACATCCGAACATCATTTTGATGGTTGCCGATGATCTCGGTTATGGAGATTTGGGATGTTACGGCGCGAAAAAAATCGCTACACCGCGCATCGACTCGCTCGCCACTCAAGGTCTGCGTTTCACCGATGCGCATTCTTACAGTGGCATTTGCATGCCATCGCGCTATTCATTGCTGAGTGGCCGTTACACGTTTCGCGTGAGACGATCCATGGACTACGCGTGCAATTTTGATCCCGGTCAAGTGCTCCTTCCCGCTGCGATGAAAGCCGCAGGATATCGCACGGCGATGATCGGCAAGTGGCACAATGGATTTGGCGACAAGAAAGAAGTCGACTGGAATGCTGAGCTCAAGCCAGGGCCTCTCGAATTTGGCTTCGATTCTTTTTTCGGCACTCCACGTACACACTCCGAGCCACCATTGGTTTTTGTTCGTGATCGTCACATCATCGGCTGGGAAAAAAATGATCCGATCAGCGTGGATCACTCGTCTGGCAGCGGAGCACATGGCAAGCAAATCGGTGGAGCTAAAGCGATGGTTCTGCGTCCTGCTGATCAAGTGGACATCACCCTAGCCGATGAAGCGACGAAATTTCTCGCGGCGCAAAAGCCCGAAAAACCATTTTTTCTCTATCTATCATGGGTCTCGCCACACAATCCGATCGCGCCATCGCCAAAATTTCAAAAAAGTAGCAAAGCGGGGCCTTACGGTGACTTCATCCAGCAGCTCGATCACTGCGTGGGTCGCGTCCTTTATGCTCTTGAAAAAACGGGCCAAGCGAAAAATACGATTGTCGTTTTCACTAGCGATAATGGTGGTCGCTACCAACAAGCGGCTTTGCGTGCAGGACATCGCACCAATGGTGATCTGTTAGGTCAAAAGACTGATGCGTGGGAAGGTGGGCATCGCGTGGCATTGATGGTGCGCTGGCCTGAACACATTCCGGCAGGAACTGAGCGCAAGGAATTTTTTCATCACATCGATGTCATGGCTACCTTGTCAGGCTTAGCAGGCGTGACGCTTCCCGCAGGAGCTTCGCCCGATGGCAAATCCGATCAAGTCGCTTGGCTCGAGCCTGTCAAAGCTCCTGCCGCCCGCAGTGAAGCTGTGTTGCACGGCACACGTAGCATGGCATTGCGACAAGGGCCATGGGTCTACTTAGCGAAACAAGGCTCAGGAGGCAAGACAGTGCCCGAACCCGAAAAGCCCTGGAGCATTCCATACAAGCAGATGAAATTGAGCAACAGCGACGTCGATGAAAATGGCCAAGTCAAAGAAAACTCGCCCGCCGAGCAACTCTATCATCTCGGCAACGATCAAAAACAACAAACCAATCTCGCGACTCAACAACCCGCCTTGGTCAAAAAAATGCGCGAGCGTTTGAAAGAGATTTTGAATGAGAAATAGGAGTATCGGCGGCGCATTTTTTCTATAAAAGTTTTTAGTATGGATTTGAAGGTAGATTTCTAGCAGTTAGTTTTTTATGGTTTGGGATGCTAATGAAGCGGTTTGGGGGCGTGAGAGTGAGATAGGTTTTGTGAGTTGAAGATATCGCGAATGTATTTCAAGAACTGGAAAAGACCTTGGCTATCTACGGTGCAGGCAGTGGCGGCGGCGAGATGCCAGTGAAGGATAAGAAGTAACTGGTGGAAGCGCTGAAAATCGAACTGGAGAAAATCACCGAGTTATGCCGGAGACAGAGCGTGGATCTGGAGCGATTCCGAATCCATCCAACAAACTTTTCATTGCGGCGGTGAACCAACTGTGTCGCCTACATTGTTCCGCTCAGCTGTACTGCGATGGATAAGATCGAGGTAGCTCTCAAGAATAGGGCTGATTAGTGGAACTTGTTGTGGAATGATTCAGAGCCAAGTATCGCGTTTGCGCTAGATCGCTATGGCAAGTATGGATTAAGGCAATGACGGTAGCTAACCTGTTACGATTCAACCGAGCTTGGATGGCCGCAGGGCGGTGTGGGAAAAATTGTTGCAATATCTCGCTCTGGCATCGTGTTTGGTATGTCATTCAGGATGGGGAACTTCGCCATGTGTTTGATTTTTTCCAGATTGCATAATCATTTAGCCGCATTACACTACTACGTAATACATGAGTAGACGGATGGAAAAAAAACGAACATCGGAGCATTACAGCGGGTTGATTCCTGCGAAGGGGTGGCCTGCTCGGAATTTGAAGATGCTGCGTCAGCATGTAGTGCCGGGGATGTTTCGCAAGCGCTCTGGAGAAACCAAGACTTTGGAATCATCGCCGTTAGAGTCAGGCCAAGTGCGCGTGACTTGGATCGGGCATGCGGGATTTTACGTGGAAATCGGCGATCGCTCGGTGGTGATTGATCCCAACTGGGCTAAGTGGCTGGGCTTTCTCAAACGCATTCGTGAGCCCGGTTTGCATTTGCATGAACTGCCCGAAGTTGATTTGGTTTTGGTCAGCCATGCTCACCATGATCACATGCACAAGAAGAGCCTCAAGATTTTGCAATCGAGCAATGGGGTGGTCGTACCGTCTGGGAGCGCTTCTCTGGTCAAGAGCCTGGGGTTTTCTGCGGTGCATGAGATGCAGGTGTGGGATATGATGGAATTTGATGGCATGGAGGTTATTCATACACCCGCAATGCATTGGGGCGCGCGATTCATTCACGATACGCATCGCGATTACGGCGGATACATTGTGCGTGCGGGTGGTCGCAGCGTCTATCACTGCGGCGATAGTGCATATTTTCTCGGCTTTGCGGAAATCGGTGCGCGTCACAACATCGACGTCGCCTTGATGCCGATCGGGGCTTATGATGCGCCGAGTGGTCGACCCGTTCACATGAATCCGGAGGAGGCGGTACGCGCTTTCATTGAGCTCGGTGCGAAGGTGTTGATCCCGATGCATTATGGCACTTTCCCGTTAGGAAATGAACCGCTGCACGAGCCCGTGGAACGCTTGTTAGCGGAGGCGGATCGCCTTGGTGTTGCGCATTGTGTGATGGTGCCGCTAGAGGGCGAAGCGGTGATTTGTTAGGCGACGTCGAGGGTGCTGCTGCCAGCGCTGAGTCGGCGCACATTGATCTTGGTGTGGATGCGCTCCTTGACCAAATCGATGTGAGAAATCACGCCAATGGTTTTGTTTTGCTGATGCAGGGATTCCAGCGTGGAAATGGCGGCATCGAGTGCATCGGCATCGAGTGAGCCAAAGCCTTCGTCGATGAACAGGCTATCAATGCGCACATTGCGCCCAGCCAAATCGGAGAGCCCGAGTGCTAGGGCGAGGCTCACGAGAAATGATTCACCACCCGACAACGACGACATCGGGCGTGTGCAGTTGGCTTGGAATTGGTCAATGATTTCCAGCGTGAGATCGACATGTTCTTGGCGCTGCAAGCGGTAGCGTTCGGAGAGCTGTTGCAAGTGCTTGTTGGCATGATGGGTGAGAATGTCGAGCGAGACACCTTGGGCGAATTTGCGAAACTTTGCGCCATCGTGCGAGCCGATCAAGCCGCGCATGATTTGCCAGATTTCGAGTTCCTTAAGTTGTTGCTCGGACTCGGCGCTGCGCCGTTCATAGGCTTCGCGTTGCTCTGCATCACGGCGCAATTTTTCTTCGAGTAGCGTGTGCTCTTTGGCGAGTTCGAGCATCGTTTGTTCGAGTGCCGCTGACTCACTCCGCAAGGTCGCGCAAGTTTCCGGATCAGGTGCATGAAGAGCCGCGAGTTCGGCGAGGCGCTGCTCAGCTGCACCGAGCAAGGTGAGGCGTTGCTGTTCTCGTTTTTCCCAATCGAGTAACCAATCGTTGCGCGCGCGCAACTCTTCGTTCGTTAGCAAAGCTGCACGCAGGTAGGAAAGATCTTCGAAGGGGCTGTGGGCAAGATTTGCGAGCAAGCGTTGCTCTTTTTGTTGTAGGTCGATGGTGGCATGTTGTGCTTGGCTGCTGAGCATCGTTGCTTGTGCTGTGACCCGATCGAGATTTGAACGTGCGTTGTCGCTTGCGGCTTGCAGTTGTTCGCGTGTTGCGGAGGGAGCAGCTTGCTGAGCCAGCATTTCTTCGAGAGTTTTTTCGGAGACAGCCAATTCGGTGATGAGTAGTTGGCGCAGTTTCTCGATGCTCGCCGACGAAGTCTGCGTTTCCTTTTGCAGTTGAGTTTCCTCAAGTCGTTGTTTTTCGAGCACATGCAAAAGGTCTGCCAATTTCTGTGTGCCACGCGGATAGTGTTGTGCGGATTTTTGCCATGCATCTAGGGCGAGAATCGGCGTGGAAAAGTCGGGGAGCTTGAGTTGAAAGGGATCGATGGATTTTGTGAGATCTTGCGTCAAGGTCTCGATCGTGGTGACTAGCTCTTGTCGGTGAGAAATTTTTTGCGCGCGTTGGTTTTGAAAGTCGCGCAGTCGCTGGCTCTGATCTTTGGATTTTTGTTCCGCTTGATCGAGGGTATTCTGGGTGTCGCGTGATTTTTGCTCGGCATCTGTCACTTGTTTCCATGCTAGCTTGAGTTCTTGCTCTTGCTGGGTGGAGAGTTGCAGGCGCTGTTCCAGATCAATATCGATTTCCTGTGGCAGTTCGAGTTCGCTATGCAGACTGGCTGCCTGCGTCGAGAGTTGTATCAGGACTTGTTGTTTTTCTGTAAGAGCTTCCTGAGTGTGCGTCAAATGCGTTTGTGTTTCGATCGCCGACTGCTGCCAGGTCTGCACGGATTTTTCTGCTGCACGCCAATGAGTTTCCGCTTCTTGTAGCGCTTGTTGGATGAGGGAAAGATTGGGTGCTTGCGCATTTGCTTGGCGCAGGGGATGATCAAGAGATCCGCAGAGCGGACATGTTTCGCCATCACGCAGAGCGGCGCGATGATCATCGAGGCTTGCTACGCGCTCCGCGAGACGAAGGTGATCCCGTTTGAGCGATAGATCCTGCTCTTTGGATGTGAGATGAAGTTTTGCTGCTGCGAGCTCGCGCTGCTCGGTTTGTTGTTTCGTGCGCAGGGAGTCAGCGGATGATTTCAGCTGGCTGATCTCCTGATTGAAGGTATGAAGTTGATGGCGGATGGCGATGAGATCACGCCACTGTTGTTGCTGCTTGCGGCATTTGTCCAATGCGGTTTCGGCATCCAGTCCAGGCCATGGAGCAAGGCATGTTTTCAGGCTGGATTGATATTGTTGCAGCTGTGCGATGCTTTGCTGGTGAAGGATTTTTGTTTGCGCGAGTGATTCGTGTGAGGCTTGGCTTTGTTTTTCCCACAAGGAAATTTCCTGATCGAGATGCGTGAGTTCTTGGGTGACTTGAGCGAGATTGCGGTGATGCCCATGCAGTTCCAAGGCCTGTTGTTGGAGTGAAGGTAAGGCGTTTTCGAGTGTCTCAAGGTGTCGGTGTTCGGCAAGCCATTCACGAATCACCGATGATTGTTTTTCGCTATCGAGAATCGTTTGGCGCAGGCTTGAGAGCTGGTGATTGTGTTTTGTGAATTGGCATTCTTCGAAATGAAGGAGCTTCGTGAGTTGCTCCATACAGCCATCGCGAGCTAGGCTAACTTGTCTTGCTGAATCGTTAGCTTGCTGATGTGCAACGGTAGCCTGTTCTTTGACGCGATCACATTCGAGAAGATCAGCAGAGTAGGGGGCTGCGCGTTGGTGCAGGGTGAGTTGTTCCAGCCATGCGTGCTTGGCGGTCTTTTCGGCTAAGAGCAGTTTTTTGCGTTCGGCTTGCGATGCCTGTGCCAGTTGATTTTTTTGCCATTCTTCGCCCAAGCGCAAGCGTTGTTGGAGTGCTGAGGATTGGGTTTTGAGCTGATCGAGCTGTGTATTCTGAAGAGTGAGAGATTGTTTTGCTGCAAGGATCTCTTCTTCGCTGAGAAGCTGATAGTAGGCGAGCTCGGCGCGGATGGCGGAAAGCTCAGACTCGCGGCGAACATATTCGGTATGCGCGAGAATGCCGAGCTCTGAATACATTTCGGTTCCTGTAAGGCTTTCGAGTAATTCGGCACGTTCATCAGCACTGGCTTTGAGGAATTTAGAAAATTCACCCTGCGCAAGCAAGACCGAGCGGAGAAAGCGCTGATAGTTTAGCCCCGTGATGCGCTCGATCTCTTGCGTGCATTCGGTGGCCAAGCGATTCATCGGTTTTTCCTGCGCATCGTAGAGAAAACGAACGGGAGCTTGGATTTTTCCATCGGTTTTGCCCTTTGCTCGGCGCAATTGCCACTCGGCGCGGTAGATATCCTGGTTGACGGAAAACAGGACCTCGGCAAGGCAGTCGGAGCTGTGGCGGCTCATCATGTTTTCGGGATTGCGATCATTTTGGTAGCGCGCCGCTTGACCAAAAAGTGCCAAGGTCATGGCATCGAGCAATGTCGACTTCCCCGCACCGGTTGGACCCGTGATGGCAAAAATACTGGCGCTGGCTAAGGGTTCTTTGGTGAAATCGACAACATGTTCTCCGCGCAGCGAGTTCAGATTGCGGAGTTTGATGCGGAGAATTTTCACCTGCCGATGATGCTCGATGGAGCCCGATTGTAAAGGCGAAGTGCACGTGCGTGGATGATCCGTAATTATGTCAGATTTGCTTGAAAAATCTGGTCAGTTTCGTCGGTAACAGAAGTTATTCATGCATATGCGCCGCTCGCTTCTCGTCTTTACCGCCGGACTTCCTTTCATCATTGCGCCTACACAAGCGCAAGATGGAGGGCAACTCTACACGCTTTATTGTTCCGCTTGCCATGGTGCCGATGGCAATGGCGCGACGGGGGGGCAATTTCCGCCACTTGCCAAATCTCCTTGGGTTCAGGGAAATGCTGAGCGCTCCATCAAAATCGTGCTTCATGGCCTACATGGACCTGTCGAAGTCAAAGGCAAGACCTACAACCTAGAAATGCCGCCACAAGGTGCTGCGCTCCCCGATGATCAAATCGCAGCGATTTTGACTCATGTACGCGCATCATGGGGGAACAAGTCCACGCCAGTTTCCGCTGATCAGGTAAAAGCTACTCGTGGTGCAACAGCAGCGCGCAAGGAGCATTGGACTGCAGAAGAACTCCTCAAATTGCATCCGCTAGAAAATGCCAAACCGCCCGTGGAAAATTTGATTTCCTATTATTACAAGGGCAGCTTTCAGTCGATGCCTGATTTTTCTCAACTCAAACCAGATGCGGTCGAAGAAGAGCCGATGGGACTTGTAGATTACAGTCCATACGCCAAAACCGATGGCTTTGCGATGATGTGGGAAGGCAAATTTTACACCCCAGATGGCAAGCATGAATTTTGTCTGGATTCAGATGATGGGGCACGTTTGCTCATCGATGGTCAGTTGGTTTGTGAAATCAAAGCCATTGGGCCAGCGGGCCGACTTGTCAAAAAATCGGTTGCATTGAAAAAGGGGATGCATCAATTACGCGTGGAATATTTTGAATTCGCTGGAGAAGAGGCGCTCAGCGTTGGAATGAAACAACAGGGCTCCAATGGTATCAAATGGTTCAGCAAGGACAAGGGCAGTGCTCAGTCAAAAACTTGGCCCGAAATTATGCTGACTCCGTCAGCGGATCGCGCTGTGATGTATCGCAATTTCATTCAAGGCACGTCCGCTCGCGGCATAGGTTTTGGATTTCCTGGTGAAATTAACATGGCATACAGCGCGGATCGGCTCGCGCCAGAGCTCTTGTGGACGGGCAAATTCATCGATGCCGGGCATCACTGGACAGATCGAGGTGTTGGCGATGAACCGCCTGCGGGTGATGATGTCACGCGCATCAGCAACAAACTTGCTTATGCATTCACCGAGGAAGCAGGCACTGCGTGGCCTGCGGGTAATCCTGTAGCGCCCAGTTTCCGCGGCTACAAACTCGATGCCAAGGGCAATCCGACATTTTTGGTGCAAATCGGCAATCAGCGTTTTCTCGACTCCTACGCTGTTGTTTCAGGCTCTACGCCCGCTTTAGTGCGAACCATCACACCATCCGGCGAGGCGGCCAAACCTGTCAGTTTGTTGCTATTGAGTGAGCATGATTTACAGACTCCGACGGCTCAATCGTTTCAAGCTGGCAAAGTCAAAGTCGAGGTTGAAGGCGGTGCCGTGCGCTATGTGACAGGCAACGCAATTCTCGACTTGAAAAACAGCGCGATCACCATCCGCTACACCTGGCAATAATCCCATACCTAACAATTTTTCATGAAATTCTTTTCTCTCTACCTTTCGACCGCTCTTGCAGCCTTTGCCGCTCCTCAGCAATCTGACTTTTATCAACGCCAAGAAATTCCCTTGCCTCCGGGTGAGATCATGGAAATCGGCTCGGTGGCACTATTGCCCGAACAAAAAGTCGCGGTGGCAACTCGACGCGGTGACATTTGGATTTGTGAGGGCGCCTATGGCGAGGACCTCGGCAAAGTGACTTGGAAAAAATTTGCCCAAGGCCAACACGAGCCATTCGGCATGTTTTGGAAAGATGGCTGGTTGTGGATGACACAGCGGCCGGAGGTATCGCGTATCAAGGATTCCGATGGCGATGGCGTGGCAGATACCTTTGAAACGATCTGTGATGATTGGGGCATCAATGGCGATTACCACGAATACGCCTTTGGAACGGAGCCGGACAAAGAAGGCAACATTTGGATCACTCTTTGCCTCACTGGTTCTGGTGGTGCGAATTCCGATTGGCGTGGCTGGGCCGTGCGCGTGACTCCCGAGGGAAAAATGATCCCTACATGCTCCGGCATTCGTTCTCCGGGCGGCATGGGCTTTAATGCCAAAGGCGACGTCTTTTACTGCGACAACCAAGGGCTGTGGAATGGTTCATCTTCCGTCAAGTGGCTCAAGCCTGGATCGTTTCAAGGAAATCCCACAGGCAACAAATATCATACACTCGCCAATCTGCCTGCGCCGCCAGAGCCCGTATCAGGATCACGCGTCGAGACTGAGCGCGCCAAGTTTCCTACATTTGTGCCTCCCGCCGTGGTTCTTCCTCATGGTAAAGTGGGCCAATCTCCCACGGGTATCGTCTGCGATACCACCAAGGGCAAATTTGGGCCATGGGCTGATCAACTCTACGTGGCAGAGCAATGCCATTCACAGATTCAGCGCGCGTGCCTGGAGGAAGTCAACGGCATCTACCAGGGGGCGGTATTTCATTTTCTCGAAGGATTTGAAGCTGGTCTGATCCCGTTGCGTCTCGATCCAAGCGGCATCATTTTCAGTGGTGGTTCCAATCGTGGTTGGGCCTCGCGCGGCTCCAAGCCCTTTACCTTTGAGCGCGTCAAGTGGACGGGCAAAACTCCGTTCGAGATGTTGACGATGTTTGCCAAGCCCGATGGTTTTGAACTGACCTTCACTGAGCCTGTGGATGCCAAAGCAGCAGCCGATCTCGCAAACTACAAGATGGAAGCATGGACCTACATTCTTCAATCCAGCTACGGCAGCCCTGAAGTGGATAAGACCTCACCGAAAATCACCGCGGCCACAGTGTCAGCCGATGGATTAAAAGTCCGGCTCAAGGTCGATGGCTGCGTGAAAGGTCACGTTCATCACTTGACTCTCAGCAACATAAAAGCCGCCAGCGGTGCGGAAATGTGGCATCCTCAAGCGTTCTACACCCTCAACGAGATTCCTGCGAAGTAAGATCGTGGACTGTGGCGGCGGTGTCTCGCCTCCCTGCCTCATTAAATTTCACATTTCATCATCATTCGAGATTTTGACCATCTAGATAATCTTGCAATCTTGTGATGAGATAACTGTGACTTTCTTCGCCTACACTTTAGCAATTGGTAGCAAACACCGGTTTGAAATAGTGTGTTGTTCGGTTGGATTCTGGCTTGGCGGCGCGACGCCTCTGCCACGGCTCAACGCATGACTTTTCCGCCGAGCGAGAGAATGCGGGCATTGCCCTTTGCCGTCTCGGCTTCGGCGATTTGACCATCGCGCACATACATCTGCGAGAGAGCGGTCCACGCGAGAAGATCGTTGGGTTTCAAGGTGGTGGCTTGTAGTCCACAGCCAATCGCTTCTTTGACTTCACCGAGCTTGAGTAGGCTCATGCCGAGCGCGTGCCAGCCATCGAAAAATTCAGGATCGAGTGCCACGCATTGACGATAAAGCGCGACGGCCTCGCTGATTTCACCAAGTGCCAGGTGGCCGTTGGCTTCATCAAACAAAGCGTCGAGCTGTTCCATGATCGGGTGGCGTGAGCCTGATGATTACTGGATTTTCGCTAGCTCGTAGCGCTCGTTGATCCACGCTTGGAAAGCTTGGATGCGGATGCTGCGTTTTGTTTGATCAACTCCGCCGCTGAGCATGCTATCAAAATTGGGGTCCTTGACGATTTCGCGCTTGTCGACCAATGCAACGGCTGAGCCATCGGCTGTCGTGACAACTTCGGTAAGTTCACCAGGATTGGTGTATTGAGCAGCGGTGAAGAAAGCTTGCGCGTCTGGGTGACCTGCTGGATTTTCTCCATTGCCAAAGGGATCGATCGTGATAGAGGAAAGGCCTGCATCTTTGGCGGCATCGGCAAAGGATTTTTTCGCTGCGATCGCTTCTTTGATCTTTTTGTGTGCTTCGTCAGCAGCTTTTTTCATTTCCTCACGGCCTTTTTCTTCGATCCACTGCTTGCGCACTTCGTCTTTGGCTTCCTCGAAGGTTTTCACGCGGGATTCTTCCTCGGCATCGAGACGAGCGACAAACCAATCGGCCTCACCTATGGCGAGATAGTTGCTAAACTTGGAAAGCGGATCGCTGGTGACTTTGAGAGTGAAGAGAAGTTGCTCAATGGTTTTATCAGTCTTGCGAGGAGTCAATTTCATGAGCTCCTCTGGCATGGTGGTGGAAGAAAACAAATCCGTAACTTTCAATTCCCAGCCGAGATTTTTGACTTCCTCTTCAAAGGAGCCGCCCTTGCTTTCATCGAGATGGGTGAACAAGTCATCCATTTGCGCGGCGACTTCGAGTTCGGCTTTCTTGCGTTGCTCGTTGATCTTCTTATCGGCTTCTGATGGCTCAGGAGCGGGCTTGCCGGGCTCTGCTGTTGGCGGAGTGGGCGCTTTTTCCGCACCTGCAGGATATTTCGGCGTGCCTACGACGTAGCTGAACTTGCGGCGATTTTCCGTCTTGTAGCTGTCCTTGCGTTCTTCCCAATACTTCTTGAGTTCTTCTTCGGTGGGAGTGAGTTTTTTCGAAAATTCTTCAAGCTTCAAGTTTGCGTAGGAGATGCCGATTTTTTGACGGTTCGCTTGATAAAGCGCTTTGACTTTTTCCTGATCTACGGAAATGCCGATGGCGAGCAGTTCGCTAAGTTTTTCGTAGGTCAGCACATCCTTGACGAGCTGATAGACATCTTTTTCCGACATCCCACTCTTGCCGAGGCGATTGAGTATGAAGCCTTCGTAACCCTCTTTGTTGAAAGATTTTTTGGTAGGGTCCGTCGGATTGGTCTCGGCAAAAACCGAACGCTCGCGGATGAAGGTTTGAATCTCTTCCACGCTTGGCTCGATGCCGAATTGTTTGCCTGCACGCTGCAGGAGGATGCGACGAGTGAAAAATGATTTCTCGAGTGCATCTTCGGAAGCGGCTTTATTATCGGCCATTGCCATGGAGAATTCATACATGGTCATCGCTTGATACGAGCTGAGTTGCTGGGTAAGGGCACGCGAGGCAGGTCCGATGCGATTGAACTCGCCTTCATCATAGCTGACGTTATCGACAGTGATTACTTTAGACCCGCCGCCACCGTTGCGGAAATATTGTTGCGAGTCCATTAGCAGGAAGCCGATGAATACGGCGACGAGAGCGGCAATGATGACACCGGGGTATTTGCGAAGATTTTCAATCATGAGCGGAGCTAGGTATATTGCACCGTTCGGCGGTGCGGGCGCAAGTAAATCCTGCGAAATGATTTATCGCAATCATAATTGATCGATAAATGTGCGGTTTTTGCGAAAAAAGCCGAAGCACATCGACACTATTCAGCAGGCAACCTACGGACTAGGTAGTAAGCAGATCATGTTTTGTTTTTTAGACAATCGCATGAACATAACAAAGACGTGCTTCATTTCATTTAGTTCGAAAGTTGATTTAAACGACTGCTTTAAAAATGTCACTCCCCCAAAAAAACCTATTTAGAGAACTTTGCCGTTTGGATAAATTGCATTTTCGGGACCCTTCGAGTGCTCATTTCCCTCGGATCATCGCTTTCCATTGCGATTTTTGGGGTTATTTTCTAAGGTTTCTCTACTCGGCGGGTCTGCCCTTGTGAAAGTATGAATGCAACCACGCAACCATCATGGAAAATGCAAGCAACACACGGTTCGTCAGTCTCCGTTCAGCCGCAGATGCTCTGAGATCCTCCGACACGATGACTGAGAAGAAGCCGAGCATCCGAGACATTTTCGATTCCGTGGAATCGGCGCTGCTGCGTTTTGCCTACGGCATTTGCGGTCAACGCGAGACTGCTGAAGACATCGTGCAAGAGGCATTTTTGCGACTACATGAACACTGGGCCGAGGTGCAGAACCCGCTGGCTTGGTTGTATCGATCGATTCGCAATCTGGCGCTCAATCACATTCGCGATCACCGCAAGGAAAGTCCGATGCAAGAAGGCGAGCAATGGAATAGCGAATCGCCGATGGTATCTGAGGTCCTCGGGAAAATGAAAGCGGTCGTGCGTTTGCGTATGGTCAAGCGTTGAGGCATCGCACGCGATTTTCTAACAAAAAGAGTCTCTCATTTTTTCGTTGATTCAACGTTATGATCGAGGGGCTCTTTTTCGTAATCACTTGGTAGCACCCAACCGGTTTGCAGTTTTTCGCCTTTCATGAAGCGCTCGTAAAATCCGACATGGCCTTTGTTGGCATGCTGGTATTCATCGAAAACATGACCTTTGCCAAGCATGCGAGGATCACCTTGTTGGGTGAGCTCTGCTAACATAGTCCCACGCATGGTTATCATCACTGTTGAATGTTCCTCGTTGGTCGCGAGGTTTTTGATGCAATCGGGATCGGAAGCAAAGAGATAAAATTCTTCCGCTGGTCTGCGACCGAAGCACAATTGCCAAGAGCGATCATTCGGGTAGTTGCGGTGTTTTTGCAAAATCAACGACTTGGTTTTTCCCGTATCACAATCGAGGTATCCGGTCTCAGGGTTACCTCCAGGCCAGCGTGTTGGTTCGAAGTTTTTCAGGTAGATGCCTTGTTTGGTGATGATGCCGCGCGTGGGATATCCGCCATCATTCGGTCTACCAATGTCGGTGCGTTCTTTGCCGATGAGCACATGGGATCGAGCGTTGCGGTCGCTGCGATTTTCAAACACACTTCGTAAACTTTGACCTGATGTGGGGGCCATGCTACTATCTTTCCAAGAGATTTTCGCTACATCAAGAATTGTTGGCGCGATATCGATGAAGCTGATGAATTCATCAATGCGACGCCCTGAGTCTTTAATGCCACCCGGCCAGCGCATGGCGAGCGGCACGTGATTCGCGAGCTCGTAAGCGTTCCCTTTTGCTCGTGGAAATGGCATGCCGTGATCGCTGGTGACGATGATCAAGGTGTTTTCTAACAGATTTCTTTTTTCGAGCTCTGCGATCATGCGTGCGAGGTGATTATCAAAATGTTCCACCTCGTAGGCATAGTCGAGCATGTCCGTGCGGACATCGTCATTGTCAGGCCAGCAAGCGGGGACGTGATCGATATCGCTGATTTTTTTGCCACCTTTGGCAATGCCAGAACCAAATTCATAACCGCGGTGTGGTTCGATCGATCCATACCAAAAACACCAAGGATTGTCTCCTTTTGCTTGATCGAGGAAAGCGGTGAAATTGGCCGCATAATCGATCTCGCTGATTTCTGGGGTTGGCGGTGTAGCGCGCTTTTGATTGAATGCTTGTCCCGTCATGAGACGCGCTTTTCCATCAGCATCTGCAGCCGAGCCTGGGCCCCAACCTTTTTGCGTATAACCGACATTCCATCCTTTTTCTGCTAACACTTCGCCCCAGCCTTTGAACTCGGAGGGGAAATAGCAAATGTGATTCGCTGCTTCTTTTAGCTGCCACGAGTTGCGACCTGTTAGCAAGCAGGCGCGCGATGGTGCGCATTTCGCATTCGGAGTGTAGGCTCGGTCGAACACTAAACCCTCGCGTGCAATGCGATCGAATGCCGGTGTTTTCACCCACTTCGTTCCATAGGCTCCTGCATGTGGGCTCCAGTCATCGGCGATGGCAAAGAGGATATTTGGTCTGTCTGGCGTATGCACTTTTTCCTCTGCAAACGTCTTCAGAGTGCATCCTGTTAGAATAAGTATTACTAACCATTTCATAGTTCGAAAATGTTTGATTTAAGGAAGATGCACACCCACTTTTTTGGCCCAAGCAAACCATAGTTCAGCGAGTTCTTTGGTTTTCTCTGGTTGTGATGCGGCAAGGTTGTTCTCCTCGCTCGGATCATTCGCGAGGTTGTAGAGTTCCCACGCAATGGGCGCGGGTTGGCGCTTGCCCCAAACAATTTTCCAGTCGCCTTGGCGTAGGCCGCGTGCTTCTTGATGTTCGGTGGCGATGATGCGCTCGGGCATAGTTTCTCCTTTGAGAGCCGGCATGAGTGAAACACCGGAAAGTGATTTTACCGTGACTCCATTTCGTTGCATAGGATAGGTTGACTGAGTTGCTTGGGCAATTGTTGGCAGGATGTCCATCACATGAGCAGGTGTTGGAATCAAGTCGTTGAGAGCAGCAAACCCTTGTGGCCAGTGTGCGATGAGAGGTGAGGAAATTCCTCCTTCATGACAAAAATGCTTATACATGCTGAGCGGCGTATTGCAGAAGTTCGCCCAGCCTGAGCCATAGGCATGATGAGTGCCATTTTGTCCGATCTGATCAAGTTGCTCACCTGTATGGAGTTTGGTAAATCCTTCGCGTGAGCGGCCATCAAAGCCAAAGGGCCCCCATTCGTAACAAGCGCCGTTATCGCTGGTGAAAAGAATTAAGGTATTCGCTAGTTCGCTGTGTTTCTCGAGATCGGCGAGGATACGACCGATGCCTTGATCGACGTGTTCGACCATCGCTGCATAGGTTGCCATGCGGCGAGCGAGGTCCTCGCGTCGATCAGCGGGTAAGCTGTTCCATGCAGGATTTTCTTTTCCTGAAAATCCGTTGGCGATGGCATCGGGTTCAATCGGGACTTGAGCGCGCGGAGGCAGCGATGCCGATGCGGCAATCATGCCCATTTTTTTCATTTTCTCAAAACGTTCGGCGCGGAGGATATCCCAGCCTTTGCGATAGGTGGCCATGTGGCGATCGATGCTCGCCTTGGGAGCTTGCAACGGGAAGTGCGGAGATGAATGAGCAAGATAGCCGAACCATGGTTTCTTTGCGGTGCGTGATTGGCGGATGAATTCCAAGCTGTAGTCGGTAAAAACATCAGTTACGTAAAAATTTTCATGCTTGAGCTCTGGTTTCGTGTCAGCGGGGAGTCGAACATAATGTTGTGGATCCCACTGATTCTCCGAGTGTGAGGATAAATTACGATATCCATAGTATTTCTCGAACCCACGTTTGATGGGGCCGATTTTTCCGACATGCCATTTGCCGACCATCCAAGTTGTGTATCCCGATGATTTGAGCAATTCGGCAATTGTGACATTGTCCTCTAACAAATGTCCGGTGTAGGCAGGGCCTTTGCCTTTTTCGGGGGCATTGGTGGTAAACGAGCCAATGCCAGCTTCGTGAGGATGCAGGCCAGTGAGTAGCGATGCACGCGTGGGGCAGCATCGTGCCGAGTTGTAGCATCGAGAAAAACGTGCGCCAGTGCTGGCGAGACGATCAAGGTTCGGCGTCGGGATTTCTCCGCCATAGCAACCAAGATCGGAGTAGCCAAGGTCATCGACGAGAATGACGAGCACGTTTGGTCGATCCGCAGCGCGCAGAAGAGTGGAGAGAAGGATGAGCCCTAGGCCGAGGTGGAACAATTTCATCAGAGGTTATGGGTTTGCGGCGTGAAGGTTTTACCACTTCCATCGATAATGACCAGTCAGTTTGTGGACCATGAGGCAATCTTCCTCTTGAGTCCCCGCGCCGATGTTGTGAATGACTTTCCAGTGGCCCGATGCACCTTTTTGATCGCTAACGATCATGATGTGCGGCAGTTTGCCACCTACGAGACAAGTGATCAAATCTCCGGGCTCAAATGCTTCGGCACTTTTTGGCACCGGCAGATCCATTCCTTTGCGTGAGAAAAATTTCTGCAAGTTCGGTACACGACGGTGATCGATGTTTTTGTCTGTCGCTTTCAAGCCCCAGATTTTTGGATAGGCGGATAAGCTTTTATTCATGTCCTCGTGCACTTCTTTTTGCAGATCGATGCTGTTTTGGCGCATCGCGCGGATCACCACATCTGTGCAGACACCGCGATCGAGCGGAAGGTCGCCATTTGGATAACCCAACGAAACATAAGCAGGATCGTAGGTTTTGGTCACCCCGATTTGTTTTCGTGCAGCAACGATCAGTGAGACTTGATCTTGGGCGTTGGTGAAAATCGTTAGGCTGAGCAGAATGAGAAGACCAAGAAGTTTCATGGATTATGAGATACGTCGATGGGGCGGTAGTTATTATCAATAAATCATGGGAAACGACGGATTGAACGGATGAAACGGATTTTTAAGATGAAGGAAAAAGTGATGAGAATTATCCTTTCATGTATTGGTGTTGCTCGTTACGGTGAGGGGAATTTTTTCCTCATTTGACCAAAGTGGCATCGTGGTGCAGTGTCTCCGTGTGAACGTAGTCTGTGCAATTCTGGTCAATGCGGAAGGAATGGTGTTGGCGTGTCAACGTCCTGCTGGTAAGGCCTTGGCGTTGAAATGGGAGTTCCCTGGGGGGAAAGTCGAACCTGGAGAGTCTTCAGAACAGGCTATTGTGAGAGAATTGCAAGAAGAATTGGCGATCGACGTGCGGATTTTGCAGCGCTTGAGTGATGTCGATTGGGACTATGGTCGCGGTCCGTTTTGTCTGATTCCGTTTATTTGTGAGATCGATCGCGGTGAGCCACAAGCCTGTGAGCATGCGGAAATTCGTTGGTGTCATCGCAATGACCTCGCCTCCCTCGACATGGCCGC
>Ga0209444_10000050_pt1 | contig 61516 bp, 59 predicted proteins | sample LauGreFaBDMM15DN_2_FD_188215 | JGI IMG/M metagenome (GOLD analysis project Ga0209444, IMG submission 188215) | Freshwater lake microbial communities from Lake Michigan, USA - Fa13.BD.MM15.DN (SPAdes) (version 2) | ecosystem: Environmental > Aquatic > Freshwater > Lake | place: Lake Michigan... | reverse complement strand
GCCATGGTGCTTTCGTGCTTGTTGCATCGGTCGGGATTTCTGCTACGCTTTGCGCATGAGAAAATCTATCTTGTTGCGCGGGCTGATGGCTTGTGTGATGACTTCGATGCTGCGAGCCCAGGAAATGCCTGCGGAACTGGAGCAATTGCTCGCGACGTTACGCAATGACAAAAGTGGTCAATTGACGCAGTTTGCGGAAGCCATGCTCGGCAAGGATGGTGGCAACAAGTTGTTCTACTTTCCCACCAAAGATCAGCCTGCCACACCCAAAACCTATGGTCGTGCTTTCACCGATGTGACGTTTCGCGCGGCCGATGGCGTGTCACTGCACGGGTGGTTGATGCCCGTGGATCGTGATGTGAAATCAAAGGGCGTGGTGGTGTTTTCGCATGGCAATGCAGGCTCGGTCGGGCACCATCTTGGGTTCATCGATTGGATGGTCGATGCGGGTTATGATGTCTTGCTCTACGACTATCGTGGCTTTGGGGAATCAGGTGGCACTCCATCGCGCGAAGGGTTGATCAAGGATGTGGAGGCAGCGTTTTCCTTCGTCGCTCAGCGTAAGGATCTCGCCGGGCGTGGTGTTTTTTCGTTTGGCCATAGTCTTGGCGGTGCGAAGTCGATCGTTGCCTTGAGTCGCACGCGGGTGCCGAATTTGCGAGGAGTGATTACCGATGGAACTTTTGCTTCGTATGAAGGAATGGCGACGATTCTTGCGGGAGATTTCGGAAAAAATTTGGTATCTGATGAACTTGCGCCAAAGGACTATGTTGCTCGTCTTCCTGCTCCGCTCTTGATCGTGCATGGCACGGCAGACGAAGTGGTGCCGATTGCCCAAGGGAAGCAACTCTTTGCCGCTGCAGTTCCCCGCAAGACTTTTTATGAAGTCAAAGATGGCGGCCACGGCAATTCTCTCGCGCGCAATGGCGGTGAGTATCGCAAAAAATTGTTAGAGTGGATGGCGCAGTTTCGCTGAGCGTCAATTCTGGCGTTTACCCTCCCATACCTCATCGGTTTCTTCGGCGGATTGGGGTTCGAGGTGTGTGATGATGCGTCCGTAGGGTGCCAGCAAAGCACAGATTTTTTCTTCAGCCATGGTGGCGATCTCGTGCGCGTCATGTACGGTCATTTCATCGGCGATAACAATGTGCAATTCGACCCAATGGGTGTGGCCTGAATGACGATGGCGAAGATGATGGTAGCGGAAGGGATGTTGGGTTTGGAGTTCGTCTAATAGATTTCGGATTTTTGCCTCGGTTTCTGGCTCGGCCGCATCCATCAGGCCGCCGAGGCTTTGGCGAATGAGCTTCATGCCTGTCCATAGAATGTTTGATGCCGCTAGAAACGCCATGATCGCATCCCACCACGGCCACTTGGTGAAATGCACTAGTCCCAGTGCGATGAGCACGGCGATGCTGGTATAAACATCGGATAGCACATGATGACCATTCGCTCGTAGCACCGTGGACTGACGTTTTTTTCCGATGCGCAATAGGGCGATGCCGAGCACCAAGTTGATCAGCATAGCGATTCCCGATAAGCTGGCGCCGATGCCGATGTGCTCCATCTTCGGACCTGCGATCAGGCTGCGTCCGGCCTCGTAGTAAATGAGCAATGCGGCGGTGGAAATCATCGCACCTTCAAATCCTGCCGATAGATAGGAGGCTTTATCATGACCGAAATGATGCTCACCATCGGCAGGTTTATGCGAAAGCTGTAAGGCGCGTACCGCGATGGCTACGGCGACCAAGTGAACGATGGACTCTGCTGCATCAGAATAGAGCGCTGAGGAATTGGTGACCTCGGCTGCCCAAACTTTTAACGCTAGTAAAATGATCGCCACGCCTAGCGAAATGAGCATGATAGTCATTTGTTCGCGATAGGATTTTTGCTGGTAATCGGTCATCATCAACGCAGATTAGCTTGTGCACTGGGGAACCAAAGAGCAAGTCCGCATTATGTAAATCGTTGCATTCTCTTGCAGTTCTTGGCAAACAGGCGCTGTGCAGCAAGTAAAAGCAGTTTTTTTTGACTTTGATGGTATTCTCGTGGATACCGAGTGGGCGATCTACCAGGCTTGGTTGAAGTGTTTTTTGTTAGAAGATCAGCCATTGCCGCTGGAGATTTATACTCGCTGCATCGGCAGTGATTTTGCTACTTGGTCGCCGAAGAAACACCTAGAAGAATTGACGGGAAAAACGTTCGACTGGGAAACGCTCGATGCGCAGCGGCAGAAGGAAATCGTCGCCGAGCTCTCGGAAGAAGGAGTGATGCCGGGCGTGAGAGAATTGTTGGATTTGCTCCGTGATCGTGGCATTCCTATGGCGGTGGTCTCGAGCTCATCGCATTTCTGGGTGGATGGCTGGCTGAATAAATTGGGGATTTTTTCCTACTTCGATCACGTGGTTTGTCGCGGTGATGCGCCGCGAATCAAACCGGCGCCGGACTTGTGGATCGAGGCAGCGAAAAGATTTTCGTTAGAATCCGCTCTGTGTCTAGCGATCGAGGATTCCCACAATGGCGTGATCTCGGCAAAAGAAGCTGGGCTGCAAGTCTGGGCTGTGCCAAATCGTGTGACGCAGTGCCTTGATTTTGCTCAGGCAGATCGCGTTTTTTCTTCGTTGACGGAAGTAATCAGTATCCCGCTGGGTGACGCATGATGTAGCCTTTCACGCCGCGGCGCCATGGTTTCCATCGCGGACCAGAACGTGAACTGTCGCCACCTGTGTCGAGGCGCAGCCCGGCTATTGTAATGAAAACGTGGCCCTTGCGCGAGTAGATGGTAATCCAATCGCCTTTGCCGCGTTTGCCGTAGCTGAGGTAACCGCCTGAGGGCATGCTGCCTTTGAGGAGGCCCGCCTCACGCAAGACATAGGAGACTGTGCCTGAGCAGTCATAGCCGCTGTCATTCTGGCGTGCGTGACCGCCACCCCATTTGTAGGGCTTGTTTTGCAAGCGATTGCTCGCAGCGATGGCCGCGATTACAGCTTTTGGTGCGCGCTTGGGAGCGTAGGCCATGCCGCCCTTGAATAATGCAGTGCGGCCGGGTTCGAATTTGTAGACCACAGGCTCTTTAGCTTTGACTTGAAAGCAGGAAGTCTGTGTGAGGGAAATGACAGCGGCGGAGAGTAGTAGCAGGATGCGCATGAGGGATAAAATTGTTAGGGTGTTTGAAGCCAGTCGACGACTTGCGCGAGCGCCCGTCCGCGATGGCTGAGAGAATTTTTGATGGCGGAACCAAGCTCGGCGAAGGATTTTCCGTAGCCGAAGGGGGCGAAAAGTGGATCGTAGCCGAAACCTTGGGCGCCGCTGGCTGAGTTGAGGATTTTTCCTTCGACTCTGCCGACAAAGTGGACTAGGGATTTTCCGCCCTGAGCGATGACCATCGTGCACACAAAACGAGCGCTGCGGAGTTCCTCCGGCACCTGTTTCATTTCCTCTAGCAAGCGCGCATTGTTCCGCGGATGATCGCCTTCCTTGCCGCCGTAGCTGGATGACCACACACCGGGTGCGCCGTGGAGCGCATCGACCTCCAAGCCTGAGTCGTCAGAGAGCACATAGCCCTCGACCAATGCGCTGATGGCCTCGGCCTTGAGTGTGGCATTTTCGAGAAACGTCGTGCCGGTTTCTGCTACCTCGGGCCAATCGGGGTAATCTGTCGCGTCCATGACCACGAAGGCGTCACCCACCATTTGGCGGATTTCCTCGGATTTGTGCTGATTGCGCGTGGCAATGATCAGGGTCATAGGCGTCATGACTGAGAATGTCATCGATCGGAAAAATAGGCGAACGTTTTTTGAACAAAAATCTCCTCGGATAACGCTTCATAATTGATGAAACTGTTGAAAAAAGTAGTCTCCACCTTCCTTTCCTCGCTTGCACTTGTCGGAGTTTGCCACGCAGATCTTGCAGGCTGGTCCACCGATCTCGATGCCGCTTTGGAGAAGGCGAAGATAGAGAAAAAATCTGTGTTGGTAGAGTTCACTGGCTCCGATTGGTGCCCGCCCTGCATTGCCATGCGCAAGAACGTTTTCTCGAAAAAAGAATTCGTTGATGCTGCTTCTAAGCACTTCATCTTGGTTGAGCTCGATTTTCCAAAAAAAGACAAAGCACTCGCGAAAAAAAATCAGCCATGGGCGAAAAAATTCGAGATTGAAGGTTATCCCACAGTGATCTTACTCGATCACGAAGGCAAGGAGTTCAATCGCTTTTTTGCGTCCGAGCACCCGACCACGGAAAAATTCCTTGCGCACCTCACAGCTGCGTTGGAGAAAAAAGATCTCGATTAATCGCCGCGGATTTTTCCGATAAAATAATTTGCTCAATCGCCGTTCGTGTGAATCATGGACGGCGATGATTGCATACGGAGTTCATGTATTTCGCTCAGTAGAAGAGCCGGATTGTTTTGTAGAAGTGGAACTGCCAATCCCGCAGTGTGGACCACGAGATTTGCTAGTCAAAGTGTATGCCGTGGCGGTGAATCCCGTCGACACCAAGGTCCGTAGCATGCAGACAATTTCGCTCGCAGAAGCGAAAATCCTCGGTTGGGATGCCAGTGGTGAAGTGGTGGCGATCGGTAGCGAAGTGACCTCGTTCCGCGTTGGCGATTTGGTCTATTATGCCGGCGATATCACGCGACCCGGTTGCAATGCCCAGTATCAATGCGTTGATGAACGCATCGTCGGCCGCAAGCCGCAGCGTCTCTCGCATGAAGAAGCTGCGTCATTGCCCTTGACCACCTTGACAGCCTGGGAGGGCATGATCGATCGCATGAAAGTTGAGTCAGGCAAAACCATGCTCATCATCGGCGGCGCAGGGGGCGTAGGCTCCATTGCGATCCAACTCGCCAAACAAGCCGGGCTCACGGTGATTGCCACAGCCTCTAGGGCTGAGACCATCGAGTGGTGTGAGCGCATGGGTGCGGACCATGTAATTAATCATCATGAAAATTTGTTAGATCAATGCTCAGCTCACGGTTACCCACAAGTGGACTATATTGCGAACTTCGTAAACACCGATCTCTATTGGCAAGTGATGAGTGAATTGATCGCGCCGCAAGGATCCTTGTTGTTGATTGTCGAGCCGCGCGAAGCCTTGCGCATCGGCGAACCGCTCAAGGCAAAATGCGTTTCCATCCACTGGGAATTCATGTTTGCGCGCGCCAAATTCCAGACGCCCGATCTAGCGCGACAGGGTGAAATACTCAACGATCTCGCCTCGTCCGTGGACGCAGGAATCATCCAGCACACTGCCACCGCTCATCACGGAAAGCTCTCAGTCTCCAGCCTGCGTGAGCTTCATGCGATTTTGGAAAAAGGCCAAGCCATCGGCAAAATGGTACTTACAGTTTCTCACGATTGATCTTATATAAACAGCTAGCGAACGATTTCAGCTCAGCACGCGCGGTAAGGGCACTTATGACATCAGCGTAAAATTTCTGCGGTGGTTGTGGGTGTGTGATTTTTCACGATGAGACTGATCAGTCGAATCTGTCAGATCCGCCTGATCTAGGTTTACACCTCCACCGCATCATCTGCCTCAAAGCCACCGCTGGCGACGAGGTTGAGGTAGCCTTCGATCTCGATGGCCGGGTCGGCGGAACGCATCAGCGATTCGCCGATCAAGACGGCATTCGCTCCGGCATCTAGCACCCGTTGCGCATCGGCGAGGGTTTTGATTCCAGACTCGGAGACTAACAGAACATCCTCGGGTACTTCATCGACGAGGGCTTCGGTGGTGGCGAGATCGATGGCGAAAGTTCTGAGATTGCGATTGTTGATGCCTATCAAATCCGCCCCCAGTTCCAAGGCCCGCTCCATTTCTTGCAGGTCGTGCACTTCGACGAGAACATCGAGCATCAGATCCTTGGCCGTATGATAAAGGCGTTTCAAGAGTTCGTCATCAAGAGCAGCGACGATCAATAAAATCGCATCTGCACCCGCGATGATTGCTTCGTGAATTTGTACTTCATGAATCATGAAATCCTTGCGCAGCAGGGGCGCTTGGGAAAACTCGGAGATGCGCGAGAGGTAGGAAAGTGAGCCCTGGAAATATTCCTCATCCGTGAGGATCGACATGCATGAGGCACCGCCATCGAGGTAGAGCTTCGCTTGCAATACGGGATCGAACGAAGGATCAATGATGCCCACGGAAGGCGAGGCTTTTTTCACTTCAGCGATCACGCCCAGCTGGTGTGGACCACGATCGAGAGCCGAGCGGAAGCCGCGGAATTCATTGCGTTGCAACGCGGCGGCTTTGAGCAGCGCAGCTTTCGGCATCAGAGCTTCCACTTCGCGGTGCTTGGTGGCGATGATTTGGGCGAGTTTGTCGGACATGTGCAGGCACAACAAAGCGTGAAACCATAGCAAGATCAAGGCAGGAGAAAAAAATTCATCTTTTTTGACGTTTTTGCTTGCGCATCCTTGGGAAATATGTAGATTGCGCGCACGCAAAATTTGCGTAACGCGAAAGCGGGCGTAGCTCAGTGGTAGAGCGCCACCTTGCCAAGGTGGATGTCGTGAGTTCGAATCTCATCGCCCGCTCCATTTTTTATTCCATTGCTTGTGTGATTTCCGTCCACAAGCATTTTTTGTTTTCAACCTTTAGCTTTTTTATCGAATCGATGTACGAGTGGTCCAAATTATCCGGAGTCAAGTGGATGGATGCGTGGGAAGATCGTTTCCGCGGCAATCCGAATTTTGTCATCGAGATTCTCAAAGGTGGTAAGTCTTCTCGTGTGCGCGTTTTTTGTGGCACGGAAAAAGAAGCCGCTGCGATCGTCGAGCAGTTTGGTGGCTCAGTGCGGAAAATCCAGCGTGCCGAATGGGCAAACCCCGTCGTGAAAGATCAGCCCTTGCTGAAAATTCGCGATGTTTTTGGTGTCACCACCGAAGCTGATCCGAAGAAGTTGAAAAAACTTGCCGCTGAGAACCCAGGGCGCGAAATTCTCTCGATTCCTGCAGAAATGGCTTTTGGCACGGGTGATCATGCTACCACTTCGACTTGCCTGCGTTTGCTGGTAGACATCGGACGCAGTCGTCCTGCGGGCTGGTCGGTTGCCGATCTGGGCACGGGCACGGGATTGCTCGTCATTGCTGCCAAAAAAGTCGGTGCTGGTGAGGCGTATGCATGTGACTTCGATCCTTATTCTGTAAAAGCCACAGCCGACAACCTGGTGCGCAATGGCGTTGAGGGCGTGAAGTTAGAGGAAAAGGACGTGCTCAAGTGGAAGCCTCGCAAAAAGTACGACGTCGTCGTCGCGAACCTGTTTTCTACTATCCTCATCCAAGCGTTTCCTGTCATTGCCCAATTAGTAAAGCCGGGTGGTGAAGTGGTGATTTCCGGCATTCTCGCCAGCCAAGCCTGGGATGTTTTCACCGCGGCCGCGCAACACGGCTTTGGATTCCCGACGGTCATACGCAAAGGAAAATGGGTCACCGCACGAGGTGGCTGGATGAATGATCTGGTGGAAAAGGGTGAGGTTTGAGATCGTTGTAACTAGTTCGCCTCATGCACAGCGAGGGCTTGAACTATTTCATGCTGACGAATCAGAGCATGCCGATTTTTGCGGGAAAACTTGTTTTTTCACGAAAAAATATCTTGGTCTGGTAATGCTTTTTTTCGCAGCACATGTGTCGTCGTCATCCATTGCTGAATTTTTTGCCATCGCGATGGCGTTCATCATGATGTCTGTTGCGGTGTTGGCCTATGAGCCGATTTCTCACGAATGCTTAGATGGCTGAGGTTGTTGTGACGATGGTAAAAATTGTTCATGTCTCACGGAAATGCCTGAGCAAAGCCCTTTGGTTCTGCTTGATCACACATCTTTTCATGTCTTGGAACTTGCTTTGCCTGCGCCGACCTTGCATTTTAGAGTGGGCGATCAGGCGGTGATCCAATTATGCCTAACGCATCCAGGCAATGTTTTGCTAGTGCAGCGCTGACGTAACGTCCAGTTCAGTTATTGCTTCTTTAGAACCCCGTAAATGATGTGGAGAAGCTTTTCGTGTCCGGTGTTGTATTCCGTTGATGCGTAAGTATGCAGTGGTGACGATTACTTCTGCACGCCCTACGATGGTTGCAAGTATTTCTGAAAAAATTGCAAGGCGGCTTCTTGTTCTGGTTTGCCAAAACCATCGCCGTGGCCTGCTCCTTCGACGGTGTGCAATTCGCTGGCGACCCCCGCTTTTTTCAGGGCCTCATGCAATTGCACACTCTGCGCATAGGGCACCAAGCGATCTTTTGTGCCGTGAAGCAAGAGCATCGGAACGTCGTTTTTGCTCACATAAAACACAGGACTCGCCGCGCGCGCTTGCTCTGGTTGATCGGCTACGGTGCCGCCGATCAATTTCGATTCGGGAGATGTGGGCAATTGATGTTGAATCACCGATTGCTGCGGATCGGATTGTTGGTGGATGGTAGTCAAATCACTGACGCCGAAAAAATTGCACACGCAAGTAGGACGGCTCGATTGATCGAGATGAGCTCCTACCTCGAATTGTTTGTCTTCACATGCTGTGCCTAACATAGCAACCAAATGCCCACCCGCCGATGTGCCGCATACGCCGACTTTTTTCGGATCGATGCCCCATTCCTTGGCATGAGCACGGATGAAGCGAACTGCTGCTTTGCAGTCTTCAATTTGTGCGGGAAAAAGCGCGTGCTGGCTCAGTCGATAGTTGATGCTGGCGACTGCAAATCCATGATTTAGCAGGTCTAGCGCAGGGCATTGTTCCTTGCTGCCTTCGAGCCAAGCTCCACCGTGGATGTAGATCACCATCGGCAAGGCATTCTTCGTAGAATTGGTGGGAAAATAGAGATCAAGCTTTTGCCGCGCGTGGCCATTTTCCACGTAGGCTATATCTTTCTTCACGGTAACGCCCGGGGGCAACGGACGTTGCGCGAGCAAGGGAGTGATCGACAACAAAAGACTAATTACGATTCGGATCATGTTTGTAGCTTAGCCAAATTTGCGGAATGCACAACTTTTTCGGATGGGAGGAAGAAAAATTCCACTTCAGGAATTTCGACAATAGAATTACAGAATATACATATTTTCCCTTGGGGCTTAGGCTATCAATATGGTAACATATGCCTTTGGACTTAGCTCAAAAAAGCAAGATTACGGCAATAATGTTTGGCGGGCTCAATCCTTATGATATCCCTACAATGATATCCTTCAAGGGCTTAATGTTGCGGAACCTTAGCCTGCAGCTGAGGAAAACCTTGGGTCTAAGGCGTGAGCTCGGGATAGAGGGGGCGCAGATCGAGAGGATCGCCGGTGTTTTTTTGGAGCGCGAGAAGTTTGGCAAAGAGCTGCTTTTTACGCTCGGGAGAGTCGAGTGGATTTTTTTCGAGCGGATCGGCATCGAGGTCGAAAAGTAAGGAGATTTTCCCCTTGGGATAGAGAATGAGCTTGTGCGTGTCATCGATCACAGCGCGTTGGTGAGTCGCCGTGAATGCTCCATAGATGGCATCGTAGTGTTTTTCGTTTTGCCCATGAAGCAACGGTAACAAGCTACGAAAATCGATGCCTTTTGTATCTGCATTGGCGAGCTCAAGTGTGGTTGTGACGGCGTCTTGCATGTAGATGCGTTCGTCGATAACTTTACCTCGTGGAATGGTCGGACCGCTCATGATGAAGGGGACGCGGAGTGAATGCTCGAACATGTTTTGCTTGCCCATCAAGCCATGACGGCCGATGGAGAGTCCGTGGTCCGAGGTGAAAATGACAATGGTATTTTCCCGAACGCCCGCTGTTTCCAAGGTCTTGAGCATGCGCCCGATTTGCGCATCGAGGTGCGAGACCATGGCGTAGTATTCTTGCCGATGGGTGCGCACTGCTTGCTCGGTGCGTGGGAATGGTGCCAGTTGTTCATCGCGAATTACGCTACCGCCGACCTCTCCATCAAGCCCCATGATGCTGCGGTGTTGTTGCAGTGGTTCGAAGTTTTCAGGAGCTGGCAGAGTTGCTGCATCATATCGATCCAGCCAAGCTTGCGGAGCTTGGCGTGGATCGTGTGGAGCATTGAAGGCGAGATACATGAAAAAGGGTTTGGTGTCGGCTGCGGCTATTTTGACGAAAGCTTCGGCGTCGTCAGCGAGAACTTCGGACCAATGCTTTCCACCTTCCCAGAAGCCACCATTTTTTGCATCGGATGATTGCCACACATCCCGGTTGCCTTCGAGAGGCCGATTGTAGGATTTTTTGACAGTGCTGGGCATACCAGGGCGAATATGAACGGTGTGATCGAAAAGTTTTTTTGCATCAGCTTGCACGTGCCACTTTCCTGAGAGATACGTGGCGTAGCCTGCGTGCTTCATGCGCTGTGACCAGGTTTTTTCTGCGGCGATTGTAGCAGCGAACTTGGTTTTCTCTTCGCGTTGTGTTTTCCACACGAAACGACCGGTGAGAAGCATGGATCGGCTGGCGACACATACAGCGCCGTGCCAGGAACCCATATTGTAGGCTTGGCGAAAGACAGTGCCGGATTGGTAGAGGGCGTCGAGGTTCGGGGTGATCAAGTTACATTTTTCGGCACCCCACATCTTGCTCGCAGCGATGGTGTCGATAGCCTGGTCATCGGTGATGATAAAAACGATGTTCGGCTTGGACGGTGCCGCATGAAGCGATATACTGAGAGTTAGCAGCGCGAGTGCGTGACGCAGGGATCGGAAAAGCATAACAAGTCATTAGCCTTCCTCGGGGAGTATGACAAGAAGATTTGATGCTGTAGCAATCTGCGGGAAAACTATGCCCATGCCGGAAAACTATGCCCGAGTGGGGCAGGGGATTTCCACGATCATCATGCCGGCCGCGCGTGCCGAGTCGATGCCCGCAGGCGCATCTTCAAAAGCGAGGCATTTGGAAGGACAAATCCCGAGGCGGCGCGCGGCTTCGAGATAAATGTCTGGAGCTGGCTTTCCGTTCGAGACATCATCTGCGGTGATGACCTCGTCAAACCAATCGGACACGCCGACGATTTGCAGGGTCTTTTCGATTACGAATCGGGAGCCTCCTGTGGCGATGCCCATGGGCACTTTGCCGCGCATGCTGCGGGCGAAATCAGCGACTTCTTCGATCAGTTCACAAGCATGCAGCTTGCGCAAAAATGCCTCGCGCTTTGTTAGAGCAACGCGAGCTGGATCAAGCTTGAGTCCATATTCAGCATTGAGATCCATGACGATGTCCTTGGTCGGGCGGCCACCCATTGCGTAGAATACATCCTCTGCCAAAACATTGGCGGCGCCAAACTGCGCTAAAGCCTCGCACCATGCCTCAAAGTGAGCGGGCATGGTATCGACAAGTGTGCCATCGCAATCAAAGATTACGGCGGAAAAACCTTGTTGGGGAATGTTGAGTGAACCTACGGTGGCCATGGCGGGCAAGGGCATAGCAGAGAAATCTGAGAAAACAAGCGCGACGTGAAAAAAAATGACATTATGGGGCAAAAGTCCGCATTTTAGACCAAATGGCGAAATTACGCGCCTCCCGACCACAACATACCGATTTTCTTGATTGGTAATCTCTCCGTTTTCGGTTACATCACCCTTGCCATGCCACAACCAGCTAAAACTTCCATCAAACGTTCCCGAGTCAATGTTCGTCGTCCTGATGTTATGGAGTTGGTCACTGCGGAAGTGGCGAAGCATTACAAATCGTCCATCGTCGAGCGCTTGCGCGATCTTCATGGCGAATTGGTAATCGGCAATACGACCTTGCGACTCGCTCAGGAATTCGGCTTTTGCTACGGCGTCGAGCGCGCCATTGATCTCGCCTACGCCTCGCGCAAGGTGTTTCCCGATAATCGCATTTTTCTCATTGGCGAAATCATTCATAACCCCGAGGTCAACCGTCAACTCGTCGACATGGGCATCGTCTCGCTGCCGTGGCAGGAATTGAGTGGCGACTACGATAACCTGACGGCCGATGATGTGGTCATCGTTCCCGCATTCGGCGCGCCCACGGCCTTCATGGATAAAATTGATGCCAAGGGCTGCTACATCGTCGATACCACATGCGGTGATGTGATGAAAGTCTGGCGTCGGGTTCGCTCCTATGCCAAAGACGGCATCACCAGCATCATTCACGGCAAGGCAGGGCACGAGGAAACACGAGCCACAGCCTCCCGCGCTATGGGCGAAAATGGAGACGGTCACTATCTGATCATCCTCACCCTTGCGCACACCGATTACGTTTGCCGCTACATTCAGGGCCAGGGGAATCGTGAAGACTTCTTTGCAACCTTCGCTGACGCGATGTCGCCCGGCTTCGATCCTAATGTGCACCTCACCCGCGTTGGTGTCGCCAATCAGACGACCATGCTTAAGAGCGAGACCGAAGAAATTCAGCAACGCATCAAAACCTCGATCACTGCGAGAGATGGTAACGCCGAGAATTTCCAAATGTTCGATACCATCTGCGGAGCCACACAAGAGCGTCAGGATGCCTTATTTGACATGCTGCGCCAACCGATGGACGTGTTGTTCGTCGTCGGTGGCTACAATAGCTCCAACACCACTCACTTGGTGGAAATTGGTGAGCAATCGCTGCCGACATTTTTCATTCGCAATGCCGATTGTTTGAAATCGTTAGAAGAAATCGTGCACTACGATCTGCATGAGAAAAAAGAAATCACCAGCAGCTATCCTCAATTTCTGTTAGGTTCTGAGCCCGCCGTGATTGGTGTCACCGCAGGCGCCTCATGCCCGAACAATTTGATCGAGGACACCATCGTCAAAGCATTCTCGATGCGCGGTATTTCGCTTGAGCAGATCCAGATCGCGTTGAGCTGATTTTTTCTCACGAGCCCCAAGAGTAGCGCTCGGGAATCCAAACGTAGGAATCTGCGGATTTCGGCCCGAGATGACCGATGGCGGGCCATGGTAAATGAAATCCGTAGAGGCGAGTTTTTTCGCTCAACGCTTGGGCGTAGACTTTTTTGCGCGTGACGACGGCGAGTTCGGGGTCGTGATCGAAGGCGATCGTCCAGTTGACGTTTTCAAACATCAACAAGTGATGGTGCGCGAGGTCCATGATGTGCAACAAAGACTCGCCTTTGGATTGAATTCGGAAAATTGCGTGCCCAGCGGTGTGGCCTGGAGCGAGTTCAAGAGTGATGTCTCCACCCCAGACGGATGAGCCATGCTTCAGGGTCTTGGTATTCGGCTTGAGAATGTCGAGGCGTTTGCGGTTGTCGCGGGTGAGGCCGGGTAGTTCATCTTTGTCGCGTTTCGATTTGGAAAAATCAGGCTCATTCGTGAACCAAAAGTCGAGCTCCTCTTGCGTGCAATAGAATTCCGCATTCGGGAAAGCAATCGCATCGTTGAGCACAAAGCCCGCGATGTGATCGATGTGTGCGTGACTGAGAAACGCCGCTGTCACGTCCTCGCGTTTGATATTGATGGCATCGAGCGCATCGAAAAACCAACCCCAGTTGCTGTTGCCGCCTTTGCCGAATCCGGCATCGAAGATCGCCACTTCCTTGCCCTTGCGCAGCACCAAAATGTTCACGTAAAGCGGAATGCCATCGAGGCGTTCGAAGTTGTCTTGCATCAGCTTTTGCATCACGGGGCGATCACTTTCCGGATGCATCATGCCCATGGCGGGGCGGATCAGGGAATGACCATCGCTGATCGAGAATGCTTCGATTTCACCGATGTTGAAGCGATAGATGCTCGGGTTGCGAAACGGTGCCGTGGCGGGAGTAGGTGTTTCTTGTGCCGCGGCAGTGCCAGCTTTGGAAAATAATACCGCTGAGCTAGCGAGAAAGGCGCGGCGTGACCATGAGTGCGATGACATACTGCAAAAGGTAGCGATTTTTCTTCCTAGGGCAAGGAGCCAATTCATAAAGTGAGTCATTCGAAAAAAACCGCACAATTCCCATCGCAGCGACCGATAAGCCTGCTATCATCAGGGGACATGAAACATACACACGAAGTTTGGCTCGGATGCGTCTTTTGAATTTTCTGACTCATGGGCTTGCATCGTTTTTACCTCGGCAAATGGATTAGCGGACTCGCATGGTTGTTCACAGGTAGCCTATTCGGCATCGGTTGGATCTGCGACTTCTGCACGCTCAACGAGCAAATTGTCGAACGCGGCTAGTTTTTGTTTTACAAAATAGGACAGATCGCGAAAGTCCCTGCATGCAGAAATCCTGGATCATTTCCGTAATTGCCGTGCTGTTTGCTTCATCACTTGTATCCGCAGAACCTTTTTTGGTGCCCGCACATTCGGCCTATACGTTGCCGGATGCCGAGGCGGCACAGTTTCGCGAAAATCAGCCGGTCACGGATTGGAAGCATGAGAAAAATCACATCGTCTGGTATCCGCGTTTCACGACGACGGGTGAGGTCACTTGCATGGTGGCGATGCGTTTGCCTATTGGTATGAAATCGAAACTCAGCCTGCACGTGGGCGGTGCGTCGCGCGAGGTGAGCTACGAGGGCAAGGGTGATAAAGATGTTTTGGTGGACTTTGGAGCGTTTCGCATTGCCAAAGTGGGCTACCAAGCGTTGGAACTTCATTCAGAAAATCCCGTCACTACAGATCCGGGTGATGTGGTATCGCTCCAGCTCGATGGTCCAGCCGCTGGGGGCGTTCAGGCGAATCAAAAAGAACGGCGCAATGCCGCATCGGTGCATCTCAGCTATCCGCAACCGAAGGACATATACGTGGCAGGATTTTATTGCGAGGCAAGTGCGCAAGAAGATCCCGTGGCGACTTATTACATGGCCTGTGGTTGGCATCGCGGCTACTTCGGCATGCAGGTGAATAGCCCGACTGAGCGCCGCATCATTTTCTCGGTCTGGGATAGCGGAAATGAATCGGTGAGTCGTGATAAAGTCGGCGCCGCTGATCGGGTGACCCTGATAGCCAAAGGCGAGAATGTGTTTAGCGGTGACTTCGGCAATGAAGGCACGGGTGGACACAGTCATTTGAAATATCTGTGGAAAACAGGTGAGGTGCAGAAATTTTTTGTCACCGCAGCGGTCTTGGATGCCACTCACACAATTTTTAGCGGCTACTGGTTTCATCCTGATCAAAAAAAATGGATGCTGATCTCCAGCTGGCGCGCCCCGAAGGAAGGCAACTATCTCAGCGGGCTGTATAGCTTCAGCGAAAACTTCGGTGGTCACAATGGTCATCTGCTGCGCAAGGCGCATTTCGGCAATCAGTGGATTTTCACCAGTGACAAAAAATGGATTGAGGTGACACAGGCGAGTTTCAGTCACGATGGCACCGGCAAGGACGATCGACTCGATCGCTTCATGGGTGTCGAAAATGGTCAGTTTTTCCTCAGCCAAGGCGGATTTCTCAACGACTACACCAAGTATGGAACTCCGTTCAATCGCCCTGCGCGCAAGACTCCACCGGTGCTTGATCTTCCGGATCACGCGCGAAAATGATCGGGCGTTGTGTCATCGGGTGCAGCATGTTTCTTGCGGGAAATGCGTGAAGTGCTAAGCTTTGGGTAATGTTGAATCGATGGCACAGCTTGAGTGCATTCTTATTTCTTACGACCCTGTTCGCTGCGGCGCAGGATTCCCCTGGCATGGGCGATCCCGAAAAAGTACATGATCCTTCGACGGTTCTTCCTTCGCAGGGAGTGCATCGATTTTTTTCTACAGGGATGGGCATTTCATTGATGCAAGAAGATGTAGCAGGGAAATGGAAGCGTGCGGGTTCGATATTTGCGCCAGGAAATTTTCCCGAGTGGCACGAGCGTGAGGTGCCGGGCAATCGGCAACACTTGTGGGCACCCGATGTGATTCGCTTGGGCGATGAATATTTTGTGTATTATTCAGTATCGACCTTTGGCAAAAATCGCTCGGCGATTGGACTTGCCGTTGGTAAATCCTTGGACCCGAAGTCAGCGGATTGGCAGTGGGAGGATCGAGGAATTGTGCTGCAATCCAGCGCTGCGGATCGCTACAATGCCATTGATCCTGCGGTGCTCATCGATCCGAAAGATCAGCGCCTGTGGATGTCATATGGTTCCTTTTGGGATGGGATTTTTTTGATCGAGCTCGATGCCAAAACGGGTTTGCGTAAAGATCCGAGTAAAGCGCCGATACACCTCGCAAAAGCTCCTGAGATAGAGGCTCCGTTCATTCATGAGCGAAAGGGGACCTATTATCTTTTCGTCAACTGGGGCCTATGTTGTCGCGGAGTGAAAAGCACCTATGAAATTCGGGTGGGGCGCAGTGAAAGCATTACGGGACCTTACCTCGATGAACACGGTGTGGATTTGCGCAAGGCTGCTGGCAAGTTGTTGATGACGACCGAGGGCGATTTTATCGGCCCTGGCCACGCCTCGGTGTTATTGCGCGATGGTAAGGAGAGGCTCGTTCATCACTACTATGATCGTAGTATCAATGGTAGTTCGCGCTTGCGCATTGTGCCTCTAACATGGGATGAAAAAGGTTGGCCGGTGATTGGCAAAGCGCAGCCTTGATCATCTTCTAACAAGCTCATTCAATAATCGCAACGATCCTCGCTACATCGAAATCAAACGGTGTCATCTCGACGCGTACTTTCATGCCGATGCGGATTTGTTCGCGTAGATGCATGGTGCTTCGGGAAAAATGAGCCAGCGTTTTTTTGCCATTGGGCAGCGTTGCCTCGAAGATATCGGAGTAAGGTCCGAGGATCGTGGCAGTAGTCGTGATGCAATTTTCCATGAGTCTGTTTTCCGTAGGGTTGTTCTCCATTAGCGCGTAGTTATTTTTTCGGATAAAGCTCCGCATTGGAAGCCTGAAATTCAGCTTTTAACCGCACGCGTAAAGTTGAGAGATCAACGAGGTGAGAGCGGGTGAATGTCCACTGGCCCTCTTTGCCATCGTGCTCGATGCCACAAAGCAAATGAATGGCATCGTCATTGATCTTGAGTGTTCCATGCTTGGGCTCGTAGTAAAAGGTGCGCAGTGTGGAATGTAGTGATTTTGATTCGACCAGTTTCGGATCGAGGTAGGCGATGAGGCCTGTATTGCGATCGGTGATCTTGAGATCGGGATAACCCGAGCGCTGGAGATCGCCTTTTTTTGTCCGAGGGATTTCACAACGCAAGCCGGGGTTTTGGTTGATACTAAGCATCAGTGCATCCTCGAAGTAGCGTGATGCCTCGTTGATGCGACGCAGCTTGCGCACGGGCGAATCCTCGTGAGAGAGCGTGACCATGGCTTGATCGAGGGCGATGCGAATCGCCCGCGTGATGTGCAGATGGGCAGCGTTTTTGCAATCTAGTGGAATGACTTTTTTCCCAGATGAAGCGAGCACGACGTCGGCAAAAGCGAAGGTGCGGTTATCGAGATTTTCGGAGAGTAATTGCTTGATTAATGCTGCATCATCGGCCTGAGAATGGAGCAGAAAGAGAAGCTGGAAGAGAAAAACGAGGTGCTTCATTCTGCTTGGGATTTCGCGCGGGGATGTGCTCCATCATAGGCTTGGCGCAATCGCTCGCGGGTAACGTGGGTGTAGATTTGAGTTGTGGAAAGCGATGCATGACCTAACAGCGATTGTACACTACGCAGATCGGCGCCGGCATCTAACATGTGAGTGGCAAACGAATGTCGCAACTTGTGTGGTGAGATCGCAAAAGGAATCGATGACTGGGCGAGGTATTTTTTTAATAGCAAATCAATTGCTTGCTGGGTGATGCGCGTTTTGCGTGAGCTGATAAACAAGGGGCCTTGGCTGATCACAGCTTCACGACGATAGCGCTGCAAGGCCGCGAGAGCGGGGCCTCCAATCGGCACGATGCGTTCTTTCGAGCCCTTGCCCATTACGCGCACCGATTCACTCAAGAAATCGATATTTTTGATGTCAAGCTGTCTCAGTTCGGAGATCCGCAAGCCGCAGGAGTAAAACAATTCGAGCAATGCAGTATCACGCGCGGCAAGCCAAGCAATGCGTGGCTTGTCACCGGCGCTTTTGTTGGGTAATTCAAGCAGTTCTTCCATCTGCTTGAGATTGAGCACAACGGGAAGTTTGCGTTCCGCTTTCGGTAGTTGCAACTCGGCAGCGGGACTTTTTGCAAGACCACGGCGGTGCACAAGGTATTTGTAAAAGGAACGAATCGCTGCAAATCGTAGACGGATTGTTGCGCGCGAGAAATTTTCCTTCATCATCGCAAATAGCCATGCACGGAAATCATCGGTGCAGGCGTCGCGCCAATTGCTGAAAGCTGGACCACGAAATGTGCGAAAGCCTAACAAAGCAGCGCGATAATTGCGCAGCGTCAAGACCGATGCACTACGCTCGGTATCGAGGTAGCGAAAGAAGTCTTCTTCGAGGAGGTCATCCGGTAATGCAGTCATGCGCGAGCGTTAAAACAAATGTATTAATTCAGCAAATGAATGCAAGTCGCGATTTTTTACTATCATTCACTTTTTTGGCATATAACGATGAGTGCAATCATCACAGAACGCAATGTAATAGTGCTAAACCGTCACTGGTATGCATGACCTAAGCGAAACGCCCGTGACATAAGAAATGGCGCACGCATTCGCGAGTAGATTGAGCATTTTGCACTCGCGCTCATCAATGCTGAGATTCAGCCTCTGGTTTGCATCATGTCAGGTGACTAGGGACGTTCCTGGCGTGCTCGCGAAGAAGAGTCATCCCCAAGCAAAAAGGTCAGGTCAAGTCTTGGACCGAGCTCCGTAAGGGGTGAAATGATCTTTGGTATTCGTGGATGATATTGATGATTGATGCGCCATTCGCCTTTCGTATTCATGCTCCTGTTTGTGCATTGAGTGAAAAAATCGGTCAAAATTCGACGTATGTAACGTTACTTATGCGATTTCTTGCCATCTTTTTCCTGCTGTTTTCGGTATTTTGCTCGGCGCTGACGCCGCTTCTCATGAGCCCGGAAAAGGAGGGGACACTTGGCTTCACAAGCCCGACAGCGGGATTGTATGAGATTCGTCATCCCATGCCAGTGATTCTCAATGCCTCCGTGGCAGTGCCCGAGGCAGATGTCGCATTGCAATTTTCCAGCTTCTGCCTAGGTGGAGTGGAGAAAGTAGCGATTTTGAGTGGGCCTGATTTTTCTAGTGAAAAAGCACAATGGATTGGCAGCATCCCGCACACCGAAGTTTGGTCACCACAATCGTTTCGATTGCAGGATGTTCATCTTGCAGCGCTGCGTGCAGGTCAGTCGTTGCGTGCTGATTTTTATCTCAAACCTGAGGCGGTGTTGCAGTTGCGCGAATTGCAGATTGCTCCTGAGCGGCCTCGTCATGTCCCGATGCAATCGCCCGAAGAAATCGCCGCCTTGCTGCAGGCTTTGCAGCTAGAGGCCGCAGCGCAAATGCCAGCACGCATCGACGAAGTGGTAGTTTCGTCAGAGCGTGTTACCGTGCGTGGCAGCGCCGTTGTTGGTTCGATGCTGCTTCTCGCTGAGGCTCCGATGCATCTGCCCATTCATTCGCCTGCGCGGTTTCGCCAGGTTCATGCGCTCTCATTGGATGCCTCGGGGAAATTTCAGATCGAATTGCCGCGCCAAGTGGCCGATGTAGCTGGTACTCGCGATCGCTTGCTGGTGACCTGGCAACTTTGCGATGCCGAAAAATCCAAGGCTTTATCGCATCCTCGTTACGCTGATCAGATTGTCTGTCGCCAGCCTGATCTTCCCGCAGCTAAACCTGCGACGAAAAAAGGACTTGGTGGCTGGACGCCGGGACAGCCCGTTTCGGAAGATCTCACTGAGCTCGGGATTTCCTCGGTCACAATCAATGTGATGCTGGATGGATTGCTTACGCTCAAGCCAACACCGGGATCAACTCCGCGCGTTTGGCAAGGACGCACCTATCACATGAATGAGGAAAATTGGGCATCGCTGGATCGAAGCATGATCAAGGCGGCTCAGGCTAAAGTCATGACGTCAGCCATTTTGTTGATCGCCAATCCACACAAATCGCTCCGAGCTGAAACGCAGTTGCTGGCGCATCCTGGTTGCACGCCCGATGGGACCTTTGCTATGCCTAACGTGTGCGATGCTGAGGGCTTGGCCTTTTACGGTGCGATTCTCGATGCCATCTACGATCGCTACATGCGTACCGATGGACGCTATGGTCGCTTGCATCACACGATTTTGCACAACGAGGTGGACGCCGGCATTGTCTGGACCAATGCAGGAGAGATTCCGGTGGAAAACTATTTCGATCTTTATCAACGGAGTCTGCGTCTTTCGCACTTGATTGCGCGCACCTATGATTCGCATCACCTACCATTTATTTCATTGACACATCATTGGGCGCAAACAGGGCCGCAGTGGTATCCATCGCGCAGATTGTTAGAATTGCTCGTCGGCTACACACGGCGCGAAGGTGATTTTCCCTGGGCGCTTGCCTATCATCCTTACCCGCAAGATCTCACTCGTCCGCGCACGTGGGAGGACGATCAGCCGAATTTCACCTTCGATACACCGAAGATCACACCGCGTAATCTCGAAGTGCTAGACGCCTACATGAAGCAACCTGCGCTGCGTTATCTCGGCAAGCATGTGCGTGAGGTTCATCTCTCAGAAAATGGATTCAACTCGCCGGATTACAGCGATGCATCGTTGCGCGATCAAGCAGCTGGCATGGCCTATGCGTGGAAAAAAATTGACAAGCTTTCCTCGATCACAGCCTGGCAGTATCACAACTGGATCGATAATCGCCACGAAGGAGGCCTGCGCATTGGGCTGCGAAAATTTCCCGACGAACCGGGAGATCATTATGGCAAAAAGCCCATCTATCATCTCTATCAAGCTCTCGGCACAGCCCGCGAAGACGAACTTTGCGCGTCGTATCTACCTCACATTGGGAAAAAAAGTTGGCAAGAAATCATTCAACAGGTGCAGAAGTGATTCTGTTGCTTATAGAAGCTTTGTAAGCTAATCTTCGACTGTAATTGCTCGCTGTTTAGTGTTTTGCCTAGCCCAGATTGAGCAATTTTGGGAAAAATCGCAGCGCGGCGCGTCCAGTGTTTTCGCTGAGGAAAGTGAGTGGCTCGTCGCGTGCTTCTGCTATGCATTCTGCGCTGTGGCGGACGAAGGATGGCTCGTTGCGTTTGCCGCGATGTGGCACAGGTGCAAGGTAGGGTGAATCGGTTTCTAGCAGAAATGTTTCGCGTGGCAGAGTGCTGACTACGTCTAACACATCGCGGGCAGTCTTAAAGGTGCATACGCCGCCGAAGGATACGAGGCCGCCGAGGGCGATGACGCGGTCGGCATTTTCACGATTGCCAATGTAGCAGTGAAACAGTGCGCGTACCGAGTCGGCATGGCGTTGGTAAATTTCCATCGCGTCATCAAAGGACTGACAGCCGCTGCGGTCACGGGTGTGGATGACGATGCCGAGCTTGCTTCGTTTGGCTAACAGAAAATGTTGCTCGAGGAAATCGCGCTGACGTTGGCGAAATGTTTCTTCATCCCAGCCATCGGGCGCGGGATGGTAGTAGTCGAGCCCAGTCTCGCCGATGCCGACGACGCGGTGATCGCCGGTGTGAGTTTCGATGATGGAAACGGCATCGTCGGGCGCATTGTGGACATCGCAGGGGTGGATACCAACGCAGATGCCGATGCCGGGATAAGTGTCGGCAATCGTGAGATTGGCATCAATGTCATCGAGGCAGGTCGCGAGTGAGACCATTTTTTGCACTCCGAGCATGCGGGCGCGGGCAACGATGTCGTCGAGTTCGCTGGGATCGAATTTGTGTGAGGCGAGGTGGCAGTGGGAGTCAATGAGCATGGAAAAGAGTCGAGAGGTTTTAGCGTTGATTGAAGGCGAGGAGGTCGGTATATTTCACCCCGCTACCGCCGAATAAGTCGAGCGCGCTGCCGACGGTGACATCGATGCGACCATGGCTGAGATCGTGAACTTTTTGCACATCGGCGAGGACGGCAACACCTCCGGCATAGGTTTGCGGGATTTGACCCCAAGCCCCCAGCAAGGAAACAAGCTCTTCATCGATGCCATTGCAGAGGCCTTCGACGTCGGCGGCATGAATAAGAAATTCCGCGCAATGCCCAGCGAGCATGTCGAGAGTGGAGGTGTTGATATCGAGCTCAGTGAGTGTTTGCCAACGGTTCATGGCCACGGTCCATCCGCGTGTGGTGCGGCGGCAACTGAGATCGATGACCAATTTCTCGTGTCCGACTTCACTTACGAACGCGCTGAGTTGATCCTGGAGAAATCGTCCACTGGCATCGAAGAGCGCGGACGTGACGATCACATGGCTCGCTCCGGCATCGAGCCAAGCTGCGGCGTTATCGGGGCGGATGCCACCGCCGATTTGTAAGCCGCCCGGCCATGCGGCGAGTGCCTCGTGTGCGGCTTCGTTGTTGCCTGGGCCAAGACAAATCACGTGACCACCCATGAGGGCATCGCGGCGATAGGTTTCGGCATACCAAGTTGCGCTTTTTTCCGAGACGAAATTTTCGCGCGGTCCGGCCCCATCATCGCGCAGGGTACCGCCGACGATTTGTTTTACCTGACCGTTATGAAGGTCGATGCATGGGCGAAATTTTGTCATGGCGTGGGGCAAGAAAACCATTATCATAAGGCAAGTTCCAGAACCAAATGAAGCAAATCTATTTCGTTATGCCACCGCGCTCGGTCATCTTTGTGGCGGGGGCTCTTCTTCTGCTGATGATGCAAGTGAGTTGTCGCAAACAACCGACGCTGACACCCTTACCGCAGCCTGCGGCTGTGGAGCATGTGGTGCAAGAGGGCATGGTGAAATTGCCTGGCGGCGAATTCATGATGGGCACGAGCGGCTTGTTTCAAACGGAGTATGGTCCCAAGGAGTTTCCTGAAGAAAAACCTCAGCACAAGGTGCGGGTGAATGGTTTCTGGATCGATGAGACGGAGGTGACCAATGCGCAGTTTGCGGCCTTTGTGAAAGCGACCAACTATGTGACCTATGCCGAGCGGGAGTCGAAGCCGGAAGACTTTCCGCAGGAGGCGCTGGAATCTCTGCCGCCTTTTCCATTCAAGCAAGGTTCGATTGTTTTCATTCCACTATCCCATACCCAAGGTGATCCGAATGCGCCAGGGCAGTATTTGAATTGGTGGAAATGGGACACCGATGCGAATTGGCGCGCGCCGATGGGCAAGGCGAGTAGCATTGACGGCAAAGAAAATTTTCCTGTCGTCTGCGTAACCTTCGAGGATGCGGCGGCGTATGCCAAGTGGGCGGGCAAGCGCTTGCCAACTGAGGCGGAGTGGGAGTATGCGAGTCGTGGCGGCTTGGTGCAAACACTTTACGTATGGGGCGATAAGCCGATGCTTGATGGCAAGCCGATGTGCAATAGTTGGCAGGGTGAATTTCCTAATGAAAACACGGCGAAGGATGGATTCACCTTTAGTTCTCCCGTGAAAAGTTATACACCTAATCGCTTTGGAATCTATGACACGGCGGGCAATGTGTGGGAGATTTGCAGTGATTTTTATGATCCCGATTATTTCCAAGTAAGCCCTAGCGACAATCCACAAGGCCCAGAGACTTGGGTCAATCGAGAAACCGGAGAGAAATCCAGTGGCATGCCGCATCGCGTGACCAAAGGAGGATCGTTTCTCTGTCACGATTCGTATTGCTTTCGCTATCGATCCGGCGCGAGGCATTCTCAAGACAGTCAATCTCCAACGAATCATACGGGATTCCGCTGCGTAAAGGATTTTTGATACATCTTGATATCAAGTCCTACGGCTGAAAGTCTTGAGCCTGTTTCATCAGATCCGGACGGTTTTGTTGTGTTCGTTCTAACGCTTTTTCTTGCTGCCATGCGGCGATGTTTTTGTGGTGACCGGATAACAGAACCTCGGGAACCTTCATTCCACGAAATTCAGCAGGCTTGGTATAAGCGGGTGATTCTAGCATATTTTCATCGGCAAAAGATTCTTGTTCATGCGAGCGTTCATCACCGAGAGCCCCAGGCAAGAGTCGGACGATAGCATCGGTGAGCACAGCTGCTGCGATCGCGCCATTGGTCAGAATGTAGTCGCCGATGGAGAGTTCGAGCTCGATGAGGTTTTCGATGACGCGATGATCGACGCCTTCGTAATGGCCGCAGACCAGGAGAATGTGCTCGCGTGTGGATAGCTCTTGCACGGTCTTTTGTTTTAGCATGCGCCCTTGTGGTGTCATCAAAATCACCAAGGTATCAGGGCCTCGCAACTCCTCAATGGCGGCAAACAATGGCTCGGGCTTGAGTAGCATGCCCTGCCCTCCGCCACAGAGTGTATCGTCGGTTTTCTGATGCTTGTCTGTGGCCCAATCGCGCAATTGATGTGCACGGATGGTGACCACGCCTGCTGCTTGTGCACGCTTGATGATGCTTTCGCTTAAAGGAGCTAGAGCGATCTCGGGAAATAGCGTGAGAATGTCAATGATCATCGGGTGTTGGCAATGTTATAGGAAACGACGAAAAAATGCAAGATTGTGTCCGAGGAAAGCAAGGGGTGGGGTTTTCGAAATCACAACCTAGATGCATGACACGCTTCAGTTGCATTTTCCAAAAGGCGCGTTAGGTTGGAGGCTAATATGCGAACGATCACTGCTGGCGACATTCACGCCATGGATAAATTGGTGAGGGTGCAACTTGCCACCTCATTACCCGGACCGAAGCCGATTTGCTTGATTGGTACTGTGAATGCATTAGGACAGACCAACCTTGCTCCGTTTTCGAGTGTGGTGCATCTGGGGTCGAATCCCGCGTTGCTCGGCATGATTAGCAGGCCTGATGTCGTGGAGCGTCATACTCTGGCTAACATTCTGGAAACGAAAGTGTATACGATCAATCATGTGCATGTGGGCATGGTCGATGCCGCGCATCAATGCTCGGCGCGCTATCCACGGGAGGTATCGGAGTTTTCGGCTACGGGATTGCATGAGCATTGGGAAGATTCATACGCGGCTCCCTTTGTGAAGGAATCGCGCTTGCGCATTGGTATGGTGCTCGAGGACGTGCTCGATATCGCGGCAAATGGCACGCTGATGATCATTGGAAGAGTGAGCATTGTGCAGACCGAGTCGATGGCAGATGATGGTTCGCTTGACTTGTGCGCGCTGGAGTCTGTGGCCTCGACTGCGCTGGATACTTATTTTGGCATCACGCCGCTGGCACGCTTCGCGTATGGCAAAGCAGATCGGCAACCAAGACGTTTGTGAGTGATGGACGCGACTCTCATCTATCCGCACCAATTGTTTGCCGAGCACCCTGCGGTGGAAAAAGGGCGGGTGATTTATTTGATCGAAGACCCGTTGTTTTTCGGCAACGATCCGCAATGGCCCTGTTTGATTCATCAGCAAAAGCTATTGCTTCATCGCGCTAGCATGAAGGCCTATCAGGCGGAATTACACGCTTGTGGTCATGAGGTTATCTATGTTGATTGCCCCTGTGCTGAGCCTGTGCGTAGTGATGTTTTGTTGGGGAAAATATTGCCTCGCGCGGTGAAACATGTGCACTTGGCTGATCCGCACGATGATTTGCTATCGCGTCGATTGCAGGCTTGGGCGCGACGCAACAAGGTTAACTTGCAGATCTCGCCGAGTCCGAATTTTCTGAGTCCGCCAGATTTTTTGGAACAACAATTGGCGGGTCGTAAAAAGCCCTTCATGGCGCGGTTTTATGAAGCGCAGCGCAAACGCATGAAGGTTTTGGTCGACGAAAACGATGGTCCGTTGGGAGAGCGTTGGTCCTTCGATGAAGAGAATCGGAAAAAGCTCCCAGCGAAGCACCAGGTGGTGCGTGAGCCATGGTGTGCCAATGGCGATTTGAGTGAAGCCCGTGCATATGTGCAGCGGAATTTTTCTCATCACCTAGGAACCATGGATGGATTCCGTTGGCCGGTCACGCGGGTTGATTCTCTGCGTTGGTTGTTGCAATTTATCAACGAGCGACTTGATGAGTTCGGCATCTACGAGGATGCTATCGCGGTGAGACATACGTTTCTCTATCACTCGGCGATCACGCCGATGCTCAACATCGGCTTGCTTGATCCGCGCAACGTGGTGGCGGCGGTGCTCGCGCGGCAGGCGGAAGTGCCGATGAATTCGTTAGAGGGATTCGTGCGTCAGGTGATCGGTTGGCGGGAATTTTTGGCGGGAATTTATCGGTTTCATGGTCGTGCGATTCGTGTGCGAAATTTCTGGGGTTTCACACGTTCGATGCCACCGTGCTTCTATGATGGGACATCGGGCATCGGTCCTGTGGATCGGGTGATCCGTCAGGTGCTCGCGGAAGGCTACTGCCATCACATCGAGCGACTGATGGTGCTGGGGAACTTTTTTCTACTCTGCCGCATCAAGCCCGATGATGTGTATCGTTGGTTCATGGAGATGTTTGTCGACTCCTATGATTGGGTGATGGTACCGAATGTCTATGGGATGTCACAATTTGCTGACGGTGGCACATTTACCACCAAACCGTATCTCTCGGGATCGAACTATGTGAAAAAAATGTCCGACGAACCGAGTGGCGATTGGTGCGCGGTGTGGGATGGCTTGTTCTGGATCTTCATTGCCGATCACCGAGAGTTTTTCCTGAAAAACCCGCGCCTTTCGATGATGGCACGCACCTGGGACAAGCAATCTCTCGACAAGCAAGTGGCACATCGCGAAGCCGCCGAGGCCTTTTTGGCACGCTTGGATGAGTAGGCTGAGCGGTGCGCAGGTTGATGGAAATGCTTTGCTTTTTCTGAAAAATCCGCCAATCTCCCGCCCCTCAATAACAACGAGATTACGAGACCATGTCCGAGCGCCGCAAACCATTTCCTTATGATGTTTTTGAATCCCAATGGCAAAATCGTTGGGATCTCGAAAAAACATTCCGCACTCCAGGACCTGGCGATGCGGATTTCGATGCCTTGAAGCCGAAGTTTTACGTGCTCGATATGTTCCCTTATCCCTCCGGCGCCGGCCTTCACGTCGGTCATCCGGAAGGCTACACCGCGACCGATATTTTGGCCCGTTTCAAGCGTTGCCGTGGCTTCAATGTTTTGCACCCGATGGGCTGGGACGCGTTTGGATTGCCCGCCGAACAATACGCTATCAAGACGGGGCAGCACCCTCGCGTGACCACCGAGGCGAACATTAAAAATTTCCGCAAGCAATTGCAGAACTTGGGATTTTCCTATGACTGGGATCGTGAAGTCGATACCACCGATCCTTCCTACGTGCGCTGGACGCAGTGGATTTTCTTGCAGCTTTACCATTCGTATTTTAACGAAGCTGAGCAAAAAGCCAAGCCTGTGAGCGAACTGCAAGCAGAGGGATGGACTCGCGAGCAGATCGATGCCGTACGTTTGGCCTTCGTGCATGAAGCTCCCGTCAACTGGTCGCCCGATTTGGGGACTGTGCTGGCTAACGAAGAGGTTGATGAGTGGCGCAACAAAGGCCATATCGTCGAGCGTCGTCCGTTGCGTCAATGGATGCTGCGCATTACCGCGTATGCCGAACGTTTGATCGATGAGATCGAAGCATTGGATTGGCCCGAAGGCATCAAGTTATTGCAGAAAAACTGGATCGGCAAGAGCGAGGGCGCGACGGTTGATTTTGAAGTCGGTGCGCACAAAGTCACCGTATTCACAACGCGGCCCGATACCTTATTTGGCGCGACTTACATGGTGCTGGCTCCCGAACATCCCTTGGTTGCTGAAATCACCACCGAGGCTCAACGATCTGAAGTAGAGGCCTACGTACAAGCCTGCGTCATCAAGTCCGACATGGAGCGCGGTGAGATGAACAAAGATAAAACCGGGGTGTTCACTGGCGCGTATGCGATTAATCCCGTCAATGGAGAAAACATTTCCGTATGGATCGCCGACTACGTGATGATGGGTTATGGAACCGGAGCGATCATGGCCGTGCCCGCCCACGACGAGCGCGATTTTGCCTTTGCCGAAAAATTTGCCTTGCCGATTGTTCAAGTGGTGCAGCCCTTGAAAGATGGCGACGATTGGAAAGGCTACACCGACTATGGCACAGCGATCCATTCCGGTTTCCTCGATGGCATGCCCACGGTTGATGCGAAACGCGCTATGATCGATTGGTTAGAAAAAGAAGGCAAAGGAGCGCGCAAGGTGCAATACAAATTGCGCGACTGGTTGTTCTCGCGTCAACGCTACTGGGGCGAACCCTTTCCGATCATTTGGGAGAATGGTCAACACGCCGCGATTCCTGCGAGCGAATTGCCCTTGTTGCAACCAGAATTGGAAGACTTCAAGCCAACGGGTGATCCGCGCGGTCCCTTAATCAAAGCTACCGATTGGATCAAATACAGCGAGACTGCCCAGCGCGAAACCAACACCATGCCGCAATGGGCGGGTTCTTGCTGGTACTACTTGCGCTACTGTGATCCACGCAATGAAGAAGCATTCATTTCCAAAGAAGCCGAGCAGTATTGGCTGGGTGGCGATGGTAAAGTTGGCGCTGTCGATCTCTATGTCGGCGGCACCGAACACGCCGTGCTGCATTTGTTGTACGCGCGATTCTGGCACAAGGTCTTGTTTGACCTCGGCCATTTGAGTAACGCGGAGCCATTCCAAAAACTGGTGAACCAAGGATTGATCCTCGGCGAAGATGGACAAAAAATGTCGAAGTCAGTCGGTAACGTGGTAAACCCTGATGACGTCATCCGCGAGTATGGCGCCGACTCCTTGCGTCTTTACGAAATGTTCATGGGCCCGCTGGAGCAGGTGAAACCGTGGCAAATGAAGGGCGTCGAGGGCGTACACCGCTTCTTGGCACGCGTATGGCGTGTCGCGATGGAGGAAAACCAATCAGGTGAGTGGCAAATCTCTTCGCGCATTCAACGCTCTGCTTGCAGCGATGTCAAGTTGCGCAAAGTCGTGCACGAGACGATCAAAAAAGTCACCGATGACATCGAGCGCATGGCATTCAACACCGCAATCTCGCAGATGATGATTTGCACCAATGCCTTTACGCAAGCTGATAAAGTTCCGTTAGATGAATTCCTGATCTTCCTGCGCTTGCTCAATCCTTTTGCGCCGCACATCGCTGAGCAATTGCAAGAGATTTTGGCACCCGGTTCACCGATGCTCTACCATCAAGCATGGCCGGAGTTCGATGCCGAAGCTCTGATCGAAAACGAAATTGAACTCGTGGTGCAAGTCAACGGCAAGCTGCGCGATCGCATCGCCGTAGCGCCTGATGCTAACGAAGAAACCGTATTAGCCGTTGCCTTGGCCTCGCCGAAAATCAAGGAATACACCGACGGCAAGTCCATGCGCAAAGTCGTCTATGTGCAAGGCCGATTGCTTAACTTGGTTGTTGGCTAAGTGGCAGAAAATGAGCGTAAAAAAACCGCTCGTTGCGAAGTTGTGAAACAACCTCGGACGAGCGGTATTTTTTTGATCGCTGGATTACAGTTCTTTGATCCAGATGTTCGCAAAGTCTAACGAGCTACCATGGTTTTGTAAACCAACGGGTCCTTTCACGGGCACGTCGGGGAGTTGTGCTTGATCGATTACTATTTTGTCGTTGAGAATCACGGTGAGACGATCGCCCTTCATAGTGATTTCCATGCGGTTCCATTCACCTGCGGGGCGATCTGCTTTTTCCTTTGGCGTCACACCTGCACGGACTTCGGGCGAAAGTCCTTTTTTAGTCCGATAGCCATAGACTTCGCCCGAGCCTACAGGCCAGTTCCACAAGTTGACTTGGGAATTGATATTTCCGCGCATGTAAACGCCGCTATCGAGTTCCTCGACTTGCAAGGTCTGACCAGTCTCATCGCCTTGTGCATTAATCACTGGACGTGCTTGCGTTGGACCTACACCATTCCAGCGCCAATCGAGCTTCATGGTGAAATCGCCGTATTCTTTCTCTGACCAAATATCTTTACTGCGTCCATCGTACTTCAAGACTCCATTGACTGGTAACCAGTGAGTTTCACCGCCTTCAGGGAGTTTCCAGCCAGCTAGTGATTTGCCATCAAACAACGGAGTGAAACCTTGTGCTTTCCATTCCTCGGCCTTGGCGGCAGGAGCAAGATCGGCAATTTTGATGTTGCGAAATGCAACAGGATCACCGTGACCACACCAACTGATGTGACCAGCGCGGCGCTTTATTCCTTGGTGTTGGGGGAACTTTGCTTGCAATTCATCAAGGTTGGCCTCGGTGATGACGGTGCCGTTAAGCTCGACTTTCACAGTATTGCCAAGAACGGTAACACGCTCATGATTCCACTCGCCTAGAGGCTTGAGGTGGCCTTTTTTGGCAGGCACCATGGTGTAGATCGAGCCGTGGAATTGATAGTCCTTGAGGTCTTTGTATTGGTCAGAGGTATCGTCGAGAATTTGCAATTCCATGCCGACATAGGCGGCGTCACCTGCTCCGGGATAATGAATGCCGAGTCCGTTGTTACCACCAGGAGGCAGCAAGAATTCGAAATCGAGGATGTAATGAGAAAATCGTTCTTCGGTCATCAAATTGCTGCCTTTTGGCGTGCAGGTGATGATTCCATCTTTGACCTCGTAGCCTTGACCTTTCCAGCCAGTGAGGTCTTTTCCATTAAAAAGTGGGCGGAATTCCTGAGCTGTCGCGACGGCGCAACAACCTAGGAGCATGGTGATATTTCGATAAACTGTCATATTGTGTGATACTACGAATAAGGTATGTGGATTGTTTCAAAAATAAATTACCTTTCATCAGGCGATGCCGCTTTTGAGGCGTGCGACCGCTGTTTCCAGATTGAAGCGTGCTTGTTCTTCATATACCTCGCGAATGGTCTCACTCTCGTAAATGACAGGGCGGGCGAGAAATTCCTCTAAAATTGCCGCGCGGTTGCTGCAGTATTCTGCTGATGGCACAGTGGAAAACTCCTCGCGAATCTGTTTTTCATACTCCGAGTAGCGCTTTGGCTCACGCGCAAAAATGTTGAGATCGAGACCGATCATGATGGCGGCATCCATGTCATCTTTAGCGTGATGCTTTTTGGTGGCTATAATCATGTCGCGCACAAATTCGATCACGGATTCTGTGGCCTCACATTCCAGCATGAATTCTTTCGCCATCGCAAAACTGCGCTCTTCATTGTCTTTCGCGAGCGGTTGGTAGACGGTATCATGAAACCACAAAGCAATTTCCATCAAGGCGAGGCGTTCTTCATCACCTTCGATTTCATCGAGTTCTTCAAGGCATTCATCGATGTGTTGCAGGGTGTGGTAACTGCGGTGTTTCTCATTGTAGCAAGCAACGAGTCGTTGGTGCCAAGTAAGGGCAAAGGCACGTGTGCCGCCGAGAAATTCGACGAGTTCCACCCAGCGTTGTTTGGTTGCGTAATCCATAATAATGTATCGGGAATTTTTTTGTTAGAGCGAGTAGCAACGCGCAGCGTTGTCGGTGAGAATGGCTTTTTGTTCTCCGGGTGTCAATCGATCGAGCAAATCGCGCAGGAAATCGATCCATTGCTGATAGGAGGATAGCCGCAGCAGTGCGACGGGCCAGTCCGTGCCTACCATCACCCGGTGCGTGCCGAAAATGGCAATCGTTTCCTCAGCATATGCGCGTAAGGTATCCTCGCAAATCTCCTCATCGCGCACCTCGGTAGCCATGCCGGAAAGTTTCACGGCTATGACGTGATCGCGCTTGGCAATTTCCTGCATGCCTTTTTTCCAGTGCTCGCTGATGCGTCCACGATGAATTTCCGGTTTGGCAATGTGGTCGATGATGATCGGTAGTTCCGGATGTTTGTCGATCATTGTCGTTGCGATGTCCAATTGGCGCTCAAAAATTAATAAGTCATAGCGCAGATGGGTTTGGGCCAAGGCCGCAAGCCCGCGATGGAAATCCGCGCATGCGAAAAATGCATCGTCTTCTTCCTGCAATACGTGGCGCAGCCCCTTGAGTGCTGGTTCGTGCTGAAAATGATCAAGTAAGGCCGCGATACCCTCATCGCGCAGTGGTAGCCAGCCGACAACTCCGCGGATTACCGGAGATTTTGCGGCGAGGGAAAGCAGCCATTGTGTCTCTGCGATCGTCTGGCGAGCCTGCACGACCACTGTCCCGCTGATTCCTGCTTGGGCTGTCACTTGATGCAGTTGTTCTAACAAAAAGTGATCCGCCAAAGCGGAGCCAGGTGTAATCCACGGATACTCTTCGCGCGAGTATTGCCATAGGTGATGGTGTGTATCGATCATCTGCTGCTGTTGATAAAAAATTCACACCCAGAAAGCAAGAAAGGAATGGGGCAAGCAGCGCATTGGTAACATCCATACCACTCTTCTGCTCATGAGGCTCGCGCAGGGTGGCGCAGAGGATTTTTTCTTGGTTTATCGCTGTCATCGTCTCTTGCATGAGCGGTTCAGAAATCTCACGACCATTGACGAAAATCAACATCAGCTCGAGATTGTATTGCGATACCTGATCAAGGCCTGCGCACTGCCATCGAGAAACAGCACAGGCAGCAAATTGCGATTTCCGAGTTGCCATACAATCGCATGAAATTGTGCGAGGTGAATCAGCCCGATGAGTTCGTTAGTTTTTACATTCCCATGCAGCGAATGCATGGACGACCTCGCATTACTTCGAATTCGCCGTGATACGGTTTGTATCATTTACATGCTCTAACAATGGCTCAAATCGAGGGTCATGGGAATTCCATTTTTTAGCTCAAGCTTATCATTAAGTGATGGCAATCAAATCTAACACAAATTTGTTTTTCCCTCACGCCCCGAAACCCACCACCGTGATGTGGTGTTCTTGGCAAAGTTGATCGACAAGGTCTTTTTCGAGCATCAAGGTTTTTCCAGCCTCGATAGCGATGACGGAGACTCCGGCATCGGCGCAGCTGCGGATGGTTTGGGAACCGATAACGGGGATATCGAAGCGCATGTCTTGATTGGGCTTGCTGACCTTAACCATGGTCACGGTCTTGCCGCGTCCGAGTTCGCCGCCGCGTGTTATGCAGGCATTTGTGCCTTCAAATGCCTCTACGGCGAGGACGGTGCCGTGGCGCACGAGAACGGTTTGGCCGATGTCGAGACGTGAGCTTTCCTTCGCGATTTTTTTCCCAAAATGCACATCATCCCACGCTCGGGCTTTGAGTTTTGGTCCGAAAATGTGACCTTCTGGAGCGAGCAGGTGGCTCATAAAGCTGTCCGCGCGCAGCAGGGTGATGCCGTCTTTTTCCAACTCTGCGGCCACGGCTCCGAAGAGGCTCTCGGCATTGCGTTCCTTGACTTTGGCAAGCATGAATAGTAGCCGAAAATCGGGACGCAGATCGAAGAGGTTTTTGGGCGAAATTTGCCCCACCATGATTGCTTCCGTGCAGTTGTGCTCCTTGAAGTAGCGAATCACTTTGCCTAGTTGCCCGACGCGCATCCATTCGAGGGAATCGATTAATCCATGGAGTTGGGCCTCGTCCGTTTCGTTTTGAAATGCTGCGACGTGAAGCTGGAGAGGCATTTGTTGGGCGCGAGCAGCCCGCGCGAATGTGGACGGGTAGACTCCGTTTCCTGCGATGATGCCAATGTTGCGCGTGCTTCCCATGTCCGGAATTATTTTTCGCAGGATTGCGGCGCTGGTCAAGCCTTACGTCTGATCTCTGAGAATCTCAGCGTGCGATGACTTGGCGCAGTGATTTGGCCAGTAGGGAGTAGCCTTGCTGATTGGGATGCAGCCCATCGCTAAAAAGTTTGCTTTGGAGCTGGCCCTCGGCATCGAGAAAGGCCTCGCTGAGATCATGAAAGTGTACCTTGTCTTTTCCTGATAGATGATGGTGCAGTTGCGCGTTGACCTCATGCGGCTTGGCTAACAGTTTTGCTGGCAAAGTGCGTGGCAATACGCCGAGTACGTGCAATTGAGACTCAGGAGCGGCAGCGTGGATGGCGGCGCAGAGTGCCTGGACGCCGATGCGGATGTCTTTGGCGTTATTCCATTCGAGATTGTTGGTGCCGATCATCAATACGACGATTTTAGGCTTCAGTTCCGCGAGTTCACCATTTTGAACACGCCACAAAACGTTTTCTACCCGATCCCAACCGAAGCCGAGGTTAGCTACTGTTTTGCCTTGGAATAATTCGTCCCATGAGTCTTGACCCCGCGCGATCGGGGCCTTTGGCTCACCCGCCCAGTAGTGAAGAATCGAGTCACCGAGCATGACGACATCGACCGAGCCTTTTTTGCCGAGTTCGAGCACCTCGGTGTGGCGCTTTTGCCAATCGTAAATCGCTTTGTCTCGATCCTGCGTGACTGCGACGGTGGTGCTCGGTTTCGCGCCGGCTACTGGCTGCGCGCGAAGCTCGGAGAGGGAAATCAAGACAAGTGCGAATGGTGCGATGGCTCGGATCATGGTGGCGAAACGATTGTTACGGGATATAGGACGTATTGACCAAACAATTTGTTCAAAAAGATTCGAAAAAGCTTCAGCTCGCTGCATTTTTGAGGTTTTTCACGAGTTATTAACATGATTCATAATGAATCATATTTCTGCAAATGGGCGTTGTTTTCGTCTGCTCTCGCTATCGCTCCGCAGCGCTGCTGATTTTTTACGCAAAAACATAACGGTAAAGGTGATTCGCGGATAAGCGCTTTACTATCAAAGATTTATTGTGTTTCTCGACTATTCTAAAATATTTGTAAATCTTAAAAACATCGGCGTTTACCCCTCAAAAAGCATTAGCAGGGATTGATGAGTGGTTGAGTTTTCTGGGAATAGGTGAAGCACTAAAATGGTCGTCTGCGAACTTCCCCTGAAGTTATTCACAATGCATGCGCAAGCGTTTGAATCAGACTTATTCCGACTGGGTGAACAAGAGCGGCAAGGTCATGTAGCGCTCATGGTTGGATCTACATGGGTAGTTTTCCGCCGTTCAGATACCAGAGGGAGGCATTCAGGATGGTGGCGAAAGTAACCCAGAGCAAGTAGGGTGTGAAAAAGATGCCAGCAAGGCGATCGACGCGCCAGAAGACAAAAGTTAGCCAGGCGATTATCGTGCCGAGAATAAGGATATCGAGCATGGCCAGATCAGCGCGGCCAATGCCAAAAAACAACCAGCTCCAGAGCGCTTGGATGAGGAGGTGTACCGCGTATACAATGAGTGCGATGTCGATGCGCATGCGTTCACGTTGTCGCCATACTAACCACGCGGCGAGCGCCATCAGCACGTAGAGCGATGTCCAAACGGGGCCGAAAATCCACGCCGGCGGAGCCCAGGTTGGTTGCTTGATCAAGGCATAGGTTTGCTGCGCAGAGACGGAAGCGAGGGCGCCTACTGCCCCTGCGGCAAAGGTTAGGAGAAATGAAAGTAGCAGGACTGCGAGGCTTTTGAAGCCTTCCTTGTGACAGCTAATCTTGAGGTGAGCGATCAATCTAGTGGAAGGGCTAATAGGCTGTGAAATTTCAGACCTGGCCGACACTCTCGCGCGGTGTGTAAATCGTCGGGAAAACAATTTGGCGAGGCACGCTCAGAATGGGGTCATCAGGGTTCTCGATACGCTGAATCAGCAAATCGGCAGCGGCTTTGGTGATCATTTTGTAGCGTTGTCGAATCGAGCTGAGGCTGATTGGCAAATAGGCGCAGAGCGGGATATCATCGACGCCTACAATCGACAGATCCTTTGGCACGGAAAGCCCTACCTCCGTCGCCGCGCGCATGCAGGCGAGAGCGGCGATGTCGTTCATGGCGACGAGTGCAGTGGGGTGATTTTTTCCGCAATCTGTGAGGAATTTGTGAAAAGTCTCAAACGCTTGATCGATGCGGTGTCCTGTTTGGAGGAGATGAACATCACTCGCTGGGATACCGGCCTTGGCTAGCATTTGTTGGAAAAGAAGCGAGCGCGAGCCATCATAGGTGCCCTCCGCATGGGCGCTAAGAAATGCGAATCGCTTGTGGCCACGGCGGCAAAGATCCTCAACGGCATCTTGCAATCCCTTAGTGAAATCACTGAGTACGGCATCAACGGGCACCGGTGTCTCGGGAACGCCATTGCCCAGTGCCACGACGTTTTGGCCCTGTTGAAACATCTGCTCGAGATCATCGCGAAAGGTCTCATTATTGCTCAACCATAGCACCGAGCCATCGACTTCCAGATCTGAAAGCTCGGTCAGCAAGTGCTTCTCCCGCACCTGAGAGGAGCGGCAGTTTTCGACCAGCAAATCATAGCCGCGCTCTTCGACGGCAGCCTCAAGTTCATCGGCGATAGTACAGAAAAACGGATTGGTGACGTCTTGGATGATGAGCCCGATGGCGTGAAAGCGACCAGAGCGCAGCGCGCGCGCTGTTTTGTTGGGCCGGTAGCCCATTTCCGCTGCAGCAGCGAAAACACGCGCTTCGGTTTCCTTCGATGCCCAAGAATTCGGACGGCGATTCAAAATCGTCGATGCCGTATTTACCGCGACTCCTGCTCGTTCCGCTACCTCTTTCAGTCGTACTCGTTTGCTCACGTAGGGGATCATAAGAACTTTCCTAGATGAAACGCAAGCATGCAATTGATAATTTTCTGTCTTGTTTCTTAATGCAGAATTATTTCGTTGATACTCAACGGTTTGCCTTGATGATGGTTTTGCGCAATTTTACCGCTTCAGCGCTGAGAGCGCGGTCTTTTTTGCTGTCATCGATGGTGAAGGGGAGGCGGAAACGCCAATTTTCCCCGCCTAGAGTACCGGGCATGTTGTAGCGGTCGCTCATGCCATAGAGATCGGTGATCATGATCGCAGCGTAGCGTGAGCGCGATTGCAGTAATGCCTCGATCAAGTGCCAGCGGACTTCGTGAGAATACACGGGCAGCACGATATCTGCCTCGGCAATGCCGGCAAACTCGCCTATCATGCGCAGGTTCGACTTGCCTTCTTCGATGGCGTCGGAATCGATTTCGCCGGCAGCAGCGGCGCGAAATCCTTCCCATAGTGAGGACAAGGTATCGTGATCATGAGTCGCATAGGTGGCAAATGAGCACTCAGGAAGTTCCTCTCCGAGGATCACGTGACCATCGCGTGAGTCCCAATGAGGAATGCGGAAGCCGGCGATGCCGAGTGATTCCAGATGCGGGCGCACGTATTCGGGCACACAGCCGAGGTCTTCGCCGATGACTTCGCAATCGCCAGCGGCTTCGAGAATCGCACGTAGTCGGTGATCACCATCGGCACAGTTCGCACGTTTGTTTTCCTCGTTGTCATCAGGCCTCCACGCCCATTGGGCCCGCCTACCAGCGGTGAGATTTGCGGCTTCTTCAGGGCTGAGATCGAGAAATTCGAGATTGCGTTGGGGCCGCCACGGGAAAGCATAGATGCGATAAAATCCGAGAATGTGATCGATGCGAAACATCGAAAAAATTTCCGTCAGCTTGGCGATGCGTTGTTTCCACCACGGGTAACCTTGTTCAGTCATCTCCTCCCAACGATAGAGAGGAATGCCCCAGTTTTGGCCCCATTGCTGGATGAAGCGGTCATGCTTGAACATGGTTTCTGGAGGCGCGCCACCACACCAATCGAGATCGAAATTTTCGCGCTGAAAAAACACATCCGCCGAGTAGTAGGAGATGCCGATCGGGATATCGCCCATGAGTTTCACGCCGAGTTCATCGCCGAGAGCGCGTAGCGCACGCCATTGGCGGAAGCACAGCCATTGCACCCATGCGAAAAATGTACGCTCGCGCACCACGGCATCGCCCTGCTTGATGCGTTGGTTTTGCCAATAGGCACGGGCTAGCTCGGGATCGGAAAAATCCTTGGGCCACAGATCCCACGCCTCGCTGCCAAGAGCTCGATTCATCAACCAGCGAAATAAGGTATAGTCCTGCAACCAAGTAGCTTCCTTGCGCTGGAAAATCTCGAACTCTTCTTTTTCGACAACAGAGGCCGAATGGGGAAACTGCGCATAGGCAATCTCTAACAGCATGCGTTTCATCGTGCGCACGGTGGTATAGTGTACGAGGCGATCACCGATCACTTCGCTTCCTAGTTTCGCCCGCGCCGTGGCCAGTTCTTCCGCGCTCAAGCCCGGCACATCTTCCATGGTCAAATACAGCGGCTCCAAGGCTACTGATGAAATTGCATTGTAAGGACTATCATCCGAGCCCGTTTCATTGATCGGTAGTAACTGCAAAAATCCTACCTTGTGCGCCGCGGCCCAATGCATCCACTCGCTCAGCGCACGCGTGTCGCCGATGCCCAAATCACCCTCTCTCCGCGGGGAAAACGCTGGCAATAATACTCCTGCGCTCCGCTTCACACTCGCATTCATCAGCCGCTCATGCTGGCAGAGAATGTGCCATGTTCAAGCGGATTATCTGATATCTTAGCGTGCACATTCCCGATCAACGCATAATGACTCACCCATCCTTTGGCAGATGTTCATGACAATACTCCTTGCCATCAGCCGCGACGCGGAATTCTGCGTCGGGATGACTGAGCTCAGTGGCACCGCAGACGACACAGCAATTGAAACTCGCCGTCTCACGCAAAGTGCGTTTTTTGAAAGTGTGTCGTCGTCGGATTTGCTTGATCGATTGCACTTTACCCCGCAGAATGTCAGGTCCAACGAAGAGCAAATAGGCAAGCACACCGGCTCCACTCGTCGCTAATCCTGTTAGGCTCGTGACGGTATTGTATACGAGAAATGCGCCTGCGATGGCGGCGAGAAATCCCACGGGTACAGGGAGAAAGAAAAACAAGCGGAACTCGTAGCGCGGGTAGTAGGTGCCGAACACACAGAACGCGATTGAGGCAATCACTAAGCCATTGCCGGATGTGCCCGATACCATTATGCCACCGATGATCAACAAAATCCAAGTCACGTAAACAAACACCGAGGTCTTGAGAATACCCCAACAATTTTCTAACGAATCACTGATGAGAAATGAGACCATGATCGCAAAGTAGAGAAAAACGATGGTCAACAAGTTTAGTCCACCAACCCTTTCTGGGATGAACGGAAAGGTAATCAATCGCCAGACTTCACCAGCAAGAATTTTTTCGCGATCAAAATCGAGCATCTGGCTGATCGCAGGATTTACCCATGAGAGTGCATACGACAATACACTCAGTAGCATCATGTAGCGTAACAAGCTCGGGAATGCGAGCCAGTTGTAATTTTTTCGAGGATTCTGCCATTGTGCCATGCGAAATTTTCTAGCCCAGAGCTTGGGGGTTGACAAGCACGATGCATGTGTCATTTTTTGCGTCGAAATGTCAGACAATTTACTTCACACGCCGCTCGAATCAGTACACATCGAATTGGGTGCAAAAATGGTGCCGTTCGGTGGTTGGTTCATGCCCGTGCAGTATACATCGATCCTCGATGAGCACGCCGCGGTGCGCGAAAAATTCGGGATTTTTGATATTTCTCACATGGGGCAACTCATCGTGCGCGGCGCTGGTGCCGAGGCCTGGCTCAATCGCATGCTCTCCAACAATGTCGCCGCGCTTCAACCGGGTGACGGGCAATACACTCTCCTACTCAATGGAAAAGGTGGAGTCATCGATGACCTAATCATCTACCGCGAGGCCGCCGATGCGTTTTTCTTAGTGGTGAATGCATCGCGCATCGAACAAGATTTTTTCTGGCTCGCTCGTCATCAACCCGAGGACATTGCCCTCGCGAACGAAAGCGATCTATGGGCTGGCATGGCCGTGCAAGGCCCCACTGCGGTGGCATCGTTTAGCGCACTTTTCCCCGAGCAAACAATTCCGCCGCGCAATGGCATCCTGCGTTTCACGCATCAAGGCGAAGAACTCGTCGTCTGTCGAACGGGTTACACGGGCGAGGACGGCTTTGAGTTTTTCAGCTCTGCCTCAAGTGGTCCCGATTGGCTCAAGGCCTATGTTGCCGCTGGTGCCAAACCATGCGGACTCGGCTCGCGTGATAGTCTGCGCCTCGAAATGGGTTATCCACTCAATGGCAATGATCTCTCGGAAGAATTGACACCGCTCGAAGCGGGACTCGGATTTTTCGTCGATCTTAACAAAGGTGATTTTATTGGTCGCGATGTTCTTGCTGCCCAGAAGGCCGATGGCCTAACGCGTAAGCTCGTGGGTCTGCAATACCTCGAAAAAGGTGCGCCACCGCGAGCGCACTACACCGTAGAAACACCGGAAGGTGAAGTCATCGGAGAACTTGCCAGTGGTGTGCTTTCACCGAGCCTGATGACCGGCATTGGCATGGCCTACCTGCCCATCGCTCACACCAAACTCGGCACACTGGTAAACATCGATGTCCGTAGCCGCAAATTTTCTGCCAAGGTCGTCAAAAAACCATTTTACAAATTCGCATCAAAAGGCGCATAACTCTCTGACAACATGAACATCCCAATTGATCTAAAATACAACTCGTCTCACGAATGGGTGCGCCTTGAGGGCGACATCGCTACCGTAGGCATCACTGACCATGCACAAGCTGAGCTTACCGACGTGGTCTTTGTCGAACTGCCTGCCGTGGGCAAATCCGTGGACCTTGGTGACCCGACAGCGGTTGTTGAATCCGTGAAAGCTGCAAGCGACATCTACGCACCAATATCCGGTGAAATCGTCGAGGGCAATCCGGAAGTGGAAGCTGATCCCGCGCTGGTTAATACTGATCCCTACGGAAAAGGTTGGATTTTCAAAATGCGAGTCAAAGACATCGCCTCGGTGGACTCCCTGATGGATGCCGCGGGGTATGGTGCGATGATTGGCTGATCGAGAATTTTCTCTAGCAAAAATATCTTTCTAGGAGAAGTCGTTCGTGGCTTCTCCTTTTGGTTAGTAATGATAACAGCCCATTGTCATCGATATGATATTTAAATCCAAAATCCCAATTTGATTACCAATTCGTCTACTTCACTAAATCCCGCCAAGGTTTTAGTCATGGCTGAAACGCATACAAACAAAGAGACCATTGCTGCTGATGTTCGGTAAGATCTTGATATCAAATCGGAAAATTTAGTCTTTTATAGTTAACCAACGAGCTTTGTACAAGATTGCATCCGTGATGCTATGTTTGGCATTGGGAAGGAACAAGTGGACGCTGTCCGACCACCATTGCTTTTTTGTCGATTGAATCATGGCAATGCGGCTTGACGCTGGATGAATGTCAATCGATTTTACTTTTGCTCGATGCTCGAGCATTGGCTCGGGACGAAATACAGCGTCGTCACGATGAAAGCGCCAGACACTGGAATGTGTTGAAAGTATTAGATCGGCCGAGTGGGGCACGGCTCGCAGGTCATGCCCATCGTCATCAGGCAGTTTGTGTCGCGACTTTACGAAGAGCATCCGGTTCTTCAGTGTGCAGGCGATGAGTTCATCAAAACCTAAGGCCCACAGGCATTGACGTGCTTCATCCCAAACCAGCCCGTGCGCCGAAGCCAAGGGAATTTGTGCGATCGCGCTCATGGGTATGGTTTCATCGTATAGTAATAGTTGATCGCCTCCCTTGCCGACGGATGATGCCACAGCGATCAATCCGCCGGGCAGGGCTTCGATCGAGTGAGCATTGGTCGCACGCGCCCACCACAGCGCTTTACCTGAAGGGAATTCTAACAATGCGCAACCGCCACCTGAAGAGGTAATCAACAACTGTTTGCCGTCCTTGTGTGGCTTGCACTCGGATGTGGTGCGAAAAGTATTGTGCAATGCTTCAGGTAATTCTGGGCGATCCCTCGCCCGCCAAGTCCATAGCGCAGCGGTGGCATCCGCGGCGGGATCGATTTGAAAGACTTCCTCCGCGCCGCAGAGCAGAAGAAATTCGCCCGCCCAGGAATTGCTGGCGAGGATTGAGGCAAAGATTAGGGTTCGCAGCATAAGAAAATCGATTAATATAGGTTTTTTTACGATGGCACGTGGAGTAATTGCCACGCGCAACTGAGAAAATAACCTCAGCTGCTGGCGACTTTAGTGAGGTTGTTGCATGAAAGCAACCATGGAGAGGGGAAATGAGTTTTCTTAGTTTTGATCAGTGCGGCAAAATCACGACTTCACGGCGCAAGCGTTATCTGCTAGAGATTCTGACTCTCAGTCATGAAAGTTTCCTAAAACAAGTAACGAAACATCTCCAATGACCACACCGAACCGCATCTCCGCCCTTGAAGTCTATTATGCCGCGCAGCGGACAGCGATAGGTTTAGGTCTTGATGACCTGATTGATCAAGTCGGGCAAACCTTTTCACGACGCCGAAAAGAAACACGAGACTCTGATGCGGCATAATTGCGCGCATTCCATGATCAAGCTCAAAGCAGTACCAGCGGAGTAAAAAGCTCGGCTGATGCTGTTTTTTCTGGGTGCGTCGACCTTTTTGCTCGATCGCCCGAGAACACACTCGCTTCGCTCATGCCGTGTTGTGGAAGCTTATTACGTTTCCAGTCTGCGGTGTGCTCAAGCACCAAAAACCATTCGATCCAGAATACCCAAAAAAACATGGAAAAACCGCTTGATTTCATCACCGCATCTGGTGACCCCGGAGACCCCAGAGACGGGAACAATTGAGCACAAAAAAACCGCATCGGTGAGGATGCGGTTTTTTTGAAAAAGAGTTTGGAAACGGATTAACGTTTGGAGAACTGGAAGCGTTTGCGGGCGCCGGGGCGGCCTGCTTTTTTGCGCTCTTTCATGCGCCCATCGCGGGTCAGGAGACCGTGTGGCTTGATGAGCTTACGGATCTCGGGGTCGAGCTGGGTGAGAGCGCGGGAGATGCCGAGGCTGATCGCTCCGACTTGACCATGAATGCCGCCACCTTTGGCAACCACTTTCACGTCAAACTTGTTGATCAGGTGACCGTGTTGAAAGGGAAGCAAAACGGTGTTTTGCAGCGGGATGGTGGGAAGGTATTCTTCAAAGGTGCGACCATTGATGATGATTTGACCGGAGCCTTCGGAAAGCCAAACGTGTGCGATGGCGTTTTTGCGGCGGCCTGTGGCAGATGCGGTAGTGATTTCGCTCATGGAATTGATTGGGAAAGGAATGAGTAAAGAAATTAGGCGACGGTACGCTCGACGGGTTGTTGTGCGGCGTGTGGATGATCGGCGCCTGCATACACTTTCAATTTGGTGTATTGTTGGCGACCAAGGCTGCCTTTCGGAAGCATGCCCCAAACAGCGCGCTCAAGTATGAGCACGGGACGACGCTTGCGAACCATACGCGGAGTTTCCACTTTTTTGCCACCAACGAACCCAGTGAAGCGGGTGTAAATCTTGTCGTTTTCCTTGGTGCCACTGAAGCGTACTTGATCAGCATTGATGATGACGACGAAGTCACCGGTGTCGATGTGCGTGGTGAAAATCGGCTTGTGCTTGCCACGGAGAAGAACTGCGGCTTCTACAGCTACGGCACCGAGGATTTTGTCCTTGGCGTCGATGATGTGCCATGTGCGTTGCACGTCTTGTGGCTTGGCGGAAAATGTTTTCATACAGACTTGATTAGCAGTTAAGGATAGCAGTTGGAGTTACAATGAATGAGAAGGAAATACTTGAGAAGAATCACATCGCTGCGGCCGTTGAGCTGCTGCGGGGCGCGAAAACTAGGAGGCTGCGCGGGTTCTGTCAATGCAAAATCTCAAAATTTTGAGGTTTTTTTTATTTTAGGATTGCCAATTGCTAAAAAATCGAGAGAGTCCTTGAGCCGTAACGAATCAATTTTTATGGCACATAGAGAGGACTCTACGAACAAGAATATGGCAAATTTCAACAGACCGGGCGGCCAACGAGGCAGATCCGCACGCCCCTCAGGGCCACGTCCCGATGCGGGGCCAAGAATTCGCAAAGGCGCGAAGGGTGGAGAAGATAAGGCGATTGAGGTTGAAGGAACCGTATCCGCCGTGTTGGCAGGAACGATGTTTAAGGTGAAGATGACCAATGGTCACGAAGTTTTGGCCCACATTTCGGGCAAAATGCGCAAACGTTTCATTCGCCTCGTGGTGGGTGATGTGGTGCGTATGGAGATGTCTCCCTACGATACGACGAAAGCACGCATTGTTTTCCGCGTGGGTTGATTTTGCGCCGTCACGGGTTTTGCCTGTCTGAAATGGTCTGGTTTTCACTGTTGTGAGAGATTTTCATGACGGATTTTACGGATTGAACGGATTTTTTGAATCCTAGGGTTATGCATTGATGCCGTGATGCGATGAATTTTGCATTTGGCTAAGATTTGCTTTCTTCGTCGTGCCCTTGGAGTTTATCAAGAGCCGCGGTTATGGATTTTTCTTCGGAGATGACATTGCCGTCATCGTCGCAGACGAAAAATCCGCGAGCGACTTTTGAGTCATTAGGATCGGGAATCCAAACGAATTTCCCTTCATTGTCGAGGGCGTAATCGATCCACTCTCCACTGGGAGCTTGCACTCCAACGATGGGTTTGATTTTTAGCGTATCGCGATGAACCCTAATGGTGTTGCCGTCAAGTGGTCCAGCGTAGAGGGTTATTTCAATGATGTCGATCAAAAGTGTTAGATTTTCTCCGAGTTGTGCTGAGTGCGTTTTGGAGTGCAGTCAGGAATACAGACGCTTCAGCAAAAATTCTTGTAAAGCCTTCACACTCCTTCCATCCAAGCGTGGAGGATTTCCACTGCGGCAGCTTGGTCGATAAGGTGTTTTTGTTTTTTTGCGTTTTTTCCGGCCTCGTGGAGTTTGGCGGCAGCGGAGACCGTGGTGAATGTCTCGTCGGTAAAGTGGAGGGGCAGTGTGGGGTGCTGGGCTTGGAGTTTTTGGGCGAAGCTGCGGACTTTTTTTACGGCATCGCCCTCGGAGCCATCGAGTCGGAGAGGGAGGCCGATGACGAGGGCACAAATGCCGCGTTGGTGGATGAGCTCGGCGATGCGCGTGAGGGCGTCGGTTTTGTGAACGTGGATGGTTTCCACGGGGTGCGCCATGATTCCGACGGGATCGGTGGCGGCGATGCCGATGCGCGAGTCACCATAGTCGATGCCAAGGGCGGGGTGGGGGAGAGACAAAAGATCATCAGACATAAGATGTAAGACTTGAAATCTCAGTTTTGTTGTGTGCTGGGGTTGTGCACACAGCCAAGATGGCTGTGTTGCTTTCCGAGGTTGACTTTAGGAGCCTTTGGCGCGAACGTCAAAGAAGGTTTTTGGGAAGAATTTCGGAGAGTTTTTTGATGGCGTCGGCTTGGTGGCGGTTGGCGATGAGGAGGGCGTCTTCGGTCTGGACGATGATGAGGTCATCGACGCCGAGGAGGGCGATGTGGGAGTTTTTGCGATCGTTAAAGACGATGTTGTTCTCGGACTCGATCTCGGAGATGACGGTGTTGGTGGCGTTGTGGCAGCCTTGTTGGGGGAGATACTTGGCGATGGAAATCCAAGAGCCGACGTCATCCCAATCAAAGGTGGCCTCAAGGTTGAGGACGCGGTTGGCTTTTTCCATGAGGGCGTAGTCGATGGAAATGGGGTTGAGTGTGGGAAACTGGGCGGCGATGGTGGCGTCGATGTCGCTGGAGTTACGTAGCTCGGTGATGAAGAGGGCGAGTTGAGGACATTGGCGGGTGAGTTCGCAGGTGACGGCGGGGATGGACCAGACAAACATGCCAGCATTCCAAGAGAAGCCGCCTTGGGCGAGGAATTGCTCGGCGAGGTCGGAGCTTGGTTTTTCGCGGAAGCGTTTGACCTCGTAGGGGAGATTTTCGCAATCGACTCCGGTGATGGTGGCGCGCTCGCCGCGTTCGATGTAGCCGTAGGAGGGGCAGGGCCAAGTCGGCTTGATGCCGATGGTGATGAGGCCATCGCATTGGGAGGCGATGGTGATGGCATCACGCATGACGGATTGGTAAGCGGCGGTGTTGGTGATGAGTTGATCGGAGGGGAGAACCATCATGACAGCTTGGGGATCGCGGGCGGAGATGATACCGATGCCGAGGGCGACGGCGGGTGCGGTATCGCGTTTGGCTGGTTCCGCGATGATGTTCTCGGCGGGGAGCATGGGGGCGAGCTCGCGAACGGCGGCGACTTGTTTTTCGTTGGTGAGAATGAGGATATTCTCGATCGGAACGAGACCGTGGAGTCGATCGATGGTCTGAGCGAGAAGGGTGCCGCTGTTGAACAGGTCGAGCAGTTGTTTCGGTTTGTGATCGCGGCTGAGGGGCCAGAAGCGCGTGCCTGAACCACCGGCTAGGATCAGGGCGTAGGTGTGTGAGTTAGCAGACATGGTTGGGATTGTAGAGGAGTTTGGGGAACTGGTCAACTGGTCATCCTCCTACGCTAAAGCTCCGGCGGACAACCGGCAGCTGGTTCTTGGTTTATGAGAACTTAAAACTATAAACTAGTCACTAAAAACTTAGATCTTACCTTACTTGTTTCCAATTGGGGCTTGCGGGTTGTGGGGTGGGGTGGCATGGTGGGTGTGTGGCAGAGGAATTGGATGTCGATCAAGTGGAGCAACTGCGTGCGGCGATGGAGGCGCGCGATGGATCGGCCTTGTTGGCGGCGGCGGGGGATTTGCACTATGCGGACTTGGCGCATCTGTATGAGAATCTGGATGAGGAGGAACGGGATTTTTTCTTGAAGACGATTGGTCCGGAATTAGCTACTGACGTGATCGGTGAGTTGCCCTGGACGCTGATCGAGGAGGCTCTGGAGCATTTCAAGCCGGCTCAGTTGCGGATCATTTTGGGGAATCTCTCGGATGATGACCGGGTGGATATTTTTCAGATTGTATCACCGGCGAATCAGCGGCGATTTTTTTCCTTGCTGGGGCCACATGATGAGCAGTTGACGCGGAATCTTCTGAAGTATGAGGAGGATAGCGCGGGCGGTAGGATGACGACATCGATCGGTCGGATCACGGCTGACATGACGGTGAAGCAGGCGATCACGGTATTGCGACGGGATCAGGAATCGGCGGAGACTTTGTCGCGGATTTTTGTGGTGGATGAGCAGGGGCGGTTAGTGGGCAAGGTGCGTTTGCGCGATCTTGCATTCCATCCATGGGCGACATTGATTTTTGATATCATGGAGGATGCGGATGAGCGGGTATTGGCGACGCTGGACCAGGAGGCGGCTGCGCGGATGCTCGCGAAGTATGACTTGATTGTGTTGCCGGTGGTGGATGAGTTTGATCATTTGTTAGGCGTGATCACCTACGATGATGCGATGGAAATTTTGCAAGAGGAGTCCACGGAGGATATTGAAAAATTAGCGGCGATCGGTGGTGAGCAATCGGAGTTGAGTTATTTGAATACGAGTGTGCAGAGTCATTTCCGCAGGCGGGTGATTTGGTTGGTGGTGTTGGCGTTTGTGTCGATTTTTTCGGGCTACGTGATGTTTCGTTTCAGCGAGGTGCTGAATCAGGCCTTTGTGTTGAGTTTGTTTTTGCCGATGGTGGTGGCTGCGGGTGGTAACTCGGGTGGGCAGGCGGCGACGATGGTGATTAGAGCGATGTCGTTGGGTGAGGTGAGTACGGGAATGGCGATGCGGATCGCGTGGAAGGAAATGCAGACGGGTTTGTTGCTGGGGGCTACGTTGGGTGTGGCGATGGGGGCATTTATCTACTTTCTGTTGCCGATGTTGCAAGCGCAGACGGATGTGACTTATGCGCGGTTGGCCTTGGCGGTGAGTGCCTCGCTGTTGATTCAGGTGTTTTCTTCGACCTTGTTAGGGGCGCTGTTGCCGATTGGGGCACGGAGCATTCGGCTGGATCCGGCTGTGGTATCGTCACCTTCGTTGGCATCGACGGTGGACGTCACAGGAATGTTGATTTACTTTTCGGCTGCCAAGTTTATCTTGTCTTTATAAGGTATGAGAGATTTGAAAGATGGGATTCGCGCGCATGTGCGCATTGACTGGAATGGGATGGTGCACAAGCGATTTCGTGGGACGGATGCGGATAAGCGCTACGCGACGGAAGTGGCGGTGCTGAAGGTGCTGGGTGAGCGGGAATGCCCGTATGTTCCGAAGCTGGTGGAGGAGCATCCGGAGGAATTGTATTTTGTGAGTACCAACTGTGGCAGTCCGGCGCCGAATTTGACTCCTGCGAAAGCGAAGGAATTGTTTGCGGAGCTGGAGCGCGACTATGGAGTGCGGCATGGTGATGCGGAGGCGAGGAATGTCACGTATTCGGCGAAGTTGGGCCGGTTTTGTTTGATTGATTTCGAGATTGCGGAAATTTTGCCGATGCCAGAGAAGACCTACTAACGACTTGGCGATCATTTTTTGCTAAAGATAATGTTTTACTATTGCATTTTAATTGCATGTGCATAAAATCAGCGCATGTCACGTCATGCACTATTGTCTTTGTTGGTTCTTGCGAGTCCTGTCGCTGCGGAGATTCATCATCACGATGAGAATTGTGAGCATGGGCATGACAAATCGGAAGGTGTGCGTTTTGCACCGCACGTGAGCGCGGCAATGGCGCTTGGTGGCAGCACGGGTGACGATCATTTTTTCGAGGAATCGGGGCATCACGATCCACGTTCAGATGGGTGGAATATGCAGGCGTTGGAATTTGGCGGCGCGGTGCATGTCGGGGATGATTTTTCGATGGTGGCGGTTTACAATGAACAATGGGATCGCGATACGCAGTGGAATGGCCATTGGGAAGAGGCTTTCATTAAGTTCCGGATGACGCCGCGGTTTTTGGTTAAGACAGGCATCTACATGCCCGAAGTGGGACTGCAAAATCATTTGCACTTGCATGCTCGTTCGTTCGTGGAGAGCAACTTGATGAACACGCGATTTTTGGGCGAGGATGGCTTGATCATGGAAGGTTTTTCCTTGGGCTATGAATTTGGATCCGAGCAACAGCATGTGCTGACGATCGGTGTAGGCTCGGCCTATGAGTTTGCTCACGAGCACGAGCATGAGGAAGAAGAGGAGCCATTGATTCATGCGGATGAGGGATTTGCGGTGCGCAACATTGTGCATGGTCGTTTTGCCTCGGAAATCGGTGGTGCGCAGTGGGGCGTGTCTGGTTTACACGGCGAGAATCATTTTGGACGCAATACCTATGTGGTGGGAGCTGATGTTTCGCGCGATGTGACCTTGGGTGGAAAAGACGCAAGTTTTTCGGCCGAGGTAAATTATCGGAAGGTTGAGGGCGTAGAAGAAGATTCAGGCGAAAATCATAACTTTTATGAGACCTCAGTGGCCTTGGCGATGGGATATGCATTGACGGATGATCTGAACTCGCATGCGCGTATGGAGTGGATCTCGGGGAGTGACACCGCGGACCTAGATGAGCGCGTGCGCCTGAGCACGAACTTGAGTCACTATCATGAGTTGAGCGATCAGCTCGATGGCATGACACGCTTGCAATACAATGCCGATTTCTTGCCGGGTGGCGAGTCTGAGAGCACGGTGTGGCTCCAGTATGTGATTGAGTTTGGTCATTGAATTTCGGCAAGGGTATTGATCCATCGATATTCTGACAGTGTAGTAAATCTTCCCATGGGCTGAAGAATGATTAGCCATTAAAAATCACAAAATTCTCAAATTTGGCTGGTGTGCTATTTTGTGTGGGGCTTTTGTATATACGATGACGAAACCATTCTGCGGGAGAATCTGGTGAATCGTTTGCCTACCTAATTTGACAATTCCGGTTGAATTTACAGCAACGATTGTTTATGATTGTCGGAGATGAGTTACAATCAGCATCAGATCGAGGGTGTGAAATCACGCCAACCGCAAGCGAAGCCGCCGTGGGGGTGGATTACCTTGATTGTGGCTATGTTGCTGGGCACAACGGTGCTATTTTCGCCATTAGCGGGAAAAATTAAGTCGGCTTTGCTGAGTTTGCGTGCAAGTGGAAACATGAGTATGCAGGATGAAGCGGATCTGGAGCGTCAGGTGGAAGATCGGTTGCGGGTGGAGATGGAAGAGGAGCTTGCCCAGAAAATGCGTGAGTATAAAGCGAGCAAAGCCAAGCAGGAAAATCGAGAAGTAGTCACGCCGCGTGTGGATGCCTCGACAAGCAGCACGGGGGGGAATGTGAAAATGCTAGCCAACGGGATACCCTTTGAAGCCAAGGTCGTTGTCGACGTGGGTGTGGAGGCCTCGAGGGAACGGTTAGCGGCGGAGAGCTACAAGGCGGAGTATGTATTGCGGGTCAAAATCCCACGCGCGGCGCAAACGGTGGCTGAGCTGAATCAGGCGACGCCGGGATTGGAGAAAATATTCCCGAAGTTGGCGCAATTGTTGGAAAAGTCAGAAGTTTCCCCGCATTTCACAAAGCTCTATGAGAACAAGATTGCGCGCATCAAGCAGGATGCCACACAGTTGAATGAATTGCTAAGCAAGCATAATTTCTATGATGTGGAAACGATTTTGCATTTGCGCGATTCACAGACATCGCGACGGGTGTTTTTACTGCAATCGGAAATGGATGTGGTCTCGGACGGATCGGATGGGGATCGACTTGCTACGATGCCGGCCAGCATTGTCGAATCGGCAAACTACCAGCCATTCACGAGCTATGGATGGAAAAAACAAACAGCTACGCCGAATCCGATGGTGACAGGGTGGGAAAAGCGCATTGGCAATGCGAATGTGGAGCTTGCTGATCCGGCGACGAGTGCGGTGCGCAAGGCATGGTTGCGCGATCGGATCGAGTATTTAAAGCGGGGTATTGCCGATATGAAAGCGAGGAGTTTTTTGGTGGCGGAATATGATCCATTTATTGTGATTCCCGTGCATCTTTTGACGGCGACGAACGATAATTACGCGCCACGCGTGGGTGACTACGCGGTAGTGATTTACGATCAAAAATTGTATCCGTGCATTGTCGGTGATGGTGGGCCGACATTTAAAGCGGGTGAAGCCTCATTGCGTATGGCCAAACAACTCAATGCCCGCGCTACGCCGTACAATCGCCCCGTTTCGGATTTAAAGGTCACATATTTGGTTTTTCCGAATAGTCGTGATACGGAGCGCGGCCCGCCGGATTATGAAAAATGGCGCAAGCGGTGTGGTGAGTTGCTGATAGAAATTGGCGGGCTGGGTGAAGGCCATACTCTGCACGTTTGGGAAAACACATTTCCGCAGCCCTGAAACAAGAGTGGATCATTGGCTTTTCTGGATATGGATAAGTGCGGTAGACTGACTTGGTGCGAACTACGGGGGGGGGAGCGGTGCATTAGGTGCTGCCATAGCAAGTGATGATGACGCAGGACGAAAAGGTTTTACGGGTGGAGGAATTTGCCTCTGACTGTGCCAACGCGGCGGGTGATTCTCTGCCTGAAGAGAGGGCAAAGAGAGTATACGTTGAGCCGCAAGGCGAAACGTGGTGAACAGGGATGGACCTATCGCTAGGCGGGTTGCTATGGCCTTGCGAAATGAAAAAAACAGAGTTCGAAGAAAATTTCGCTATCTTGAGCTATCAATCCGTTTGACGAAAGCGCGAAAGCAATCGCTGCGACTGAAAACTGAGTTATCGTGTCGACGCTGCTTGGGCCTCATTGAGGCGCTCCTGCTTGATGAATTGATCCAGTGGCATCTCTCCGAACGGGAAAATTCTACAAATTAGGATCTTCTTCCGCCGCTGCGATTAACTCGGCGGCACTTGTTGTCCCGGTATCGCGGCGCTCGACTTCGATTTCGCCAAGGATGGTATTTTGGCGGATCACGAACTGGTTGAGCTTCATCAATTCAAGAACGGCGAGGAAGGTGACGATCACCTCTGCCTTGGTGGTGGCTTGTTCAAAGAGGTTTTCAAAGCGAATGGATTGGCCTGGGCGTAAGCGTGTGATTAGCAACTCGATCTTGTCGGCCACGGTGTAGCGGTCGTCAATGATGGACCCGAAGTCATGAGTCACCTCGAAACGTTTAAGCACATTCTGAAAGGAACGGATCAGATCAAAGATCGAGACTTCAGCCAAGGTAGGTGGTGTTTCGTCCTTGATTTTTTCGGCTTGATACGCGAAAGCGCCGTCCATTTCAACCTCACGTTTGAGCAGGAAAGATGCGGCATCCTTGAATTTTTTGTATTCGATCAACTGACGAATTAGATCCCAGCGCGGGTCATCTTCCTCGCTGTCTTCTTCAGGTGGTTGCTCAGATTTGGGCAAAAGAGTGCGGCTTTTGATGTACATCAGATTGGCAGCCATCAGTATGAACTCGGCGGCGATGTCGATGTTGAGCATCTTGAAGGTATTGATGTAGAGAAGATATTGTTTGGTAATTTTTTCCATCGATACTTCGTGGATGTCGACTTCTTCTTTTTTGATCAAATAGAGCAAAAGATCGAGAGGTCCTTCGAAAATTTCCAACTTCACTTTATAATTATGATCATCCACGCAGGTGGTTTAGTCGAGTAATAGCGAGCGGGCGAGGCAATTTTTCACAGAAGCGATTTTACTCTCGCGTTTTCCCGCAGGACGAAGTAATTTCCCCAAGCACACTGTTATTACTGATGGACCCAGACTCTACCAATCTTTTCAATAATCGCTTGGCCCAATGGGTTGGCAAGCAGGGATTTTGGTTTCAGTTGCGTTATTCGATGGCGGGTGGTGGTGCGTCCGTGTTGACTCATCACTTGTTGAGCTTGTTTCTCAAGCTGCTAATTTTTGTAGCGGTTATTGTAGCGGTCGCGATGTTTTTTCTAGTCAAGTTCTCCGGTCAAGCGTCTTTCAAAACGAATTTGCGCAATAAAATTGTGGCAGGCCTAGATGCTGACTGGGGGGTGATGAGAAGTTTCAGCCGCAGTCAAAATCGAGCGATCATTGGACATTTGCTCATCAATGGTGGAGATGACAGCTATTTAAATAAGATGGAAGCCACTGGCATACGTTTCCGCATGGGCCTGTTGGATGGATTCAACGGTCGCTGGAAACCCAATGCCATCACGGTGGAAAGGATGTCATTCGATGTCAAAGCTGGCGCAGAAAGTCCTGAAGAGGCTGCCAAGTTGGCGACTTCGCTGACGAAGAGATTTGACAAGATGCAATTTCAGAATTTGGAATCATCTCAGACGCGGATCACCTGGGGGTATTCCGAGCGCACGATGGGCAGCATTTCGGGCAGTAAAATGTTAGCGATGCGCGAGGGGACTGGCTGGCGCTTACAATTTACGGGCGGTATTTTTGAGCAAAATTGGCTTCGTAAGCTGCAAATTAAAGAACTGGTATTAGTCTGCAACGAGCAAGGATTGGTAGTGGAGAAGGGCGAGTTTGAAGTCAAAATGCAGACCATAATTGCCGACGGGAAATTGGGTAAGGTTTCTTTGCGGCAAGTCAAAATCGCGGGCGGCCTGCGACCTGAGTTCTCGGGAATAGTGGCCCTCGAAAATGTGCCCTTGGAGGTATTTTTGCAGGAAAGCTATCACTCGTATCTCGATGGCCGTGTCTCGGGTGAGTTGAAAATTTCTGGCTCCACCAATACTCCAGAAGGCGTTTCTCTTGCGGGCCGGCTCTCCCTGAGCGAAGGCGATTCGCTCACCTTGCGCAGTCGACTGCCCTTACTCAACAGCTTGGCCATTTTGAGTCCTTCTGGCAGTTTCCGCAAAGTTGCCTTCAATGAGGGTTCCTTCAATTTGAAAACCACGGGTGGTGTGCTGTCCATTTCTGATATCGCGCTTGTCGCTCCTGAGCAAATGACAATCAAAGGAGGATTTAGCGTGCGCCCTCTGGAGGATCAAGAAATCATGAAAATGATCAAAAAAGGTTTGATCGAAGAGGAGTTAGTGGAAGTCAATGGAGTAAAATTGGGAAGTGCCAAAGCTCGTGAAGATGAACTGACTTTGAAGAAGGCTGCTGAGCTAGCGCAGCAAAATTCTGGCAATACCGCGGGTTTTGCCGATGATTCGCTCGATCTCGGCGCACCTTTTCAAGCGGAATCGATTCAGCAGCAAGTTCAAGCGCGTGCTGCACAAAAAATGGCCGCCACTGCGGTTTATGATGGAGCCTTGCAGCTGATACTCCCTTTGAAAGCATTTCCAGCCAAGGTTCCGTTTTTGAATCAGTTCAGAAAGACTCCTAACGACGAAAACATAGTCATGGATGTGCCAATCCGCGGTAGTATCATGGAAATCACTGTCAATCAAGCTGAGGAATTACTCAGTTTGGATCGCAAAGAACCTATTTTGCCGCAGTAATTAGGCTGATGTAACCATGCCGAGACTTTGGTAGATCTGGCGGGTAGCACTGCTCTTGTTGAGAGTGTAGAAATGCAATCCGTCCACGCCGCCATCGAGCAGCTCATTGCATTGTTGCGCCGCGTAGTGAATGCCGACATTTTCGACCGCTTGCGGATCTTGAGCCCGAGACAATACGCGCAATAACTTTGCCGGATAGCGCGAGCCCGCCGCCAACTCTGCCATTCGCTTCATCGATGAAAGGGATGTGACCGGCATGATTCCTGCGATGATCGGAATGTTGATGCCTTCCAGCACACAGCGGTCGCGGAAGTCAAAAAAATCGTGATTGTCGAAAAACAATTGCGTGCAAATGTAGTCTGCTCCCTCAGCGCACTTCGCTTTGAGGTGCTCCATTTCATCGAGTCGATTGGGCGTGGTTGGGTGGCCCTCGGGAAAGCCAGCTACGCCAATACCAAAGCCCCCAAGAGGGTGGCGGCCTGATTCATTGAACTCGCGGATGAAACGTACGAGATCGCTTGCGTAGCGGAAATCGCCATGTGACCAATCGTAGTCATTCTGGTTTTTGGGAGGATCGCCTCGTAGTGCAAGGATGTTGCAAACACCGAGTGCGGCGTAGCGGAGAAGAAGTTGTTCAACCTCTGCTTTGGTATGACCAACGCAGGTTAGGTGAGGAATGGGCGGAATGCCCGTGGTTTCCTTGATTCGGGCTACGAGTTGGTGGGTAAGTTCACGCGTCCCACCACCAGCGCCGTAGGTGATCGAGACAAAAGATGGTGCCAATGGCTCCAGTTCGCTGATAGTCTGATACAGATCTTCCGCGCTCGCCTCAGTGCGTGCGGGAAAAAATTCGAAGGAGAACGATGGCTTGCTATGCCGTAAAATATCGCGTATATGCATGGACGAACAAATATTAGCATAGAATTGCCGCCGAAGAAAGCTGCAAATTTGTCAAACTGCGCAACTTTTTTCTGCCATCGTTGTTTTTTCTCGTGAACTACCGTTCCAGCATTATGAAATATTCCATCGCTCTGCTATCTCTGCTCTTTCTCGTAGCAGCTCATGCTCAATCCCCTGCGCCGCAGTCACAAACGGGGCCGGAAAAAAATCGTCAGCCTGCAGGAGGTGACAAAATGCGCGCGCTGGAATTTTGGCGCAAGGTCGATGCTAATCAGGATCAAAAGATCACGATGGAGGAATTCCGCCAATTGCAACGGATTTCCCAACTGCCTGCCGATAAGCAGGAAAAACTTTTTGGTCATCTCGATAAGGACAAAAGTGGCTCGCTCGATGGAGTGGAATTGCGTCCGCAAAACGGCGGACCCGGCGGGCCAGGGGCAGGAGGCCCTACTCCGGGAAATCCGGGAGGCTCGCAGGATGGTCGTAAGCGGGCATTTCCACGCATCGCTGAACTGGATTCTAACGGCGACAAAAAAATCAGCTTCGAGGAATTCGTCGCCAGCCCGATGATTGCTAAACTACCCGAAGAGCGGCAGAAGAAAATTTTCGGCAACATGGATCGCAACAGTGATGGTTCCCTCAGCCCCGAAGACGGTCCACCGCTAGGCGGTAACCGTCGTCCTGATGGCTCTGGCCCTCCCCAAGATGGTCCCGTTCATCCTGATGGCCCAAAGCGCCAGAACAACGGCCCAGAAGCGAACAAAAAGCGACCAGGTGCGCCTCAGGCACCGAAAGGTCAGGCTGGTCACGAACCCCGCGGTTTTCCTGCGATGGACATGAACAAGGATCAGTTCATCGATTTCCCTGAGTTCCAAAAATCACCGATGGGCCAAGGAAAAACCGAAGATGCTCAGGAAGATCTGTTTGAGGTGATCGATACCAACGATGACTTGAAATTCGATCACGACGAGTTGAAAAAGTATTGGGAAATCCAGAAAAATGCAACCAAGCCCGCAAGTCCTAAGTCTGATCGCCCGAAAAAAGGTTCCGCACCCAAGGGTGAAGCTGAGGAGATGAACCCTGCCGATGAGATGATGATGGAAGGTGCTTGAGTCTAATTCTTGATTCATCTGCTTCCTTTTCTATTACAAAAAAGCTTGCTTTTCCTCGTTTTACTGTAGGAGAATACTGCATGCGTTTTTGGTTATCGATTGTCATTTTGGGCGGACTTTTTTCTGCTTCAGTGTTAGCTCAGGATCTTTCCTTCGTGCCTTTGCCGGCATCGATCCAACAAAAAGACGGTCGTTTTGCCCTGAAAGATGGCATGGGTATTTCGGCTGCCGCAGCATTAAAATCGGAGGCGAATTGGCTTTCGACGCGGCTCAGTATTGGTTCTGGAATGAAGTTCTCTGTGCAGGCCAGCGGCGGAGTGATTCGTTTGTCGATTGATGCCTCGTTGCCACAAGAAGGCTATGAATTGGAAATCTCGCCCGCTGAGGTGACGATCCGGGGAGGCTCGAATGCAGGTGTTTTTTACGGGGCAGTGACCTTTTTGCAGTCATTGCCGTCGGCGGTGTTTGGTCGGGAAGTGCAAGCGCAAGTGGATTGGTCGGCACCCGCTTTGCAAATCAAAGATGCACCGCTTTGCACGTGGCGAGGACTGCATTTGGATAGCTCACGGCATTTTCAGCCGAAGGATTTTTTGCTTAAATTTCTCGATGCGATGGCGGCGCAAAAGTTGAATCGGCTGCATTGGCACCTTGTCGATAGCGAGGCGTGGCGTTTGGAAATTCGCAAGTATCCCAAGCTCACGCAGGTACATCGCGACTTTCCTGCCTATTATCCCGAGGAAATTCCGACCAATCCGACGTTTCGAGCCAAGTATCGCTATGGGCATTTCCATGGCGGCGGTCATTACAGCCAAGCGGATGTTCGTGAAATCGTTGCCTATGCGCAAAAGCTTCACATCACCATCGTGCCTGAGATCGAATTCCCAGGTCACGCAATGGCGGCTCTAACGGCTTATCCCGAGCTGGGTACGACGCGAAAGGTCCCCGTAGTACGTTCCAATATCACACCGGATCTTTTTGGTGTTCACCCGCGGGCGATGTCTTTCCTCAAGGACGTCCTAGATGAAACGATGGAACTTTTCCCGAGTCCATGGATTCACTTTGGTGGTGACGAGGCACCGAAGGGTCAGTGGAAAAACGATGACTACACGCAAAAGCGCATCGATGAACTCGGACTACGCATCAACGACCCAGAGCACCCGAATGCCTCGGAAGATGCCATGCAGGCATGGATGTTCAATGAGTTAGCGGCTCATATCGCTAAGAAAAAGCGTCATGCCGTAGGCTGGGAGGAGATCATGCATGGAAAAAATCTGGATCGACTCCCCAAAGGTTCGGTGATCATGCCGTGGCTTAGTGCTGCGAATGGTGCTGTGGCAGCGAATGCGGGCTACGGTGTGGTTCACACCGCCGTCGGTCCTTTTTACCTTGATTCCTATCAAGTCCAATCGCCCAATGAACCATCTGCGCTCTACGGCGGTCCGTTCACGTTGGAGCAAATTCATCGCTTTCAGCTCTTTCCTGACAATTTGACGGAAAGCGGTCGAGCCAACATTCTCGGGGCACAATGCCAACTTTGGACTGAACTCATGCCGCGCACGGATGATTTGGAATACCAAGCTTATCCGCGTGCATGCGCGCTGGCCGAGCTGACATGGACTGCGCCTGAGCGCCGTGTCGACACCGATGATTTTTTAGAGCGCCTCGTTAGGCATGGAGCTCGTCTCACGGCTCTGGGATTGAATCACCGCCGCGTGAGCCCTAAGGCGTCGCTGCAATGGAGTCCCGAATTCCTTAGTTCTGGAGCCACGTGGGAGCTTGCGGCTGCGGTTACGGCCACTGCCCAGAAGCCTGTTGTGCTCTTGAATTTTCAGTATCGCGAAGGTGCCCATGGGCTTGATATCCAAGGAGCCGAGTTACTCGAAAATGGCCAAGTGCTAGTGAGTGACAAGCATGAAGGTTTCACTGGCGGACAGCCGCGTGCCAATCAGTATCGCATGAAAGTGCCAGCTGCGCATTTTGGTAAAAACCTCACCTTGCGCATTTTGGCCATGGGAGCAGGAGGAAATGACAGCCGCGGGGACGTATCGGTCAGCACGGAGGCGGAATGAGGTACGCATTCGGGATGCCATCGCCTATTCTTGCTTCTCGAATTTATCCTTTACTTTTCCGAAGTATCGCCCAAGATTTATTCACTACGATGCATGTGACGCGGCGACTTTGGCTTTTGACTCTGCTCTTTCCTTTTGGGCATCCTCTTGGGGCACAAGAAGATGCGGTATTGCCCCCTTCTGCGGTGCAAGCACCCGCGGCAGTGGAAATTCCGCCTGTCCCATTTCAGGCTCCGGTGGTCCCGACCGATCCTCATCAGCTAGGTGCTGTCGAAATGCCTGAAGGCTTAGACATTGAAATTAAGGGTGAAATCAAGCCGTTGGATGCGGATTTTAAGAAGTTCGCCGTAGCGGGGCCGATTCATTTGAAGACCAATCGCGGGGAAGAGGTTTTCGCGGATCGCGCCGAACTCGACCTAACAGGGGGAACCTACACCTTGCTGGGCAATGTCAGTGTGTTCCGTGGTCCGGTGATTCAGCGCGGTGATCGGGTAGTGTATTACTTGAAAACTAAGAGGCTGGATACGGCTAACTTGAGCATCGGTTACGATCCGATCATTCTGGAGGCAGGAAGTTTCGAGATGGCCGAGGATGAAGCGGGCAACCGTGTTTTCACAGGTTACAATGCCGGCATCACCACACACGATGTTGCCGATCCGAATTTTTGGCTTCGAGCCGGGAAAACGACGTTTTATCCCGATGAAGGCATGATTTTTGAGGACCTGAAGGTCTATATCGGTGATACTCAAGTTTTTTGGTTGCCGTATTTGAGCCAGCCACTCGATGCCGACTTAGGCTATCGGCCTGTTCCGGGTGCGCGCACCAACTGGGGCGTTTTTTTGCTCAATACCTATGGCATCATGCTAGGCGGGGATGAAAATACCTTGCTCGGATCGGAGAATCCGTGGCTGTTGTCAAAGTGGCATCTCGATCTCCGCTCACGTCGTGGTGCTGGTTTCGGGCTTGATCTGTTTGATACTCGCATCGAGGACAATCCGAACTATGGGTGGATGAAATTTTATCTCACTCACGATACCGATCCGACAATAGGCCGCTCGGGAATTCCTCGTGGTCCGGTGGATCCGAGTCGCTATCGCATGGAGTTTCAATATCGCATTCCGCTCGAGTGGCAAGATGGTCATCCCGATGCCTCGTATGCGCTGAATTACGATCTGCATTTGCTCAGTGACAATCACTTACTCGAAGATTTTGATCCGCAGTTATATCGCAGCAATGCGCAACCCGATAATACGATTTTCCTGACGCGTCAGGATGATGGCTCAGTTCTGACGGCATTGGCTCGCTTGCGTTTGAACAATTTTTATCGCAGTGACACTCGCTCGCCAGAGATTGTGTATGATCAAATTCGTCGCCCGTTGTGGGACTCACCGATTTTGCATGAAGGCAGTACTTCGTTTGGTATCTATGCCGAAAAAATGTCAGATCCTGCGTACGATCGCATCTTGGATCCGTTGTTGACCTTGCCCGATGGCGATCCTGATCTCGCTCGTCTCTACCCGCAGCTCGGTCGTTATGAGCAACTGTTAATTCGTGAGTTGCGTTCGCTGCCACCCGGCGATCCTCGCTATGACAATCTCTATCGCCAATTGGTGAACCCCGAGTTCCAGCGTTTCCATACCTATCAGGAATTGTCCTCACAATTGACCATGGGTGATTGGCTGCATCTCACGCCGCATGTTGGTGCGGGCTATAGTCGTTATTTTTCTGTGGGGGAAGACTACGGTAATGAGAATCGGACGATTTTTTCGACCGGCATGGAGGCCTCGCTGAAGTTTAAAAAAGACTTTCCCGATTTCCAATCTCGGGCCTGGGGTATCGATGGCATGCGTCATACCCTCCAGCCCTATGCAAATTGGTCGTATGTTTCCACGAGCAATCTTGGGCAAGATTTCCCTGCGATCGATCGACTCACCTTTAGTACACGCCCCGTGCCCATCAACGTCGGGCGATTTGTGGCTATCGATGATATTGAAAACTGGAACCTCGTGCGCATCGGTATGCGGAATCGTTATACCACCAAGCGCGATGGGAGCTCACTGGAGTGGCTGTTCATCGATACCTATTTGGATGGATATATCGACGATCCAGAGCTCGATCGCGATTTTTCCAACCTCTACAATGATGTTACATGGCAGCCATTGCCATGGTTAGCACTGGAAGTACAAACGCAGGTGCCGATCATTAGCAGTGGCTCGGGATACAATGAGTTCACCACAGGTGCGCGCTTCATGCCAACGTCAGAGTTTGAGTTTTCCGTCTCACAGAGCAACTTGAACAGTCATCCGTATTTGTTAGACTCCAATCGATTTCACATCAAGGCGTATCATCGCTTGAATGCAAACTGGGGTGTAGGCATGTTGCAACAATGGGAGTTTGATGACGGTATCTTGGAGTTGGAGCAATACACCTTGCATCGCAATTACGACAACTGGATCGTCAGCGCAGGCCTGACTCATCGCAACAATCGGATTCGTGACGAATACGGATTCATGGTGAACTTTACGCTAAAGGATTTCCCGACGGTATCTGTGCCGTTCACGATCGATGCCGAGTAATTACTTGCGACCACGGCGCACCTTGCGAGCAAACTTGACCATAATTTCTTCTTGTTCCTCGATGCGCTGCACCAAGGCAAGCTGCGTGCGGCAGCGATCGAGGTTGTGATTTTCGCGTTGAGTTTTGAAATAGACATCGCCCTCGAGGTGATCGGTGAGGAAGCGAATGCCAATTTCTAAGGTGATCAGTTTGCCCGAAAATGCGAGGTGATCGACCTCGATGTCGTTGATGAAATCACCAGCGGAATCGAGATAGCCTTCGACCAATGCCTCATACATCGGCATGCGCATTTGCACCTTGCTGAGGTCGGTTTCATCTTCCTCGGCTGGGCTGGTCGCAGTTCTCACGAGATCGCCAAAGTCATACAACGATAGACCAGGCATCACTGTATCGAGGTCAATCACGCAAACTGCTTCATCGGTATCGGCATCGATCATGACATTGTTGATCTTGGTGTCGTTGTGGGTCACACGCACCGGAATTTTTCCTTCTGCTTGCAGATCTAACAAAACTCCTGTGATGCCAGCACGCGCTTGGATGAAATCAAATTCCGCCCGCACGGACTCAAGGCGTCCTTTGGGATCGGCGGCGGCGACCTCCATTAAGCGCTGATACCGCTTGGGTGTGTTGTGGAAATCGGGGATGGTTTCTTCAAGATCATCTGGAGGTAAATCACTGACCAAATCTTGAAACGAGCCAAATGCGCGGGCCGCTTGGTAGGCTTGGCGAGTGTTTTCGACGACGTCATAGGTTTGGCATCCCTCAATGTAATTGTAGCAGCGCCAGATGCCGCCATTCGGCCCTTCGACCCAAAAACGACCACCGCGACCGGGGTAGAGGTTGAGAGTTTGACCACCGAGGTCTTTTTTCACGCGTAGCACCTTCCAGTTGATGTGGCGGG